>Ga0160472_100947_pt1 | contig 10972 bp, 10 predicted proteins | sample HID1973M_E11MG_FD_108267 | JGI IMG/M metagenome (GOLD analysis project Ga0160472, IMG submission 108267) | Enriched mosquito-associated microbial communities from UW Madison campus, WI, USA - HID1973M_E11 MG | ecosystem: Host-associated > Arthropoda: Insects > Digestive system > Unclassified ...
ATGATATTTATAAGGTATTTAAGAAATGGAATGAGGGCAGATTACAATCGTTCTTATTAGAAATTACAGCCGAAATTTTTGTTTTCAAAGATGGCGATACCGATATCGATTTATTAGACCAAATTAAGGATGAAGCCCGCTCAAAAGGAACAGGCAAATGGACTTCTGAAGTTTCCATGGAGCTTCAATTACCAATCCCAACAATTAATGAAGCGGTTTCTAACAGGGATTTATCAAAGTTTAAAAAACTACGTGTCGCTCTGGAAGAAGGTTTTGGTAAAAAGGACACCAAAATTGACGTAACAGTTGAAGAACTTGAAAATGCTTTTTATTTCTCAATGATTAGCGCTTACGCACAGGGAATGCATCTTTTAGTTCAGGCTTCAAAAGAATATCAATACGATTTGAAGCTGCAGGAGATTGCTAAAATCTGGAGAGGTGGTTGTATCATCAGAGCTAAATTTTTGGAAGATATTTATCAGGCTTACGAAAAAAATAATAGTGTGGAACACCTTTTCGGCGATGCAGGCATTCAGCATATTATAAAAGGAACTTTAAGCGGAACACGCAAAACAGTTTCTGCCTGTGTTAATTCTGGTTTAGGTATCCCGGCATTTGCTTCTACCCTAACCTATTTCGATACTATTACAACAGGCCGCATGCCGTCGAATTTGATACAGGCGCAGAGAGATTTCTTTGGTGCACATACATTTGAGCGCATCGATCAGGAAGGCGTATTCCATGCCGATTGGAACAAATTATCATAACAATACCGGTTTTAAATAACTCAAAAATGAAATCAAATACCGCATTAAATCCTACAATATTTGTAATATTTGGAGGTACGGGCGATTTAAATAAACGCAAACTTGCCCCTGCACTTTACAACTTATTTATAGAAGGTTACATGCCTGAAAAATTTGCTGTAATTGGAACAGGGAGAACGGAATTTACCGACGACAGCTACAAAGCGGCTTTAGAAGAAGCTGTGAATGAATTTTCACGTTCGGGAAAGGTTAAGAAAGAAAAATGGGAGAATTTTGGAAATACCATTCATTATTGCCCTACAGATTTTGCGCAGCCTAAAACGTTCGAAAACTTAAAAGCTGCTGTAGAAAAATATCAAAAAGAATACGGGCCGAACACGCAGGTTATCTTTTATCTCGCAGTTGCGCCTAACTTTTTCCCGGTTATTGCAGAATGCCTGCAAAAATATAAGTTAACGCAAAATGAAGATAACAGCCGCATTGTAATTGAAAAACCATTCGGTCATGATTTAGAATCTGCTAAAGAACTAAACAAACTTTTAAGTACAATCTTCACCGAGAAGCAGATTTATCGTATCGATCATTACTTAGGTAAAGAAACTGTACAGAACATGATGGCTTTCCGTTTTGCAAATGCACTTTTCGAACCGCTTTGGAACAGATCATACATTGATCATGTTCAGATTTCTGTAACTGAACAGTTGGGCGTTCAGGATCGTGGTGGTTATTATGAAGGTGCGGGTGCTTTAAGAGATATGATTCAAAATCACTTATTACAATTGCTTTGTCTTATCGGTATGGAGGCACCTATTACTTTTGATGCTGATGAAATTAGAAATAGAAAAGTTGAAGTTTTAAAGGCAATGCGCCCTTTCTCTTCAGAGGATATCCGTTTCGGAACAGTTCGCGGCCAGTACAGTAAAGGCTGGGTAGAAGGAAAAGAAGTGCCTGGTTATCGCCAGGAAAAAGGTGTAGATGCACATTCTAATACAGAAACTTTCGCAGCAGTAAAATTCCATATCGATAACTGGAGATGGCAGGGAATTCCGTTTTATTTAAGAACCGGAAAACGTTTAAATCAAACTTCATCTTTAATTACAATTCAATTCAGAGATGTTCCACACCAAATATTTTCATCGGATGTAACTGAAAACTGGGTACAAAATAGATTGGTTATCAGTATTCAACCGGAAATGAGTATTCGTTTACAGGTACAGGCGAAGAGACCAGGTTTGGATATGGTATTAAATCCTGTTGATATGGTTTTTGATTATAAAGGTACTTACGATAACGATACACCTGAAGCTTACGAAACATTGTTACTTGATGCAATGATGGGCGACCAAACACTGTTTATGCGTGGCGACCAGGTTGAAGCCGCATGGGAATTGGTTATGCCAATTTTAAATACCTGGGAAAGTAAGAAATCAATCAATTTCCCTAATTACCCTGCCGATAGCTGGGGACCGGAAGAAGCGGAAGCGCTTATTGCGAGAGATGGTTTCCACTGGTTTAATTTGCCTTTGAAGAATAAAGAATAATATACGCGATCTTTTAAAACATGAATCTACTTATTTACAAAACGCTCGAAGAATTAAATCAGGATTTAGCTGACTATGTTATTAAAATTGCGGAAATGGCAATCGAAGATAACGACAGGTTTAATTTTGTTTTAACAGGGGGAAATTCTCCAAAAGAGCTGTACAGAATTTTATCGATTGATTGTAAAGACAGAATTGATTGGGAAAAGGTTTATTTTTTCTTTGGAGATGAACGAAATGTACCTGCGACAGACGATAATTACAATGGCTTAATGGCCAAGAAAAATTTCTTCGATAACTTGAATATCGCAAATGACCATATCTTTTATGTTGACAAGACATTAGCGCCAGAGAAAGCTGCAATTGAGTATAAAAAAGCAATTGACAAACACTTTGAAGGCAACGATATAGTTTTCGATTTAATTTTACTAGGCATGGGAGATGATGCACATACAGCTTCAATTTTTCCACATACCGATTTAGTAAAGGATGAAGAAGTTAACGTAGCCTCGGTTTTTGTAGAAAAGTTGAACACCTACCGAATAAGTTTAACAGCCCCTTTGATTAACAAGGCAGAAAATGTAGCTTTCTTAGCTTTCGGAGAAAATAAAGCCAATGCGTTAAGTCATGTTATTGGCGACGAGCAAAAAGACTTTGATACGTATCCTGCACAGTTAATAAATCCGGTAGATGGAAAATTAACCTGGTTTGTTGATGAAGCTGCAACAAAATTATTAGAAGATTAAATAAATTGCAATGTCTGAAGAAAGAGATTTATCAGACTTTTTAAATGGAAAAACGGAATATACCATTGAGTTATTCCGTTTTTTTGTTTCTGAATGCAATAAAATCAATTGCGTTCAACTTCGAGTATTAAAGTCGATGATTGCGATGGATGCGCCCAAAACATTTGCCTACGTAACTCAATTTGGCAAAAATTTTATTCATGTTGTAATTCCATTTAGCCAGGCTTTTAATGATAACCTATGTTTCAGCAAAATTGCTCAGGTTCCGGGGACAAACCAATTTAATCATCACTTAAGGATTTATTTTAAAGATGATGTAAATGAGGAAGTTAAAAGTTTCATTAAATTGGCAGTTTCGAACACTAGTACTTAATCCAGTTTTTCTTCAATCAAAAGATTTATAATACCATCTGCCATACCAACTTTCGGTACGAATATTTGTTTAATTCCCGTCCATTTCATCAAGGTTAGGTAAATCTCACACGCCGGAATAATAACATCTGCCCTATCAGGATTTAATCCTAAAACGTGAATTCTTTCCTTTAGAGAATAACCCGTTAAACGGTTGTACAAGGAATTTAACTTTTGTAAAGACATTGGCGTGCCGTCTTTTTCATCAGCCATGCGAAAAAGTTTATTAATATTTCCACCCGTGCCAATTCCTGCCAAATGCTTGTACGCTTTAGTGTTATCCTTAACCCAGGTCTTCATTTCTTCCCAGGTTTCTTCTTTATCCTGGTTATCAAGCATTCTTATTGTGCCAATATTAAATGATTTTGAAGCCTCTGGAGCGCCATTTACAAATACTGAAAGTTCTGTACTACCGCCACCAACATCTATGTATAAATAAGTTTTGTTTTGGTCTAAATCCTGTTCTATATGGTTTGCATAAATAATGTTTGCTTCTCGCTGGCCTTCAATAATTTCTAAGGTTAAGCCTGTTTCATCTTTTATAAGTTTAACAATTTCCTGTCCGTTTACAGCTTCACGCATGGCTGATGTTGCGCAGGCCAGATATTCGGTAACATGATAAACATCCATCAGATTTTTAAAAGCAGTCATTGTTTTCACTAAATCACCAGCTTTTTTTGGAGATATTTTCTGATCTAAAAACGCATCATCGCCTAAACGTAGGGGAACGCGAATAAGTGTATTTTTTTTATACTTGTAAATGCCGTCTTGTTTACTAATATCAGCGATAAGCAATCTGACTGCATTCGAACCGATATCTATAGCTGCGTATCTTAACATACTACTGGTGCTTGGTTTTCAAATAGTTATAAATATCTACCTGTGCTCTTGTTTTTTTACTCAATCTATTTTTGTGGTATTTATTATTATTCTGAGCGTTTATCTGTCTCGATTTAGTATTATCCTGAAGCTGTAAATCAATAATATCCTGAATTTCCTGCTTAACATCAGGGTCTAAAACCGGAAAGCCAACCTCAACACGATGTTCAAAATTTCTGCTCATTAAATCGGCAGAAGATAGGTACATGTCATTTTTACCATTATTGCTAAAAATGTAAACACGTGCATGTTCTAAAAATTTATCGATAATGCTAATTACTGTAATGTTTTCACTAAAACCCTTAACACCTGGAACTAAACAGCAAATCCCTCTAATAATCAATTGTATTTTAACACCAGCATTGCTCGCTTCATATAGTTTTGCGATGATTCCCTCATCAGCCAGACTATTTACCTTTAAAAGGATGTACGCTAATTTTCCGGCTTTTGCATTTCTTATTTCCCGGTTGATGAAATTAGTTAACCTGGAGCGACTCTCGAGCGGGGAAACGATTAAGTGCTTAAAACCTTTCGTTACCGTTCGTTTCATCAGTGCATCAAAAAGCTTCACCAAATCATTGGTGATTTCCTTTTTTGCTGTAAAAATACTGTGGTCGCAATACAAACCAGCAGTTTTTTCATTAAAATTCCCGGTGGCTAAATTCGCATAATAAACAGGTTTATCTTTTTCAATGCGCTTAACCAAGCATATTTTAGAGTGTACTTTGTAATCTGTCAATCCGTAATTAACTTTTACGCCTTCTTCCATCAGTCTACTCGTCCAAAAAATGTTAGCCTGCTCATCAAACCTTGCTTTAAGCTCTAACAAAACAGATACATTTTTACCATTTTTAGCGGCGTTGATCAGGGCATTTATAACTTTAGAATTTTCTGCAAGGCGATATAAAGTAATCTGGATATCGGTAACTTTTGGGTCGATTGCCGCTTCCCGAAGGAAAAGGATAATATAATCGTAAGATTGATATGGCAGATTAACAAGATAATCTTTACTGGCAATTTTGGCAAAAACGCTTTCAGTTCGATGTAAACCATGAACTTTTAAGGGGACATTTGGCGCATATTCTAGTTCTTTACCTCCAACGTTTGGAAATGCAATAAAATCGCCAAATTTATGGTATCGATTGCCAGGAATTAAACTTTCCGCCTCGAGTTTTAATTTATTAACTAAAACGGTAAGCATATTTAATGGCATTGCCGAATCGTACAGTAAACGCATTGGCTTGCCTTTTTTGCGCTTCTCAAGACTACTTTTTAAATCTTCAATAAATTTATCATTTATATTTTTATCAATATCCAGCTCAGCGTCGCGAGTAAGCTGAATAGAATAAGCCTCTAAATTATCGTAGGTAAAAACATAGAAAATATCATCCAAACAATAGCGAATTATATCTTCTGCAAGAATTATGAATTTCAAATCATTCGTTTCTGGTAGCACCAGGAAGCGAGGTAAATTTGGAGGTATTTCTATTAAAGCGTATTTTTCCCTTAACTTTGAATCAGTTCTCGATAGCTTAACAAAAAAGTATAAAAACCTATCCTTTAACTCGGGAAATGGTTTATCCATATCCAACATAATCGGAACAAGGTTGGAAAGTATTTTATCTCTAAAATGGTTTTTTACAAATTCTCCTCTGCTAACATTCAGCTGGGTATCATTAAGAATAAAAATTCGATTTTGAGCCAACTCATTTATCAATGTAGCTTGAAAAAGCTGGTCGAATTTACGTTCTTGCTTAACAACTATATTTTTAATTTCGTTTAAAATTTTCTTCGGATTGAAGCCTAACAGTGCTTTTGCCTTCTCATTTAGGTTGGTAAGGCGTGTCATTGTTGCCACCCTTACTCTATAAAATTCTTCGAGATTTGAAGAGAAGATTGATAAAAATTTAATACGCTCTATTAAAGGCACTGTTTCGTCAGCTGCTTCCTGAAGAACGCGTTCATTAAAATATAACCAGCTTATTTCGCGATTTAAAAAAGGTATCTTCTTCTTGCTCATTTAAAAAAATAAAAATCCCTGCAAAACAGGGATGCTCAAAACTGCAAATTAATTTGTTAAATCGATGTTAATTAATGACGATTTTAATATTAACAAATTATTTAGTCGATGGCGTTTTAGTTGTTTTCTTAACCGCAGGTAATGACTTTGAAACTGCCTTAGTAGCAGCGGTTGTGGCTTTAATGCCGGCAGTTTTTACAGGTGCTTTAGCTGCACCAGCGCTTACTGATTTTTCTGATGCTTTTTTTACTCCAGCTGTTTTTTTGGAAACAGTCGATACTGCTTTTTTAACCACAGGCACAACCTTTTTCGCTTCTGTTACCGGTTTCGCGATTACTTTTTCTGCCTTTTCTTCAGATGCAATTGCAGCAACCTTTACGCTTTGAACCACAGGTTTAGCTTTGGAAACAGCTTTTTTAACAACTTTTTCTGCTTTAGCTGTTGCTTTGGTTACAGGTTTCTTCCCCTCTTTTTTTGCGGTTTTGGCAGTGTGTAATAAATCGTCTATTTTATGACCAACATCAGCTTTAATTACCGTAAATTTTTTGGTAAGTTTTTTTGCAACCCTTTTACTCGCTTTAGCAACCTCAGCACTAATTTCTGATGCATCATGCCCAAGGCTTTTAACAACTTCTAAAAACTGAGCAGTTAATGATTGCTCCAATTGCTTTTTTGCATCCTTTTTAGTGGTTTTTTTTTGAGTCTTAGCTTTAGTGGTTTTCATAATATTTTTCGTTTTTTTGTGCTATCAGTAATTAACTATTAAATCTACTTATTTTTTTACTTTAAAGCTAAAACCATGCCTTCTTTTGATATAGTAAGTAAAGTTGATGCGCAAACACTTGACAACGCAATCAATAATGCTAAAAAGGAAATTTTAAACCGTTTCGATTTTAACGGCTCAAAAAGTACCATCGATTTGGATAAAAAAACAAACGTTGTAACCATTGTTACAGAAGATGATATGCGTTTAAAAGCGATTGAAGGTTCTATAATTTCGCGAATGATGAAACAAAATCTCGACCCAAAAAGTTTAGATTTTGGCGATGAACAACAGGCATCAGGAAATATGATTAGAAAAGAAATCAGCATTAAAGAAGGTTTAGACAAAGAGGCCGCCAAAAAAGTTGTTGCGAAAATAAAAGCAAGTGGCTTGAAAGTTCAGCCATCAATCATGGATGACCAGGTTAGGGTTACGGCAAAAAAAATTGATGATTTACAAGCAGTGATTAATCTTTGCCGGAATGAAGATTTCGGCCAACCGCTGCAATACATAAACATGCGCAACTAATTGTTTACAAGTGTTTTAAATTTATTTACGCCATCATTGTAATCAATAGTAAATCATGGAAATAAGTGAGAATGGATTTATTTTTTCTGACAAAAAAGAACTGCTTAAGGTTGAATCTATTCATCGTTATTTAAGTGAAGAATCTTATTGGGCTAAAAATATCCCGTTAGAAACCGTAAAGAAATCAATTGAAAATTCGCTTTGTTTCGGTATCTATAAAGATAATATTCAGGTTGGTTTTTCACGTTGGGTAACAGATAAAGCCACTTTCGCTTATTTATGCGATGTTTATATCGAAAAGAATTACCGCGGACTTGGCCTCTCAAAGAAATTGATGTCTTTCATGATATTCCATTCCAACTTGCAAGGTTTGCGTCGTTATCAGCTCACAACTTTAGATGCGCACGAATTATACCGTCAGTTTGGTTTCTCAGAATTGAAAAATCCTGAAAGACAAATGGCAATTGTAATTGAAAACATTTACGCAAACCACAGCTAGAGTTTGCAGCATTTAAAACCTTTTTAGTGCTTTCTTGTTTTCTAACCAAACATAATAGAAAACAAATGAAAAAGATATTTTTGGGCTTAGCGTGTTCTGCATTGATTATTTTACAATCATGCCAAACGGCCGATAAAAAGTCATCAACAACGAAGGATAGCGTTTCAGGCGATACTTCAATGGTAAACGGGGTTCATGTTACAGGTTCGGAAACCACAGAAGCATCATTAGATGAAGAAGGCGCAACTTTTTTAAAGAAAGCGGCCGTTGGCGGTATTATGGAAGTTGAGGCCGCTAAAATTGCCTTAACCAATGCTCAAAGTGCCGATGTAAAGAACTTTGCACAGCAAATGCTAACCGACCACACTAAAGCTAATAAGGAATTAAAAGAACTGGCTACAAGAAAAAAAATTATTACACCTGATGCGCTACCTGCTGATGATCAAATTCATATTGATGCCATGAAAAAAATGAACGGAAGCGAATTTGACAAGCATTATATTGCCATGATGGTTACAGACCACGAAAAAACAGTTAAGCTTTTCGAGCAAGGGAAACAAAATAAAGATGCGGCTTTAAAGAGTTGGGCTACAAATACCCTTACAATAATTGAAGGCCATACTGAAAAAGCAAAAGAATTAGCTTTGAAGATTAAGTAACAGAATTTTAATACCTTAATTTAAGGCAGAATTTGTTAAACGAATTCTGCCTTTCTTTTATCATTTTATATCGGCTTTTATGAAATAAATTAAGCCTCTTTGCGACAGAATGAATTGTTCTGAGAAAATCATATTTAATTACAGTTTTTAGAATAAAGAAAATTAAACCTATATTTTGCCGTTAAATACAAAACAACACAAATGAATAAGCGTAAAACTTTTAAACCACTGCTTGCTATTGCCGTGGCAATCTCTGTACCTTTCTTTGCTAGTGCACAAAAGGCAAACTGGCAAAATCTTGATTTAAAAACCGATTCTGTATTCGGAATTGGCACAGAAAAAGCCTATAAAGAACTTTTAAAGGGCAAAAAATCTACAAAGGTAATTGTAGCCGTTAATGACGGTGGTGTTGATACTCAGCATGAAGACTTGAAGCGGATAATGTGGGTAAATACGAAAGAAGTTGCCGGAAATGGAAAAGATGATGATAATAATGGTTATGTAGATGATGTAAATGGTTGGAATTTTATCGGCGGACCGAAAGGTTCTGTTGACCACGAAGCGCTTGAATTAACACGCCTGGTTCGCCGGGACATGGTAAGATTTGCCAATACAACTGATGCAAATGTTACTGAAAAGGATAAAAAAGATTATGAAGCATTTAAAGTAATGCGTTCTGATTTGGAGAAACAACTCGGCGAAGCAAATGCTAACCTAGCTGGTTTAACAGGATTTAAAAATGCTTTAGATGCTGTTGTAAAAAAAATTGGGAAAGCAAACCCAACCGCTGAAGATTTTGCTAAGTTCAAACCAGAATCCAATGCTGATGTCCGCATTCAGGAAGTTTTATCTGAGGAATTAAAGAAAGGAAGTTTCGCCGATTTCTATGAAGACCAGATTAATGAAGGTGTAAAATACTACACTGAGCAAGCCAGTTACAATTTAAACCTTGATTATAATCCACGTGATATTGTAGGCGATAACCCAAATAACGAAACCGAAAAAAATTATGGAAATAATGATGTTAAGGGGCCTGATGCAATGCATGGTTCGCATGTTGCGGGGATAATTGGCGCAGACAGGACTAACAAATTAGGCATTCTAGGTGTTGCTGATAACGTAGTTATTATGGGCGTACGCGTAACTCCGAATGGCGATGAGCGTGATAAAGATGTTGCCAATGGCATCCGTTATGCAGTTGATAACGGCGCAAAAGTTATTAACATGAGTTTTGGTAAGGCTTACAGCTGGGATAAAGCGGTTGTGAACGAAGCGATGAAATATGCAGCATCGAAAGATGTGTTAATTGTGCAAGCTGCAGGTAACGAGAATAAAGACATAGATACAGAGAATAATTTCCCTAACCATAAGGATTTAGATGAAAAAACTATTGCCTCATGGATTACCGTTGGTGCATCAGGCCCGAAAGATGATGCAACCCTGAAAGCCAGTTTCTCTAACTTCGGTAAAACTCAGGTGGATGTTTTTGCGCCTGGCGTTCAAATTTATTCGACCATTCCCGGCTCAAAGTATAAAAATTTAGACGGAACAAGCATGGCTTCGCCAGTTGTAGCAGGTTTAGCAGGCTTAATTCGTTCTTATTACCCAAAATTAACTGCTGCCCAGGTTAAAGAAATTATTGTAAAATCTGTAGTTAAGGTAAATCATAACGTAGATTATGCTAAAGGAGAAGGTCCTGACGCTCCAAAAGTGTCCGTTCCTTTTGCCGATTTATCGATTAGTGGCGGTATCGTAAACGCTTATAATGCATTGAAATTAGCAGCCACTTATGATGGCAAATCAACCACAAAGTAAATTCAGCACAATATATTACAACAAAGGCGAACCTATTGATTCGCCTTTGTTGTATAAAATAAAAATGACGTTAAACAGTATCCATATCGATTACAAAACGATATTTAACATCACTTGCTAAAACCCTTTCATAAGCCTCATTTACGTAATTTATGTTAATTACTTCAACTTCTGAAACAATGTCGTGTTCAGCGCAAAAATCCAGCATCTCTTGCGTTTCTTCTATTCCACCGATACTTGAAGCCGTTATCGCTCTATTTCCATGCATTAAAGCTGAACCCGGAAATTTTAATGGCTCTGGCGGCAACCCTACGCAGATGTGAACCCCATTAACATTCAACAAT
>Ga0160472_100948_pt1 | contig 10941 bp, 10 predicted proteins | sample HID1973M_E11MG_FD_108267 | JGI IMG/M metagenome (GOLD analysis project Ga0160472, IMG submission 108267) | Enriched mosquito-associated microbial communities from UW Madison campus, WI, USA - HID1973M_E11 MG | ecosystem: Host-associated > Arthropoda: Insects > Digestive system > Unclassified ...
GCGCTGGCGCTGATGCTGCGCCACTTCGCCTTCCACGATCCGTACGACTACCAGTTCAAGCTCAAGGAAACGCTGACGATCAAGCCCGACAACCTCGTGCTGCGCGCGCGGCGGCGCCGCCCGCACGAGCGCATCGCGGCCCAGCCCGTGGCGGCGGAGGCCACGCCCGCCGCGCAGGCCGAGGTACGCGGCCACGGGCAGGCGCTGACCGTGCTGTGCGCGTCGAGCCTGGGCACCGCGCGCGAGCTGGCCGAGCAGATCCACGCCGGGGCGGTGGGCGCCGGTTTCGCGGCGAAGCTGCAGGATCTCGACGACGTCGTCGGCGCGCTGCCGGCGTCGGGCATCGTGGTGATCGTCGCCGCTACCTACAACGGCCGCGCGCCGGACTCGGGCCGCCGCTTCGAGGCGATGCTGGACGCGCACGCGGCGGCCGGCTATCGCGCCGACGGCCTCCGGCTGGCGCTGCTCGGCTGTGGCAATTCCCAATGGGCGACGTATCAGGCGTTCCCGCGCCGCGTGTTCGACTTCTTCACGTCGGCGGGCGCCGTGCCGCTGCTGGCGCGTGGCGAAGCCGATGGCAACGGCGACTTCGACCAGTCCGCCGAACGCTGGCTGGGCCAGCTCTGGCAGGCCTTGCAGGCCGATGGCGTGGACCCGGGCGGGGCGGGCACGGGCGGCATCGTCGCGGAGGTCCGCAGTCTGGCGGCGATCCGCGCCGAGACGCTGCCGGCCGGGACGCAGGGCTGCACGGTCTTGTCGAATACCGAACTTGTGAACGATCCGAGCGGCCTGTGGGATTTCTCTCTTGAGGCGCCGCGCACCTCCACGCGCGACATCCGCCTGCAACTACCGCCCGGCGTGACCTACCAGACCGGCGATCACCTCGCCGTCTGGCCGCAAAACGACGCCGCGCTGGTGGAGGCGCTGTGCGAACGGCTCGACCTCGACGCGAACGCCATGGTCACGCTCTCCGCGCCGCAAGGCACCGGGCGGGGCCTGCCGATTGGCCAGCCGCTCCCGCTGCGGCAGTTGCTGACACACTTTGTTGAATTGCAGGACGTGGTTTCCCGGCAGACGCTGCGCGGGCTGATGCGCGCCACGCGCTGCCCGTTCACGCAGCAGGCGCTGGCAATGCTGGCCTCGGACGATGCCGAGCGCGGCTACGCGGCGCAGGTGGCGGCGCGGCGGCTGGGTCTGCTCGACGTGCTGGTGGCGCACCCGGCGATCACGCTGTCGCTGGAGGGCCTGCTCGGTTGCGTGGTGCCGATGCGGCCGCGTTTCTATTCGATTGCCTCGTCGCCGCTGGTGTCGCCGGACGTGGCGACGCTGCTGGTCGGCACGGTCTGGGCGCCGGCGCTGTCCGGGCGCGGGCAGTTCCGGGGCGTGGCCTCGACGTGGTTGCAGGGGCTGGCGCCGGGTGCGCGCGTCGCGGCGTCCATCCGCACGCCGAACCCGCCGTTCGCGCCCGAGGCCGACCCGCGCGTGCCGATGCTGCTGATCGGCCCGGGCACCGGCATCGCGCCGTTCCGGGGCTTTATCGAGGAACGGGCGGCGCAGCGCGCGGCGGGGCAGGCCGTGGCGCCGGTGCAACTCTACTTCGGCTGCCGCCATCCTTCGCACGACTGGCTCTACGGCGACGAGATCGCCGCCTGGGCCGGGCAGGGCGTGGCCGAGGTTCATGTCGCCTATTCGGTGGTACCGGAGGCGCCGCGCTATGTGCAGGATCTGCTCTGGCAACGGCGCGACGCCGTCTGGGCGCAGATCGAAGCCGGCGCCACGGTCTACGTCTGCGGCGACGGCCGACGCATGGCGCCAGCGGTACGCCAGACGCTGATCGACATCGGCACGCAGGTAGGCGGGATGGACGCCACGCAGGCGTCCGACTGGTTCGCCGGGCTGGTGGCGCAGGGGCGGTACCGGCAGGACGTGTTCAACTGACGGCGCGTATTGAGGCGCTGTCCCTCTCCCCCGGCCCCTCTCCCGCAAGCGGGCGAGGGGAGACCCCACTCGGTTTGCCAACCGGCCGTTGGCGATGGAGACCCCGCTCGGTTTGCCAATCGGCGAGGGAGACGACCCTTCGGTTTGCTCCCCTCTCCCTCTGGGAGAGGGGCCGGGGGAGAGGGCAGGCGCCTGCCGGAGCCCCACCGCTTCCTGGCAGAATTCGACGGATCATTGTCCGTCAGCCGCCCCGCGTCGCCCGTACGCTGGTAGCCATCCCACTCTTATCCGGAGAATCCGATGGCTACCTCCGCCATGCGGCAGGCGCGCGTGCTGGCGCTGTGCCAGGCGCTTTACACCGCCGCGCTGTCCGTTGACCTGACGCTGACCGGGCTGGTCGGCTACACGCTCGCGCCGGACAAGGCGCTGGCCACCTTGCCGTTCGCGCTGATTACCGTGGCCTCGGCGCTGACCGCCATCGCCGCCGCATTCCTGATCGAGCGCTTTGGCCGCCGGCTGGCGTTCTCGCTCGGGGGGCTGGCCTGCGCGCTGGGCGGCGTGGTCTCGGTCTGGGCGATCTATACCCATCACTTCGTGTTGTTCTGCGTCGGCACGGCGCTGGTCGGCGTGTTCCAGGCGTTTGCGCGCTTCTACCGGCTCGCCGCCGCCGATGCCGCGCCCGCGCCGGACAAGCCGCGCGCCATCTCGGCCGTGCTCACCGGTGGCGTGGTCGCCGCCGTCTGCGGGCCGGCCATCGCCGCGTGGAGCGCGGACATGATGCAGCCGCTGCCGTTCGCGGGCTCGTACGCGGTGGTCGCCGTGTTCGGCGTGCTGACCATGCTGGTGCTGGCCTTCGCCTACCGCGAGCCGGCCTCGCTGGCCGCCGGCAGCGCCGCCAGCGATGGCCTGCCCGCGCGCCCGCTCGGCGAGATCGTGCGCCAGCCGATCTTCCTCGCCGCGTTCGCCAACAACGGCATCGGCAACGCGGTGATGATGTTCGTGATGACGGCCACGCCGATTGCCGCCGTGGCGTGCCAGCACACGATCACGCAGGGCGCGCAGATCATCGAATGGCACCTGGTCGGCATGTACGCGCCGTCGTTCTTCTCGGGCTGGCTGCTGCAACGCTTCGGCAATCCGGCGATGCTGGCCAGCGGCATTGCGCTGTCGGCGCTCGCGGCGGTGGTGGCACTGTGCTCGACCGCGCTGCCGGCCTTCTACCTCGCGCTGCTGTGCCTCGGCATCGGCTGGAATTTCATGTTCGTGGGCGGCACCACACTGCTGGCGGGCAGCTACCGCACCGCCGAGCGCGCGCGCACCCAGGCGACGGCCGAGTTTTCCGCCGCCGTGCTGACGGCGCTGGCCACGCTGGCGGCGGGGCAGGTGCTCTATCACTGGGGCTGGCAGGCCGTGAATCTGGCCGTGCTGCCGGCGCTGGCGCTCGCGCTGGTCATCACGCTGCGCTGGCAGCGACATGCGCGGCGGGTGGGGGCGATGGCGGCACCCGCATGATCGGCCGGCGTATGATCGGGGCCACTCCCTTCGCTCAAACCGCTCGATTCCCATGCCCACCGACCTCCATCTCATCGCCGCATCGCCCCGCGTGGTGGTGATCGTGGCGCCGGACCCGGCGCAGGAGCTTGACGTCACCGGGCCGACCGCCGTGTTCGGCGCGGCCAACAAGCTGTGCGGGCGGGCCGAGCCGTTCTACGACGTGCGCGTGGTCAGCGTCAGCGACGACGCCATCGTGCGCACCGAAAGCGGCGTGCGGATGCTGGCCGACGCGCCGTACCACCAGATCGCCGACGCCATCGGCCAGCCCATCGACACCCTGCTGATCTCGGGCGGCTCCGGCCACGCGGCGGCGTCTGACGACGCGCGGTTGATCGGCTGGATCCGCGAGCAGGCGCCCCGGGTGCGGCGGCTCGGCGCGGTCTGCACCGGCGCCTTCGTGCTCGCCCGCACCGGGCTGCTGGACGAAGCGCGCGTGACCACGCACTGGCGCCACGCGGACCGCCTGGCCACGCGCTACCCCCGGCTGACCGTCGATGCGGACCCGATCTGGATTCGCGCGGGCCGCTACTACACCTCGGCCGGCGTGACGGCGGGCATGGACCTGTCGCTGGCGCTGGTGGAGGAAGACCTCGGGTACGCGGTGTCGCTCGAAGTGGCGCGCGAACTCGTCCTGTTCCTGCGTCGACCGGGCAACCAGGCGCAGTTCTCCACCTCGCTGCGCGCGCAGGCGGCCGAGAGCGTGGAGTTGCGGGCCTTGCAGGGATGGATGGCGGATCACCTCGACCGCGACCTCTCGGTAGCCGTACTGGCCGAGCGGGTGGCGATGAGCCCGCGCAACTTCGCGCGCGTGTTCGCCAAGCAGGTGGGGGAGACTCCGGCGCGCTACGTGGAGCGGCTGCGGGTGGAGGCGGTGCGGCGGATGCTGGAGGCCAGCGACCGCCGGCTGGAGAGCATCGCCCACGCCACCGGCTTCGCCAACGCGGACGTCATGCGGCAGGCCTTCCTGCGGCATGTGCAGACCACGCCCGAACGCTACCGGGCCGCCTTCCGGGCGGAACGGGGCGCGGCGGCCTAGCGACCGCCGACCCGCGCCCTTATCCCATTAACGGCTGGATTGCAGCGCCGCGATGCGCTGCTCGATCGGCGGATGGCTCGAGAACATCGCCAGCCACTTGCGGCCGCCCGAGATCCCCATCGCCTGCATGTTCTGCGGCAGGCCATCGGCATCGAGGCCGCCCAGGCGGCGCAGCGCCGAGACCATCGGGGTGGGCGTGCCCATCAGGCCGGCCGCGCCTGCGTCCGCACGGAACTCGCGCTGGCGCGAGAACCACGCCACGATCACGCTGGCCAGGATGCCGAAGAGCAGCTCGCAGACCACCACGGTGATCATGTAGCCGATGCCGGGGCCGCTCGACTCCTCGTCGTTGCGGCGCAGCCACGAATCCACGAAGTAGCCGACCACGCGTGCCATGAAGATCACGAAGGTGTTCACCACGCCCTGGATCAGCGTCAGGGTGACCATGTCGCCATTGGCGATGTGGGCCACCTCGTGCGCCAGCACGGCTTCCACTTCGTCGTGGGACATCGACTGGAGCAGGCCGGTGGACACCGCCACCAGCGAGCTTTTCTTCGAGGCGCCCGTGGCGAAAGCATTCGGCTCGCCGTCATAGATCGCCACTTCGGGCATCGGCAGGCCGGCCCGGGTGGCGAGTTTCTCGACGGTCTGCATCAGCCACAGCTCGGTGCTGGTGCTCGGATGGGTGATGACCTGGGCACCGACCGACCACTTGGCGATGGTCTTGGACATCAGCAGCGAGATGAACGAGCCGCCGAAGCCCATCAGCGCGGCGAACGCCAGCAGCATGCCGAGGTTGAGGCCGTTGGATGTCAGGTAGCGGTTCACGCCCAGCAGGCTGGCCGCGACGCTGAGGACGAGCATGACGGCGATGTTGGTCGCCAGGAACAGGAAAATACGTTTCATGGTGTGTGGGGCAAGGATAAAGACGCGGACGAGCCGCAGGCGCGCACGGCGCTGACTGGGCGCCGCACGACAAACGGAACGCGCACGGCCGGCCAGTGGCGGCCACGCGCGCAATGGGGGATCAGCCGCGCGGCGGGCGCGGCAAGCGGGGAAGGTGGGGGTCCGGCAGCGTGATGCCGGCATAGCGCGGCAAGGCGCCGCGCACAGAGGGGGCGGCCACACGCGGCATCGGCGCGGGCAACAGCTGTTCGGCGAAGTCGGCGCCCGGCGGCGAGGGCTCGGCGCTATCGGCCGGTATCGGCAGGCCTGGCTCCGCCGGCGCGGCGAAGTCGGCCTGATCGGCCAGCACCGGGTCGGCGGCAATCATCACCGCCTGCATCGACGTCTCCACCTGGGCCACCGGCGTGCTGACGCCTGCCCAGGCCTGCAACGGCAGGAAGGCAAGCAGCACGATCATCAGCAGGAGCCGAAGCGGTTGCACGGAGCGGTGTGACGAGGGGGACGACATTGGCGTCGATTCTACCGCAGGGGGCTGGCGGCCGTTGCCCCGCAGCAAGCTGACGGCAAATCGCCTACACTCCCTCCGTAACCCTGTAATCGCTACAGGGATTTCCGAACCCGGAGAACCAGACCATGCGTATCGGCGAACTGTCCCGCCACAGCGGTTGCGACGTCGAGACCATCCGCTATTACGAGCGCGAGGGGTTGCTCGATGCCCCGCAGCGGGAAGACAACGGCTATCGCCGTTACGGCGACCCGCATCTCGTGCAGCTCAACTTCGTGCGCCATTGCCGTTCGCTGGGGATGAGCCTGTCCGATGTGCGCCGGCTGCGGGATTTCCAGCGCAATCCGTCGCTGGCGTGTGGCGATATCGACACGCTGCTCGACCGCCAGATCGACCAGATTCACGCCCAACGCGTGGCGCTGGAAGCGCTGGAAGGGCAGTTGCGTGCGCTGCGGCATACCTGCGAGAACCCGAACCCGCATCCGGCCAGCGAGTGCGGCATTCTCCAGAACCTCCAGCAGGCAGCCGAAGGGGCGGCCTGCGAATGTCATCCACGGCATTGATGTGATGCGCTCGATTGTATAAGAGCGTATCAATGCGGCGCATAGGGTACACCCTCAGCCCGCGCCATCGGACGGCTGTGCTAGCATGGCCGTTCGTTTTCCCTGCATCTCAGATCATTCTCACGATGTCCCGTCATCTGCCGTTCACCGCATTCGCCATGGTCCGCTTCCAGCGGCCGGCGGGCGCGTGCGTGCGGGTGACGCGCATCGCCATGCGCAGCATCGACCGCCGGATCAACGCCCCGCTTGATCCCGCCCGGTTCCCGGCCTGACCGATCCCCACCAAGCGGGCCCGGCGCCGAACCGGGCCCGAGTCACCGCAGTTTCCATCCTGCCGGCGTCGCCCCATTGCGCCGGCCATTGAATTCCTGACACCCTGGCCGCCGCGCGCCTGAATCTGCGCTCGGCTGCCGCCTTGCGAGAGAGACCTTTGCCATGGCCAAGTCCAACGGCGTTTCCAGCAACGCCCCCACCCTGTACCTGACCGAACTGGACGTGACGCGCCTGGAAGGTATCGCCAGCCGCGCCGCCACCGCCGAACTCGACGAAATGCTGGACGCGCTGCTCACCCGCGCGGCCATCGTGCCGCCGGACGCGATCCCCAAGGACGTGGTGACGATGAACTCGCGCGTGGTCTGCGCACTGGAAGGGGAGCCGGCGCCGCGCGACTGGACGCTGGTCTATCCGGACGATGCCGACCTGGCCGGCGGCCGCCTCTCGGTGCTCTCCCCGGTGGGGCAGGCGCTGCTCGGCGCCCGCGCCGGCCAGACCGTGGACTACCGCCTGCCGGACGGCCGCCAGCAACGCGTGACCGTGCTGGAAGTGGCCTTCCAGCCCGAAGCCAGCGGCCAGTTCACGCTCTGATCTCGCGCTGATTCCCCCGGTCATCCGCCTGGATTGACCGGTCAACGCGGCTGGCACCCCGCCAGTCGCGCCCCCGCGGCCACCGTTCATCGGCAGGTCCAGCGTTTCACGGCGTGCAACGCACCATTCGTCGCAGCGGTATTTCTCGTTGGCGGTCGACCCACTAACCTTCACTCCGTGCTCAGATGGCAACGCAGATTGTTCATCCGGGCAGCAGTTCAGCTGTCTACATAAAAAAGCAGTGAATCAGTTGAAGGAGTCCCAGATGAACGCCAAACGTATCCTTGGCGGCGCCCTTGTGTTCGCCGCATTCGCAGCGTCAGCCGCGGCCATGGCCGCGCCGGCCGCCACCAGCAAGGCTGGTAAGTTCGACGTCTATGCCGATGCCTTGCGCACCGGCAGGTTCGATGTCTACACGGACGGTGCAAAAACCGGCCCGTTCGACACCTATACGGATGGCGCCCGCCAAGGCCCGTTCAACCCGTTCGGCGAAGGCACCCGGCAAGGCAAGTTCGACAGCTTCAGCGAAGGCAGCCGCACGTTCAGTGGAGAGATCTCCGCGACGCCGGTCGACAACTCGCGCAATGGCGACTTGTACGGCTACAACTATCGCGTCTGAACCTAGCTCGTCCTGACGGACAACGCGGCCACTTAGGTGGCCGCGACAGTTTTCTCTCCCACCTGCCCGGCCGACCTCCTCCTTCTCTCTCTCCGCCTGGGCAGGTGATTTTTGCTCCCGCCGTTCCCGCTTCCCCGCTTACAGCTTCTTCGCCGCAAACGTATCGCATTTGCGGATATCCCCCGTGGTCAGCCCCTGCCTGAGCCAGCGCACACGTTGTTCGCTCGTGCCGTGGGTGAACGCCTCCGGCACCACGTAGCCCTGCGCTTGCCGTTGCAGCCGGTCGTCACCAATCGCGGCGGCGGCTTTCAGTCCTTCCTCCACATCGCCCGGTTCCAGCAGTGCCTGATTGGCCTTTTGCGCCGTCGCGGCCCAGACGCCGGCCAGGCAGTCGGCCTGTAGCTCCAGACGCACGGATAGCTGGTTCGCCTGCGCCTCGCCCATGCGGCGGCGCGCGGCGTCCACCTTGGCGGACACCCCGAGCAGGTTCTGCACATGGTGGCCAATCTCGTGGGCAATCACGTACGCCTGGGCGAAGTCGCCGCTGGCGCCGAAGCGCTTGCGCAGCTCGTCATAGAAGGCCAGGTCGATGTAGACCTTCTGGTCACCCGGGCAGTAGAACGGCCCCATCGCCGACTGACCGGTGCCGCACGCCGTGGGCGTGGCGCCCGAGAACAGCACCAGCGTGGGCGGCGCGTAGCGGCGGTTCAGGTCGGTTTCGAAGATGTGCTCCCATGTCCGCTCGGTATTGCCGAGCACCTTGCGCGTGAACACGGTGAGCTGGTCGGTGGCCGGCGGGCGGTGCGCCTGGGACTGCGGCGCCTGCTGCGGCTGGCCCTGGATGACCGAGGCGCCCTGGAAAATCACCGACGGATCGACCCCAAAGAAATACGAGGCGGCCAGCGCGATAACGATGGTGCCGATACCGATCGATTTGCCGCCGATGGGGAAGCCGCCGCCGCCAAATCCGCCGCCACGGCGGTCTTCCACATTCTGGCTTTCGGCTTCGTCGTCGAGACGCATGAGGGCTCCGTCATAGCTTGTAGATCGGCGGCCACGTGGGGCCGCCATATGTCGGAGCAGTATAGCAATGGCGCCCGACGGTAGATGTCAGCCATCCACCGTCAGGTACATCCCTTAGTGGCCCTCAGCGGGCGCTCAGACCGCCGCCGGCTGGCGCAGCGCGCCGCCGATGCCGAGGTCCGCGTCCAGGCTGCCCGCCACTTCGGTGCCGACTTCGGCCACCCGCAGCAGGTTGGTCGTGCCTCCCTGGCCGAACGGCATGCCGGCCGCAATGGTGATCTGGTCGCCCGGCGCCGCGTAGCCTTCCACCAGGGCCGCGCGGGTGGCGGCTTCCACCATCTCGTCCACGCTCTGCACATCCGGGCTGACCGTCGAATGGATCCCCCAGGCCATGGCCAGCCGCCGCGCAATCTCAAGATTCGGCGTGATGCTGACGATGGGCGCGCACGGCCGCTCGCGCGCGGCACGCAGCGCTGTGGCGCCGGACGACGTGTACGTCACCGTGGCCACCGCGCCGATGATCTGCGTGACCTCGCGCAGCGCCGCGCAGATCGCATCCTGGCGCGTGGAGAGCGGCGCCTCGTGCTGCGCATCGATCATATTGCGGTACAGCGGGTCCTGCTCCACCTCGGTGATGATGCGGTCCATCATCGATACCGCCGGTACCGGATGCCGGCCGTTGGCCGATTCGGCGGACAGCATCACGGCATCGGCGCCGTCGTAGATGGCGCTGGCCACGTCGGAGGCCTCGGCGCGCGTGGGCACCGGCGAGTCGATCATCGATTCCAGCATCTGCGTGGCGATGACGATGGGTTTGCCCAACTGGCGGCAGATGCGCAGGATGCGCTTCTGCACGCCGGGCACGCGCTCGGGCGGCAGTTCCACGCCGAGGTCGCCGCGCGCCACCATCACCGCGTCGGACACGCGCACGATCTCTTCCAGCTGCTGCAAAGCCGCCGGCTTCTCGATCTTCGACAGCACGCCTGCGCGCGTGCCGATGATCTCGCGCGCCTCGGCGATGTCCGAGGGCCGCTGCACGAAGGACAGCGCGATCCAGTCCGCGCCCAGCTCCAACGCGAAGGCCAGGTCGCGGCGGTCCTTCTCGGTCAGCGCGGGGATGGGGATCACCGCGTCCGGCACGTTTACGCCCTTGCGGTCAGACAGCGTGCCGTTGTTGGCCACGCGCGTGGTGATGCTGCCGCTCGCCACGGCCACGATGTTCAGGCGCACCTTGCCGTCATCGATCAGCAGGGACTGCCCGGCACTGGCCGCGCGGAACAGCTCCGGGTGCGGCAGGTAGACGCGCGTGGCATCGCCGGGCGTGGGGTCGCTGTCCAGCACGAAGGTGTCGCCGGCCTTGACCGCCACCTTGCCCACCGCGAAGGGGCCGATGCGCAGCTTCGGGCCCTGCAGGTCGGCCAGGATGGCGATGGGGCGGCCGGTCTCGGCCTCCACCTGGCGCACGGCGTCGTAGCGCGCGCGATGGTCCTCGTGCGTGCCGTGGCTGAAGTTCAGCCGGAACACGTCTGCGCCGGCATCGAACAATTGGCGGATGACCGCGATGTCCGAGCTGGCGGGTCCGAGCGTGGCAACGATCTTGGCTTTGCGCTGGCGTCTCATGATGTCTCCTTCCTGTTTCCGTGGGGCTCTTGTGCGACTTGTGGGGCGGCGCGATCCGGGATCAGACGATCAGGATCGCGCGGAAATCGTTGACGTTGGTACGGGTGGGGCCGGTCACGACGAGGTCGTCGAGGCCGGCGAAGAACCCGTAGCCGTCGTTGTTGTCGAGGTGGGCGCGGGCGGACAGGCCACGGGCGCCGGCCCGCGTCGGCGTGTCCGGGCCGAGCAGGGCGCCGGCGTTGTCTTCGGAGCCGTCGATGCCGTCCGTGTCCCCGGCGATGGCGTGCACGCCGGGCAGGCCGTCGAGCGCCAC
>Ga0160472_100949_pt1 | contig 10928 bp, 7 predicted proteins | sample HID1973M_E11MG_FD_108267 | JGI IMG/M metagenome (GOLD analysis project Ga0160472, IMG submission 108267) | Enriched mosquito-associated microbial communities from UW Madison campus, WI, USA - HID1973M_E11 MG | ecosystem: Host-associated > Arthropoda: Insects > Digestive system > Unclassified ...
CTAAATCCATAACTACTTCAATAATTATATCTTCTTGGCCTCCAACAACCTTACGTTTGCCTAATTCTCGATAAACATCTCTTTGATCAACCTCATACTCTTTCGAAATACGAGTAACATGCTTAGCAAATCCTGAAAACACCCCTGACAATCCACTTACAATACTTTCAGATTTAATTACAGGTATTGAGGGCATAATCTCCCTTTCGGCAATATCTGATGCATCTAAAATTTTGTACAAATCTATTCCTGTAATGTATCCCATTTTTTCCATAACAGCAATTAACACTTCCAGTTGTGCATTTCCTGCACCAGCACCAAACCCTCTTGCCGTTCCATCCAAAATTTTAGCACCTGATTCTATTGCTGTAATTGAGTTAGCAATGGCCATACCTAAATTATTATGAGCATGAAAGCCTACAGGAACCTTGAGTCCTTCTACTAAAACAGTTATTTTTTCATTCACATCAGATGGCAGGTAGGCTCCGGCAGAATCCATAATAATAATTCCCTCTGCACCATAAAGTTCCATTTTCTGCGCCTCTTCCAGCAAGACTTTTGCTGATGCCATATGGCTCATCATTAGTACACCATAAGCCTCCTTACCCCTTTCTCTTACAAATCCTAAATGCCGCTGTGTAATATCTGCTTCAGTACAATGTGAAGCTACTCTAACAACATCCACACCAATATCTAATGCTCTAATTAAATCTCTTTTTATAGTAGCAAAACCTGGGATAACGTGTATACCAAGTTTGCTTTTATTAAGATGATTCCTGGCTGTCTCCAACATAGTTGTGTCGCTTTCCTTTGCCAAACCAACTTGCATAGATGATGCACCCAATCCATTACCATGCCCTACTTCCACAATTGGAACACCAGCTTTATCTGCAGCTTCAGCGTAAATGGCAATTTGCGAAGCACTCAATTGATGAGCGACAGCATGATTACCATCTCGCAGAGTAGGATCACTTATAAGTATTTGTTTGATCATCTTAATATATATTATTCTCAACCTTTGAATATTGCTCAGCTACAGCAATAGCAGCACAATTTATTATATCTAAGTTACCAGCATATTTAGGGAGATAATCTCCTAACCCTTGAGCTTTAACCATTATTACAATCCTACCATTTTCATAAATTGGTGCAACAAGTAAGCTATAACCTGGAACATATTTTCTGATTGCTTCAATCATAACGTCAACTTCAACTTTTAATGCATTCATATCAGGATTATCAACTTTAGCAAAAATAGTTGTTTGCATATCAATGCATGGATCAGCTGGGTTTAAATTTAAGATTGCCTTTGTTGCCTTTGCTTTTGAAAAAATCGATAGTCCCATTTCGGTAGTATCAATGTATTCGTCAAGATTCAAACGAGTTGCGGGACCAGCACTTCTTGATGCGATACTAGAAACAACTTCTATATATTCGACATTTTGTTGTGTTTTTCCTATTACATATGCCATTGGTATTGAAGCCTGGCCACCACAAGTAATCATGTTAACATTTCTTTGCTTAACTGCTTCATTCAAGTTTACAGCAGGAATGCATAAGCCACCGAGTTTAGCCGGTGTCATATCGACAACGATTTTACCTAATTTTTCCAAAATATCCCAATGATGTGCAGCATCTTTGGCAGAAGTAGCATCAAAAACCAAATCTACAGATTCAGGGTCTTTTTCAATAGCTCGAATACTTTCATCAGATACTTTTACTCCGAGTGCGATAGCTTTTGCCATTCCGGGCGAAGATAAATTCCTCCCGATAAATAATACACATTCTAAAAATTCAGAGCGTTGAATTTTTATTAAAAGATCAGTTCCAATATTCCCGCTACCTAATATGGCTACTCTTAATTTTTTCATATTATTTAGTTTAGGTGTCCATTTGTGCTGACTTAGGATGTAATCCTATAATCATATTACTTTTTAATTCTTCTCTTTTAAGAAGAGGTGAGAGATCTTCAAGAGGTGGGGAAATCAGTGTTCCGTCTTTTTGAATTGATAATGATAATTTAGGAACAAATAATTGATGTGGGTGCATAAATACTTCACATATTACAGGACCATCAATTTCCTGAACTTGTGGTATAACCTTATCAAAGTCTTCCCATGTTCTTATCTGAAAAGATGGTATTTCAAATGCACTCGCCAATGAACTGAAGTTTGGGCAAGATACACCAGATTTTTGATCAACACCAGCTCTTCTACCATTAAATAGGGCATTTTGCGTATGTTTGATCATGAGGTAACCATCGTTATTAAATATAAATAATTTAATAGGTAATTTATAATGAACTACGGTTTGTAATTCCTGAAGGTTCATCATCATTCCTCCGTCACAATTTAAGCACATTACCTCACCATTGTTTCTAGCAATTGAAGCACCAATTGCAGCAGGTAAGCCATAACCCATTTCACCAAGACCGGTTGAAGTCATCAATCTTTGATCTTTAGTGAATTTAAGAACTTGATGTCCACTTAATAATGCGGTACCCATATCTGTTGTAACATGCTGATCAACTTTAAAATGGCTATTCAATTTCTCCATAAATGGATAAGAGTTAATAAAGCCATCATTATCAGGATGATCAGTTTCATCTACCCATGGATAATTTTTTTTGTAAGTATTACATTGCTGAATCCAATCAGTATTCACTTTTATATTTTCCGTAGCTTCCGCAAGCATCATTGATATAAATTCTTTTGCATCTGCATTAACAGAATATTTATAACGACCCTTATACTTCTCTAGCTCATATTTATCTATATCTACAACAGCAATGTCAGCATTTCTAGCTAGTTCATTAATCTCGTATCCAATTTGTGAAATTGCCATTCTGGTGCCAATGCAGATTAATAAATCGCAGTTTTGAACCACAAAGTTACCACACCTCTGCCCATAAGTACCAGCTCTACCAAAAATTAAAGGATGATAAGAATCAATCATATCAATGCCTGCCCAAGTAACTAAAGATGGAACCTGATATTTTTCTATAAGTGCTTCGATAAGGTTATCAGCACCCGCTAACTTTATCCCATGTCCTAACCAAAACACTGGTCTTTCAGCATTCTTTAGTGCAGTTACTATTTTTTTTACAGAATCAGCTAAAACCGCTTTACTATCTAAATTTAAGTTTGGTAAATCTATTTCATCAAACTCAACAATTTCTGATGGATCTATATTGGAAGATTGAATATTCATTGGAATATCTATCCAACAAGGACCTGGTCTACCGTGCGTAGCTATTGAATAAGCCTTATCTAGTTCATATTTTATATTTCTACTATCCAAAACCTGCTTAGAATATTTTGTAACCTTCTCCACCATAGCAGGGCTATCGTACCCTTGCACACCCCACATTCTAAGGTTTTTATGTAAGTCTACAAATTTGGAATTTTCATTGCCTGATATAACAATTCCTGGAATCGAATCAGCCCAAGCACTTACAACTCCTGTTACCCCATTAGTAGATCCTGCGCCTGTCGTTAAGATGGCCGCAGTTACTTTGCCTGAAGTTCTATAATAAGTTTGCATGGCCATACAAGCTGCCTGTTCGTGATGCACACAAATAATTTCAGTATAGCCTTTTTTATGAATAGAATCGAATATATGAGCATTACCGGCTCCTATTATGCCAAAAACATGTTTAATTTCCTTCTCTTCAAGAAAATCAGCAATAAGGTCGCTTACTTTTATTAAATTACTCATATATCTAATTTATTCTTTTTATTGAATTTTATCGTCTTAATAATAGCTGTTTCCAAATCAGTGTAAATTTTTAATTTAAGCTCCTCGGTAATTCTATCCACACAAGGAACATATCGCTGCGGTGGCTGCCCTAGATATAATTTCTTAATTATAATTTTAGTTTCATCACTTTCTCCGCACTTTCTAATCATTTCCGCTAAATCACTTATCGAAACCGAGTGAGGTGAGCCCACATTATAAGGCTTATTATTATTGCCAGTAAAAAAAATATTCCATAGCCAAATCATTAAGTCAGCGGAATACATGTATGAGCGATAGGGGCTTCCATCGCCATCTATTATAATGTCGCGATTTTCAATTACATCCTTAATAAAATTGCCTGCTGCAAAATGGCTCGCCAAAGGCAAAAACGGGCCAATGAAAGCGTAGCAACGGGCAATTTTTATTGGCAAATTAAATTGTTTATGGTAAACTGCACATAGAACTTCTGCCATTCTTTTTCCTTCGCCATAAACCGATCCAGCATCAATTGTTAAAGGAGCCCCAGTGTAGTCTTCAGAAATATTTTCAATTTCCGGTGGTTGTTTACCATAGACAGCTCCAGAACTTATGAATAAAAAAGACTTAACATTTTTTATTTTTGCGAACTCAAGCATCCTCTTAGTTCCACTCACTATAGTATCGAACATAACTAAAGGATGTTCGATATTTAACTTAGAACTGGCTTCGGTAGCAGCATGAATTATGTAATCAATTTTCTGATCAAAAAAACTGAAATTTGTAATGTCACCCTCAACAAAAACTATTTCATCATACTTTTCAATCCATGGATAAATATTTAAGAACTTCTCTTTACTTCTTGTTAATAAAATAATTTTCGAGTTCAAATTCAATTTTCTATTAATGAAAATAAAACTCATTTGCATCCAAATTCCAAAAAATCCAGTTCCTCCACTAATAAAAATGGTTTTATTATTAAAATCATTCCAACAATTAGTAGTATGATCTAAAATAAGATTTAAGTCTTCTTTGAAAGAATCGATCATAAATTATTAAAAATTAAGATAATCAAGAATTTGTTGAGCAGTAAATGAATCAATTGAGGATTTGGACTCCGTGAAAGTTTTATACCAACTAATTGTTGTTTGAACAGCTAAATTTGCATTCAATTTAGGTCTCCAGGCAAGTTCTGATATTGCTTTGCTTATATCCAACTTAAGTAAACCAGCTTCGTGTGGTTGATTTTCTAGCTTTTCTATGCTATACCCTCCACTACCCCAAGATTTTATAGCGAGCTCTAACATATTTTGTACTGGTAATGCATCGGTTCCATATGGTCCAAAATTATAACTATCACCAAATTTATAGGGTTCTTTAGATAGTTTGCCACCAAGTATTAGATAAGCAATAACTGGCTCTAGAACATGTTGCCAAGGCCTAACTGATTGGGGATTTCTAACTAAAACCTTTTCACCATTGGTTAGAGCTTTAGCTATATCTGGTATCAAACGATCTTTTGACCAATCTCCCCCACCAATTACGTTACCTGCTCTGCCAACCGCTATTCCTTTCTGATGAAGATCTAATTTTGCCTTATTGAAAAAAGAATTTCTATAAGAATCTATAACTAGCTCTGCACAGGCTTTACTTGCACTATACGGATCATAACCACCTAAGCGATCATTTTCACGGTATGGGTAATCCCATTCATTATTGTGATAAACCTTATCGGTAGTAATTAATACTATTGAACATTTTTTATCCAATAAACGGATGGCATCTAACAAATTAGCCGTTCCGATTGCATTGACTTCAAAAGTTTCCGATGGGATTTCGTATGATAAACGAACCAAAGGTTGTGCCGCAAGGTGAAATACAAAATCAGGTTGGAACTCTAAAACGGATTTTTTTAATGTTTCCCGATCTCTTAAATCTGCTATTACCGAATCACAAATATTATCACCATCAATTAAATGATATAAATCATTAGTAGTTTGAGGGGCCAGGGCATAACCTTTTACTTCTGCACCTAAAATCTTAAGCGTTTTTAGCATCCATGCTCCCTTAAAGCCTGTATGCCCAGTTAAAAAAACTTTTTTACCCGAATAAATTTCTTTTAATTGATCAAACATATTTACCAGATTTTCCATTTTGCTTTGCCGCTACTCCATAGCTGTTCTAATTCTATTCTATCTCTTAGAGCATCCATAGGTTTCCAAAAACCACTATGCTTATATGCAGCTAACTGTCCGTCATTAGCAATTTCCTTCAATGGAACATTTTCCCACTGAATATCATCAACATCTCCTTCAAGATACTTAAATATACCTGGTTCAAGTACAAAAAAACCACCATTTATCCACATTCCGTCACCTTGTGGTTTTTCTACAAAGTGGTTAACTTTGCCGTCTTCATCCATTTCTATATTTCCAAAACGTCCGGGTGTTTGTATCGTCGTTAATGTTGCGAGTTTGCCATGTTTTTTATGAAAGGTTACCAATTCTTTTATATTGATATCAGCAACACCATCACCATAGGTAAGCATAAATGATTCATCCTTGACATATTTTTGTATTTTTTTTATTCTTCCGGCTGTGTTAGTAGTTAAACCTGTATCAACTAAAGTAACCTTAAAAGATTCAGAATTTGAAAAATGAACATCTACTTTATTTTTTTCGACATCTATAGATACATCAGAATTATATAAATAATAATTCAAAAAATATTCCTTTATTGATTGAGCTTTATAACCCAGGCATAATACAAAATCATTATAGCCATAAGTTTCATATATTTTCATAATATGCCATAGTATAGGCTTTCCACCTATTTCAACCATCGGTTTAGGCCTTGCTTCTGTTTCTTCCATTAATCTGGTACCTAGGCCACCAGCAAGTATTACAACTTTCATATTGTTAAGTTTAGATTTCTATAATTACATTACTATTTAATGGATACGAACAACACAGCAGGTATTCATCAGGTTTTAAATCTATCCTTTCTTTATTTAACCCAATCATTTTAGCATTCCCGTTTATTAAATGACCTAAGCAGCTATTGCAATTACCTGTTTGACAAGAATAAGGCAGTTCTATATCTGAATTTAAAGCAGTTTCTAATATACTTTTCCCTTTTGCTACTTCCAAATTATATTGTGTTCCTTCAAAGTTCAGCTTAATATTCTGTGTATATATATCTTCAAAATCTTTTGGATTTTTAACCAATTCAAAATCTTCTGAGAATATATTTTCTAGTAATCCATATTTTGCCAAGATTGCTTCTTTCACTGACTCTTTCAAGCCTGTAGGGCCACAAATGTAGTGAGCGCATTTTTTGGGGTTCAATTTATCCTCAAGAATTTGAATTGCCTTAAGTTTATCTATTCTACCTTGAATTAAGAAAGGATTTGCCTCGCTAGTAAATAATTTTGTATGAAAGTGCCTTACCGTTAACTTATCAGAATAATTATCTTTTAATTTTTCTATTTGAGATTTGAATATTGTTGTTTCATGATTTCTGTTTCCATAGTTAAGATGTACATGAATGTCAGAAGTTGTTGATAGGATATACTTAATAATTGATATTAATGGCGTAATACCACTACCTACGCCCCAAAAATATATGTCCGTTAATCCTAATTCGTTATTGAAAATAAAATCACCCATTGGTGGCATAACTTCTATTGAATCGCCAACTTTTACCATATCATTAATATGGTTAGAAATTAAGCCATTATTTACACGTTTAATGGTTATTTCTAAAAATTCATCAACACCTGGGCACGAAGAGAAAGAATATGGTCGAATATAACGACGACCATTAATTCTAAAAATTAAAGTTAGATATTGCCCTGCTAAGTATTTTACTTTTTTTAATCCAGGCTGTTTAAAACACAAAGTAACTGTATCACCTGTCTCTTGCCTAATTTCTGCTACTTTTAACGTGTAGTTCATATACAAAATGTGCTAGAAGCTAACTTTAATTTGCTAATGTAATTAAGGTATTATTCGAATTGATTTTTAATATTAAAACCGTGAGACTTTAATAATGTTTCCTTACGAAAATGTTCTAAATCGGCAATTACCATTTCTTTTACTAAAGCAGGTAAATCATACTTAGGTATCCATCCAAGTTTTGTATTTGATTTTGTTGGATCTCCAATTAGTAAGTCAACTTCAGTAGGTCTAAAATATGCAGCATCAACCGCCACAACTTCTGATTCTATATCTACCTGATATTCAGGGTTATTACAAGCAATAACATAACCTTTTTCATCAATGCCTATTCCTCTAAATTCAATTATTATTCCTACTTCTGCAAAAGCCATTCGCACAAACTCTCTCACTCGTGTTGTTACCCCAGTTGCAATAACAAAATCTTCAGGGGTTTCCTGCTGCAAGATCAAATACATTGCTTCTACATAATCTTTGGCGTGCCCCCAATCGCGTTCTGCATCTAAATTTCCTAAATATAATTTTTTCTGTAACCCTTGTGCTATTTTAGCAACCGCCCTAGTAATTTTTCTGGTAACAAAGGTTTCTCCTCTTAGCGGGCTTTCATGATTAAATAAAATTCCATTACATGCAAATATTCCATAAGCTTCGCGATAGTTAACTGTTATCCAATATGCATACATTTTGGCTACAGCATAGGGAGATCGAGGGTAAAAAGGGGTAGTTTCAGATTGAGGAACAGCCTGAACGAGGCCATATAACTCTGAAGTGGAAGCTTGATAAATTTTAGTTTTCTTTTCCAGACCTAATATTCTAATTGCTTCCAATAATCGTAATGTACCAATTCCGTCAGCATTTGCAGTATATTCTGGAGTATCAAAACTAACTTTTACATGACTCATTGCACCTAGGTTGTAAATTTCATCTGGCTGTACGTCTTTTATAATTCTAATCAGGTTCGTTGAATCTGATAGATCTCCATAGTGAAGCTTGAAGCGGACATCTTTATCATGAGGATCTTGGTACAAGTGGTCTATACGATCAGTATTAAAAAGAGAACTTCTTCTTTTTATTCCATGTACCATATATCCTTTTTCTAAAAGTAATTCTGCTAAATAAGTTCCGTCTTGCCCGGTAATACCGGTTATCAATGCTATTTTCATTTTTCGAAAATTTTTATTAATCTATTTAAATCTCGCTTTCAACTTAGAGAAGATGGTTTTAGGTTGTTCTTCTCCATAATTTCCGTAACCGTAACCGTACCCGTAATCTTTATTTATGATATCATTAACAACAATACCAAGGTTTCTCATTTTACCATTTCTATATAAATCATCAACAATAGCTAATTGTGATTTTTGAGTTACTTTTTGCCTTACTAAGTATAAAGTTACATCTGCAAAATTGGCTAATAATTGAGCATCTGTAATAATACCAATCGGTGGCGCATCCATAATAATATAATCGAATTGTTTCTTTAATTCATTTAACAATCCTGCTGTATGTTCTGACATCAGGGTTTCTGCCGGATTTGGAGGAATTGGCCCTGAAGAAATAATATACATATTCTTACTAATCGTTAGTGGCTTTATAATATCTTGAACTTTTATGTCCGGACTAATTGTATAATTACTAAAACCCACTTTATTTTCAACTCCTAGTTTAATTGATAATCCAGGTTTTCTCAAATCCAACTCCATTAAAAGTACTTTTTTGCCTGACAGGGCTAAGATATTTGCTAAGTTAATTGCAGTGAAAGACTTTCCTTCTCCACTCATACTAGATGTTAAAAGAATTACCTTTTCATTTTCAGTTTTTAAATAAAAAGATAAATTCGTTCTTAGTGCTCTAAATTGTTCAGAAATTGCAGATCGCCCCTGATTTGCGACAATCATATTGTCACTACTTTGGTTATGACTTATCTCTCCAATTACAGGTACATTCGTTAAATTTGTTATGTCATCTTTTGTAGTAATAGTTGTTTTTAACATCTCAATTACAAAAATGAATAAACTAGGAATTATTAATCCTGCAATAATTCCAAAAACAAGAATGATATTTCTTTTTGGAGTTACGGGTAGAAAAGCAGACTTAGGAGGATCAATTACTTTAGCAACTGATAAGTTAGAAGTCTTGGAGATGGCTGTTTCTTCTGCTTTTTGCATAAGAAAGATATATAATTCCTGCTTTATTTCTCTATTTCTGGCTAACTTAAGATAGTTCTTTTCAATTTCAGGCACACCCGAAATCTGTCCTTCAGCTTTACTTAACTGACTACGGAGTTTATTCCTTGTAACTACGTAAGTATTTTTAGAATTTTGAATATTCGAAAGAATACCTTTTCTTAATTCTAAAATCTGCTTATCGATATTCTGAACCATTGGACTCATTTCTGTTGAGCCTAGTAATTCTTTATCTCTTTGAATTAATAAAGCATTATACTGATTCATTAAACCCGAGAAGACCATATCCTGAGGCAATAAAGCAGAAGGGAAAACTCGTTTATTTTTGGCCTCATCCTTTATATAATTTTCAAGATCAGTTAAAATTGTAACCTGGCTTTCTGCCTTAGCTAAATCAGATTGAAATTCGCCTGTTGTTTGAACAAGCACTTTTCCTTGCTCCGACATATCTGCAAGATTATTTTTCCGTTTAAAACGTTCTACATCATTTTCAACATCACCGAGTTCAGAAGCGATTACCGTTAATCTTTGTTTTATAAATTTTCCTGTGCTATCTGCAATTGCATTTTTATCACTCAAATTTGCTTCGATGTATCTACCAATCAACTCATTTAATATATCTTCACCTTTTTTAGGCAAAGGATATAAGAATCCAAGATCAATAATAGAAACTTGCTTATTTGAAACAGAAACGGATAACTGCTTCATAAGTGCTGCAACCCGTTCATCAACAGAGTAAACATCTACATAAAAATCATCATTATCAGGCATATTTAAACCTGATATTTTTTCTATTTTTAGATTACCTATTGTATTAATGAAAAAGCTTTGCCCCCATGAAATCTCTTCCGAAAAATCATCAGAAGTAACCTTAAGCTTATTTTCATTTATTTTTTTAACTTCAAGTCTTGTTGCTTTTATTGTATCTCTTCCTGTGATGATAGTTATTTTGAAAGGCGCCTCATACAGCTCCCTTTTTACAAAATTCATCTTCTTAGAATAAACAGTATTCAACTGTAGCGTCCTAACAACGGACTCCATTAAAAATCTTGTTTTTAAGATTTCAGCTTCATTA
>Ga0160472_100952_pt1 | contig 10860 bp, 6 predicted proteins | sample HID1973M_E11MG_FD_108267 | JGI IMG/M metagenome (GOLD analysis project Ga0160472, IMG submission 108267) | Enriched mosquito-associated microbial communities from UW Madison campus, WI, USA - HID1973M_E11 MG | ecosystem: Host-associated > Arthropoda: Insects > Digestive system > Unclassified ...
AACTAAGTTTGCCTTGACAACAGAGGCGGGAATGAATGACGGGATGGCTTTCCCTTTTGTTTATCTGGCTATACTAGCAGCTACGAAGGGATTGAATGTTAAAACAGTTATGAATTGGTTGGGAAATGATTTTTTCTATAAAATTGTTTCAGGACTTCTTCTTGGCTGGCTTTGCGGCAAGCTGGTTGGTTATCTGGTATTTTCGCTCGCTAAAAAATATAATTTGCTAAAGGCGGGAGATGGTTTTCTCGCATTTTCCTTAACCCTTTTGACCTATGCTTTGACTGAGCTGCTTGGCGGATATGGATTCATAGCCGTTTTCATCTCCGCCCTTACGTTGAGGAACTATGAGAAAGGACACCATTTTCACGAACAACTCCATTCTTTCACCGATCAACTCGAGCGGTTCCTGTTGGGCATACTTTTGATTTTTTTCGGTGGCGCTTTGGCTATGGGGATATTGAAGCCATTAACTTTTGGAATGGCCGGCGTATCACTGGCATTTTTACTGCTTATCCGACCTGGAATTTCATTCTTGTCACTGTTGGGCGCCAATATTCAGATGAAAGAAAAGCTGGCAATAAGTTTTTTTGGCATCCGGGGTATGGGCTCGATATTTTATTTAGCCTTTGCATTCGAGCATGCGCACTTTGAAGATGAGGAGCATCTTTGGGCCATTGTCGCCTTCACGATTCTTTTATCGGTTATCATGCACGGGCTAAGTGCACCCACTATACTAACGCACCTGAAAAAAACGCTTCCGCAGGAATCCATCCCATCCTAAAGTGAAGAGACATCCTTTTCTTATAATTAATAATACTGGTTGGATGCATAAATCAGATCAGATGAATTTAGCTACGGAGCTTTAATCTTATGGTAATAAATACTGCTTAAGAAATGGTGCTGTTTTACTCTCATTGGTTTTGATCAAGCCCTTAATTAGTCCCGAATATACGATCTTGCCACCCTGTTCCCCTGCACCAGGTCCGATATTAATAACCCAGTCACTTTGAGCGATAACTTGCATGTCGTGTTCAACTAAAATTACCGTATTGCCTGCATCCGCGAGTCTATTAAGCTGAGTCATTAGCTTTTGTAGATCTGAAGGGTGGAGGCCCGTCGTGGCTTCATCAAGTATATACAGCGAAGAACCTTTCTGACTCTTTTGCAGTTCAGTCGCCAGTTTAATCCGCTGGGACATGAACTTCGTTCAATTTTAAGCGTCTAAAGGCTATCTGGAAGGTTTTAAAAAGCGACTCACCGAATCACTCACCTTTTTGTTTAAATTTTTTAGTTGCAATTGCTAAAGTATAAATATAATCATTCTTTTTAAAAATTAAAAGGAATTTAAACTACTAATCATTATGCGGTTCGACTCCAGCACTGGATACAATCGTTCGTGCTTACGTTGTAAGTGCCAACGATTTCAAAAATTTTTCTTATCCGATTTCAGTTTTACTTGTTAGTTGAAAAAAAGTAGAATAGATTGGCCCCTGCTTACCAATAATAAAAGCAAAAACCTTGCTAATCATGCGATTGCAGGGTTTTATGCATTTTTATAGTCTTTGGTGTGACCTTGATGATACAAAAGATGAACCATTTCTGGCAAGATTTGCAAGAATTCAATGATGAATATGAAACAATTTTTAAACACGAAATTGAAACCGGCTTAAATTATGATCCTAAATTGTAATGTTCCAAACTATGACATCGAGCCAACTAGCAGTTGAGTTCGATGTTATCAGAGTTTGCCTCTTTTCCACAAAGTAAAACAGAGGCCGTATTTTTTCGTAATTTGGTTTCACCATCCCCATTATTATAACCCGGAGAAAAATATAGCAAATGAACGACGTTTCTCAGAACACATCAAATATCCAGACTGAACCTTTTTCAGACCAACCAAACACAGAGGTAACAGAAGCCCAAAAAACGGCCATCCGCTCCTTGGCACCGAAAATACTCACCAGTGAAAAGGATCTGGCGAGGGTCAAGCCCTATCTGGACTTACTGAAAGAGACCTTCGATGCGCCGGGCATTACCAATATTGCGCTAACGGGAAACTATGGGTCGGGCAAGAGTACCATTATTAATACTTTTCAGCATCAGCACTCAGAATATGAGTATCTGCGGATATCGCTGGCCTCTTTTGGTAATGTATCCGATGAGATTGAAGAAAATAAAGCTCAACCTAACTTAGGGCAGGTAGAGGGGAACCAGGAGCTCCAGCCAGAAGCGACAGGCAAAAAGCCAGTCCGGGCAAAGCCTGATAAGAAAGCGGCAAAAGAAAAAAAGGAAGAGCTCGAAAGGCTACTGGAAATAAGTATCCTCCAACAGATATTTTACCATGTAAAGCCTTCAGCGATCCCAGATTCAAGATTTAAGCGGATCACTAATATCAAGGATGAGCATATCTTTGGGATCGCCGCCTCGTTTGTGCTTTGGGTTGCCAGTGCCTTCATGCTTTTCAGGTTCGATTATATTGACCGCCTCAATCCCATTTCCTGGCAAACAAAGCTCAACTTCGACTGGTGGGCGCCGCCGATATTCCTTATCTTCTTTACCGGGATTGGTATTTTCGCAAAGAACATTGTAAGGCTGCTGAGCAATTCAAAGATCAATAAGGTCAATATCAAAGGTGAACTGGAACTGGGCGATAAGCTCGATAAATCGGTGTTCAATGAGCATTTGGAAGAAATCCTCTACTTTTTTGAGCGGACCAAGTTCAACCTTGTGGTGATTGAGGATCTAGATAGGTTCGATAGTACAGATATCTTCACCAAGCTCCGTGAACTCAACACGCTGCTAAACAATTCACAGTCGATCAAAGAGCGTAAAGGCCACAAGGATATCGTGTTCCTGTACGCCATTAGCGATGAGACCTTTTCGGACAAAAACGAACGGGTAAAATTTTTCGAGTATATCATTCCGGTTATTCCATTCATCAATCCCTCCAATGCTGGCGAACAACTTGGCCAGCTCATCCTAGACGCCAAAATTGAGGACTCGAGGTTCAAGGAGTTCACCGAGGATCTGGTGACCTTCATCGACGATATCGATATGCGCCTGTTGACCAATATCTTTCACGAATACCAGCTCTACCGTACTAACCTTTCGTCAGATCTGGAGCAGGACAAGTTGTTTTCCATGGTTACCTACAAGAATATGTATCCGGAGGATTTCTCTAGGCTGCACAGTAGAAAGGGTGTTTTGTATGATTTCATCACCAATAGGGCGGTTTATTTAAAAGATTTAAATGATACCCTGGACCAGCGTATCGAAGAAAACCAGGAAGATATCGACATCATTTCTGCCCTGCGCGCAAACCAGATCGAAGACCTGAAAGCCCTGTACATCAAGGCAATCTATCAAAAATTTCCAGGGGCGATGGGCATAAGATTGAGTAATGCGATAGATTTTTCTGAGCTGATCAAGGACGAAAACTTTAACCAGTTCGCCAAAATGGGAAATTTTGAATACTGGATCATAACGATGAACACGACCTACGGTTTGTATCGGCAGGATTTCAAAAGGTCGAACATTTCCTTCTCCGGCCTGGAACAGGAGATTAATCCAGGCTTCACCTATGCTCAGACTGTGCATCAGATTAAGGATCTCCAGGACGGCAGGGAACAGCAGCTTAAGGAGGAGAACGAACGCTTAAGCCAGAAAAAGCAGGACATGGAACTTTGGAGCCTAAGTGAAATCTTCGAAGAAGTGGACATCGATCCGTACATCAACCATTTTGCCGATAATGGGTTGATCCGCAACTTGCTACTCAACGGCTACATCGATGAGAACTATTCGGACTACATTTCGCTGTTCCATGAGGTCAACATGACCGCCGAAGACTTTGCCTTTGAAAAGAAGATTAAGAGCGGAACTGTGCTTCCGTTTGAATACAAACTTACTTCGACAGCTTATCTAGTCAAAAAACTTGCCGAAAAATACTTTAAAAGAGAGGTCATTCTAAACCTAGACTTGGTGGAATGTCTGATGAAAGACCAGGATTCGCATAGCGAAAAACGAAGCAAACTGTTTGGTCTGCTCTCCAGCGAAAGAGAACGCTCGGTCCGCTTCATCGACCAGTTTATCACGAAAAAGCCGCAACAGGTTGATGTTTTTATCAAGCTGCTCGCCAGCTTTTGGCCGGGATTCTGGAGCTACCTGGAGACCAAAAGTGGATATACCTCAGAAAAACTGGACAGCTACCTGAAGCTGCTGGTTACACATTCAGACATTAGCGATCTTAAAGGCCAAGGCAAGTCGCTTTCATCCCATATCGAAAAGAAAGCGGACTTCCTGTTCCTTTTTATTACTCCGGTGGAGATAGCGAAGGCAAAAACTGCTATCGACAACCTGGAGATCAGGTTCGAGACGATTTCTGCGCCAGACGAAACGACCGAAGAACTATTTGATCATGTGTACGACAATGAACACTATCAGATCAATGTTCATAACGTGCAACTGATGATTGCCCAAAAGGGAAGCGATACCGATCAGCAGACCGCAGATACTGCCAATTATACCACTATACAAAATTCGGCCTGCGAACCACTGAAAAAATATGTACAAAACAACCTGAACAGCTATGTAGAAAATGTACTTCTCAAGATTTCTGGCAACACCAAAGAAGCAGAGGTGCACCTACTTAACCTGCTCAATGATGAGGGTATAAAGAGAGAACTTAGAACAGCCATCATTTCAGGGAAGTACTTCCAGATCAGTAATTTATCAGGCCTTTTCCATCCGTCATTACAGGAACTGGCGCTGCAAGAGGACATTGTAGAGCCGGTATGGAACAACGTCTTCGCCTATTATGGCAACTTAATTCAGCTCAGGGAGGAAGGGAGCGAGGACAGTTCTTTCGACGATAAACTCGTTGCCTACCTTAATATTGAACACAACTACCTGGCGCTTTCCCAGAAGCAAATAGCTGGAAATGAAGCCTATGAAACCGATTCTGCCGAAAAGCTTTCCATCGAGATCACGATGTGCAACGAGCTATCGGAAAAAGCCTATGCTGCCCTGATGCTTTCTCACAGCTTTTATTATGATACTGAGGACATGTCCGAACTGAATGTGGACAAGGTTGCCTGGGCAGTTCACAACAGGAGGATAGAGCTAAGCAAATATACCTACGATCACTTGAAGGAACATTTTCCAGGACAGCAGACCTTGCTCATCGAAAGCCAGCAGGACGAGCTTGCAGACAAGATCGGAGAACTGCAGCTGGATGAAGCCGACTCTGAGACCCTACTCGACTCGGACAATCTGGAAAAGGACTGCAAGCTTTTGGTCTATGACGAACTGCCGGATGAAACAGTGATCGCTAGCCCACAGCTCAGCAGATCGTCCTGCAGGCTATTGGCCAGCGCTCCTGAGACCGAGGTCAGCTATGCAGTAGCAGAAGGCATGTTTAAACATTCCAGGTCGTTCGCCGAACGAATCACTCTACTTAACCAACGCTTTGATAAGTTTTCTGCCGCAGAGATCCAGGCCCTGCTCAACTCACTTGGTGGGGATTATCCCGATCTGTTCAAGAGTCGCCATCGACCAAAGTTTTCGACCGATGCATTCCATACCGAGCTTTTTGCAAAGCTTAAGTCTAAGCGAATGATCAAGAATTTTGAGCCTTACCAAAAGCAAGAGGGACTCTATCGCGTTATCGCCAATTACTAGTAAGATGGATAAACCGGAATCGATTGGCCCCTTTCACCAGAAATTAAATATTTGTACATTACTGACTATGTCTATGTTAGTATTTTGGCGAGGAGGGGTCGGTTGGATTGGTTTGTCCAAGAATGACTAATTTATTGGTATCAGCGAGGGATTCGAAACCAGGCCTAGATTCCGCTCCAATATGTTTTAAAGGTCGTTTCTGAAAAATGGCTCACCGAATCACTTACCGCCTTCTTTGATTTTTTATTGGGTTCAAGATATTAATATTAAGACATTTCAATCCGTCAATAGGTCGCCATTATCAACTAGGTAGGCTAAATTTAAAAATCATTTTGTAGTGAGTTCGAACCTCATTAGCCACCCGTATTGGGCAAGGTCTTCTTCAAAAACTTTTGCTTCATCTTTTTATTATAACTGACTGTTTTTCAGAAATATGAATTTATTAACTTGGCCCACTAGTTGGTTTCGGTGTTGCACTCCATAGTATACCAACTTTTCAGGAAAAAGGCAACTAATAAGGAATCTTTTACCTTCTACGTCTGCGTTATCATAAAATACATCCAGCTTCTGAATTTGTTCAAAGCCGGTTTGGCAACAAGTTTAATGTTCAATACTAGCTTATTTTGGCTGTTTAGCTCGTTGAGTCGAGATTTCGGCTTCTCTAACCAAATGATTCCGTAGCAAATTTACCAGTTCATTAAATTTGTTTGAATATTGTAACTATTTTGGCTATCAACCTTTTGTGGTGGTCAGTTCGGTACGAAACATGTTGACGCAAAATTCCGTAAGAGGGTGGTCATCGCTTGCGAAATTTCCACCTCCGTCCGGACATTCAAAGCGGGGTGAGCAATTCGATTGCCATATTGTTTGACATGAACAAATTATGGGAAAAACACATCTACCGCATGTTGCAAAAAGCCAGTGCGGGTTCAGTAAAAATCCATAACCAGCGTTCCACCCATTTCTATAAAAATCTTGCTTCCCACCGCGACCTTAAACCGGACATTGTAATTGAAAAAACCCGTCTGGACGGTAAAAAGGAGTACCTTATGGTCGACACAAAATGGAAAAACCTGCACAATCAGACTTCCAGGGTAATTATGGATGATCTGCGGCAGATGTTCGCCTATCATCATTACTTTGATGCAGCCGTATGCTACCTGCTTTATCCGGGTGAGGATGAGTTTAAGGAAGGGTGCTTTGTAAACACAAGTTTTTTGACAAGGCCCACCTGGGAGAAAAGTCCTGCGGAGTGATCATCTGTAAAGCGTGGGGAGAGCAGTTCCAAAAAGGGTAAAAGCTATCTCAACAAAGCAATCGTACAGCAACTGTTAAGTTTGCTCGGTTCAGCTCAGAAGACGCCTTAATAGCCTAAAACGATCAGCAAAAAAGAAACTGAGTTCATTTTTTTGCTAAAACGCAGTATAGACCGCAAGCTTAAAGCAGCCGGTGATTTATCTCCACTTTGGAATGGTTCGGCTGAGCGGCAAATTTAGCCATCGTAAAAAAGTTGTTTCCAAAACCGGCATGGCCATTCCGGTTTCCCGTAAAAATCAGCCTGAGTCTGCTTTTATATTTGCATCTAAAAGTCACATGCTTATGCTGTTGGAAACAAAATGGCCTTAGCATGAATCAATCGCAACTGATAGCGAAGCATAAGAGAAAAGACAGCTCTGGTACAATGGATGAAAGTGTTAGTCAATCAGCTTTTGACTTTCTGGAAAAAGTTGATGATATTGTGGGATCGAATTCGCGCTTTTAAAATTATCTGATGCAATTAAAGAATAAACTCATCACCGAACTCCAAAAAAGGCTAAAGGTTGGCATCTGGGCGGCGGATCTGGCGACATCGTTAAAATCGGTACCCTGGATAATTTCGTGGAAATCCTGGAAATCAATAAAAACTACAGTAAAACGTAATTATAGCATCAAGTATACCAGCGCTCATGACTCAACCCTATTTTGCCAACATCCAGTTTCATATTATTCAAGCCTTGCAGCAAGCCAGCAGCTCGGTGCATGTGGCGGTTGCTTGGTTCACCGCCCCCAGGCTTTTCGCGCACCTTTGCCAGCTGGCTCAAAACGGCATTGAAGTAAAACTGCTTTTAATGGACGACCAGATCACCCGTAACTGTACGATCGATTATATCCAGCTGGAAAAATTTGGTGGGAAGGTATACCTGATCGATGAATCCTGGGGGATACTTATGCACAATAAATTTTGCGTGATCGATGATCACCTGGTGATTACCGGATCTTACAACTGGAGCAAAAAAGCAGAAAGCAATCACGAAAACATCACCATTACAACAGAAGAACCTTTACTGGCTCAATCCTTTCTTTCAGAGTTTAAAAGAATCCAGGAACTTCACTATGGCAAAGAGTCCAAAAAAGCCTTTGACTTAAACATCATCACCAAAAGACTGACCATCATCGCAAGCCTGATTGAACTCGAAGAGTATCAGCACATCAGCGCTCATGCCGACAAATTAATGCAATACGACCTTCCTGAGGCTGTTGTCTCGATCGGTGCGAGGCTGGATGGAAAAAATTGGACGGCTGCTCAGGCGGACATCACCGCTTACCTGAAAAATGTAAGGGCCATTCGTATCCATAGCGAGTATGAACTGGAAGAACTGCGCTGGAAAATCAAGTACCTGGAAATCGAAATCATCGCCATGGAAGGGGAACAGGAGATTGTAAAAAAAAGCATTTCCGATTTTTTACGCACCTACACACTGAAATTCGGCGCACTGCTTGAAAAAATTTTAAAGCTGAAAAAAGAAAAACTTCAAAAGCAAAACAAGGCCAAAAGCCAGGCCTTTGAACAGGCCCAGAAAGCATATAGCGACTTTAAGCACAAGTTCGAGGCAGAATCCAAAATAGAAGAGCAGCATTTCAAACTCAGTCCCCAGGAAATGCAGGACATCAAAAAGCTGTACCGGGCGGCCGCCAAACTTTGCCATCCCGATAAAATAAAGAACGCCTATCCAAATCAGCCTGAAATATGGGCGCAAGCGGAAGCACTTTTTAAAACACTCAGCAGCGCATACGAAAAAAACGATCTTAGGAAAGTGCGCGAAATTTATGAGCAGCTTTGCCAGGGCATATTCAGCCAGGACCAAACCAGCAGCCTGACTAATCTGGAAGCACTCCGTAAGCGTTATGAGGAACTCAGTCAAAAATACCAGCAGCTTCAGCAAACCTTAAAAAACCTGATTGCCAGCGAAGATTACCAGCTGCTCAGTAAAATTTATGACCTAGAAGAATTCTACCGGAAAGAACAGGAAAAACTTGAAAATGAACTTAACGCACTCCGCAATGACTAACGAAATCACCCCCTCTCCAACACCATCCAGCCCGGATCAAAGCCCATCCGGGAGCCTTTCCAATATCCGTAACCTGGCACTCACGGCCATTGAATACAGCGCAAGGATCACCCGAAAAAATCCCGCTGCTATCGTGATCATGATTGATCAGTCCGCATCGATGAATCAAACCTTTGATGCCCGTCGCAGCAAAGCGAAGATTGTCGCTGATTTAGTGAATGAACTCCTGCAGGACCTTTTATTGAAGTGTGTTAAAGCCAATGGACTGAGGAATTATTTTCACATCCTGGTTTTTGGCTACGGAGAAAAAATAAACCTGCTCTGGGAAGGTGGTCTTAAGGGTAAAACCTGGGTAAAGGTAGAGGAACTGAAAGAAAACATCATCGAAACCCGCAGAGAAGAGGCCGAGCGGCAGACAACCTTTGGCATCAAAAAATACATAAAAGACCGCTACCGGTGGATAAGTGAGGCCAGCAGCGACCGGAGTACCAGCATGAAGCAGGCTTTTGAATACTGCCACGCCCTGCTGGAAAAATGGACACTGGAAAACGATCAGAGTTTTCCGCCTATGGTGTTTAACATCACCGATGGATATCCCACCGACATTAACGATGATTATGATCTGTGGCTTTCCACCTGCCATAAATTAACCGCCAGCGGTACCGCTGACGGAAATACCCTGCTTTTTAACATACTTTTGACTAAAGGCACGGAAATTATCATGCCTGGCGAAACCCAGAGTGCGGCACTGCTTTCACACCCCTACCACCGGGCCATGGTGCTGGGCTCTTCCGAACTTCCCCCGGTGCTGCGTCCGTTAGCCCACAGGCTGTTTGCTCAACCCAGACTCCTGAGTGAGCCATCAAGATGTCTGATCATCAACTCCACACCGAATTCGGTGCTGGGAATGCTCAAAATAGGTACCAATACCATCGTAGAACATGTCAGAGATTAACCTGAAGCATTTCTCCACCTTCAATTTCGCAGATAAAAAAGACAAAAGCGAAAATGAAGACGCGATCGCCTGCAAGCCCGGTGGGGATGCACTGCGCTTCTCACTTTCTGACGGGGCGGGAGGCGTTGGGGTATTGAGCGCGGAATGGGCTGTATTTCTGGTTCACGCGCAGCCTGAAAAATACCACAGGGAAGATCAGCACTGGAAGGACTGGTTTTTGAAAACTGCAGAGGCCTTTTATGAACAGATCAATCCCCAGCAGAACATCAGCGACCCGCTGGTTTTACAGAAGTTTTTCTCAGAGGGGAGTTTTGCCACCCTGCTTTACCTGTGGATTGATACAAAGCAAAATCAGCTCATTAGTCTAGCGATCGGGGATACCTGCCTGTTTCATTTCAGTTTCGGGAATGATGAAAACTTTATCCTTAAAAAAATCTATCCGCTGATGCACCATCGCAGCCTGGATGATTTTCCGCAGCTGCTGAACTGGAATACGCTGCATCCGGATTGGCCGGCGCCGTATCAGCAGAAACTGGAAAAGCAGGACATCATCATCTGCTGCACGGATGCGCTCGCTAAATTTTTCATCAGCGCCTTATTTTCCGGGGATCCTGCTATTTTCAACGGCCTTTTACCACAGGAGTTACTCGAAGACCTGGAAAGTAAGAAACCAACACACGCACCGCTAACGCCTCGGGGATTAATGCAGCTCATAAACGAACTTCTTGACAATCCCTCGGAAAAAGAGCAGATCGAGATCTTGAAGCGATGGGTTGAGCAGGGGCTGGAAGAAGATGATTACACCATTAGCTACTACATTCATGGATAAATTCATCTCCAACAATGATTACGTGGATGCGGTACGCAGCGGCGCCTATTTTAACAGCGACACCCTTA
>Ga0160472_100955_pt1 | contig 10842 bp, 10 predicted proteins | sample HID1973M_E11MG_FD_108267 | JGI IMG/M metagenome (GOLD analysis project Ga0160472, IMG submission 108267) | Enriched mosquito-associated microbial communities from UW Madison campus, WI, USA - HID1973M_E11 MG | ecosystem: Host-associated > Arthropoda: Insects > Digestive system > Unclassified ...
AGTACAGGAATACTTTGCTCCTGAATAGGCGTTGGAGTTTCAAATCCAAGGTCCTTTACGGCATTAACGACGTCATCACTTATCCCCAATAATTGAAATGGGTTTGTCATTCGTCTTTTATTTATTTAAGCCGCAAAGGTACGGTTAATATTCCGTATTTTACTGATAGTTAAGTAAATAGTTTTTTATGTGAAATAATTGATTTTTAATGAGTTGAAGATTTAATTTTTATTTGTTCGACCAGATTTCACCATTCCAACCAGTTTTGATAGATTTTGCTTTCGAAAAATAAGAGTTTTTAAATTTACTGCTTTTCAAAAATCCATCTAATTTAGTTGTTAAATAATCAAAAACCTGTGCCTTCGTTAATCCCTTGTATTCATTTAAAGGTATCGGAAAGTACATCTCTGAGGGCTTAAATTCAATTTTAACTTTTTGATAGGTTTTTGATACATCGTAAGTATTTATACCAGTTAAGCAAAGCGTGTAATCATTCTTTCCTTCAAAAACATCAAAGTTATATTCTGAGATTGCATTTTTTGGCTTATCATTTTCAGCGATAAATGTTAGCCATTCATTCACTGTTTTAAAACGTGAAACAAAATTTGGAGGTGGTGGTCCAACATCATCTTCCTCTACAGTAAAAGAGGCACCTATGACCTCTGTTTTTTTGATATCCATATTTTTTTTACTAGTGCATGCCGTTAATTGTACGATTGATAGCATTAAAAGAATAAGAATGACTTTTAGCATTTGACCATCAAAGTTTTGGGATAACCATTTTTAAGATTAAAACTAGATACCTTAAATATAAAACAAAATCCTTGGGAAAAAGTAAAACTGGTCAACAATAGTTAACTACTATTTTTGCAGTTGTTTAAAAATAGGTTCACATTTTTCTTAACAACAAGTATAAAATGGGCCATGTTTCCAAAAATCAGACATTGGCGATTATTCCCGCCAAAATTCGGCAACGATCGTTTTTATGAAGAATTCTATTTTTTCTTGACGTTAGTATATGTGAAGAAAGTTTTTAGAATTTATTTATCTCAGTCGTTCTGCCGAGCGTATCAATCTTTCATCTTTATTAATGCCGAAAATAGCCAAAACACAAAACAGAATGGCCAGCGCAGGCATATATGCGCCAATACCAAAGGTGGCACCTTCAATACCGCCCGGAAGTTGTTTTGCGAAAACACTACACCAAAATGCAAAACCACCAATTGCAGCGATTGTAAAAATGATTATTTTTTTCTGCAGGCTTCGTTTTTTGAAGTTGAAAATGTTTGCTAAACACATTACAGCAACAGCGATATTTGTAAACAACAGCGGTAGAAACAATTCTGCTTTATATCCGGTTCCGGTTGTACCTGAAAAGATAGTATGAATTCCATAACTATAAAATTCTGATTGCTCACCTCCCATATTTTTTGTTGCAATAGGCAGAACAGTCATTAAAATCAATGCAATTGTTGCCAATAAAAGCCAGATGGATTGTACTCTTTGTATCATGTTAATTTAATAAATTGTACAAATATATATTTAATTCCATTTTGCCGGCTTATCTAATAAAAGGAAAAAGTATTTTTGCATCGCTTTGAGTAAAAAAAGGTATTTCATACAAATTGCTTACGATGGCAGCTTATATCACGGCTGGCAAATCCAACCCAATGCAGTAACCGTTCAGGAGTTATTGGATAAAGCCATGTCAATTTTTTTCAGGCAGCCAATTGAAACTTTAGGCTGTGGCCGAACCGATTCAGGTGTACATGCCACGCAGTTTTTCGCACATTTCGATGTCGAAAACCTCGAAGAATCTAAAGTTATGAATGCAGTTGCCGGCATAAATGCGATGATGCCTTATCAAATCGCCGCAAATCGTATTTTGCCTGTTGCCGATGATGCACACGCCAGGTTTGATGCAACTGCTAGGGCCTATAAGTACTTTATTCATTTTGAAAAAAATCCTTTTAAGCTAAATCGGTCCTGGCTTGTAAAAGATAAATTGAATGTAGCGCTAATGAACCGGGCAGCAAAAGAATTATTAAATTATACCGATTTTTCCTGTTTCAGCAAATCGAATACACAAACTTTTACCAATAATTGTAAAATTGTAAAGGCAGAATTTGAAGAACTGAATGATGGCCTTGTTTTTACCATTGAGGCCGACCGCTTTCTTAGGAATATGGTTCGGGCTATTGTTGGTACGTTAGTTCGGGTAGGAAAAAAAGAAATTGATATAGAAGATTTTAAAAACATTATTGATAGCAAAAACAGAAGCAATGCTGGCCAATCGGTTCCGGCTTGCGGTTTGTATTTGGTAAAAGTAAGTTACCCTTATCTAAGCTAGAAGACTGATAAAATTAAAGCGGAAGGTATAGCAACCGCCATAAAAAATGAAATTATAACACAAAAGATTATATAATTAAAATTTGAAAACGGTTCAGGGCCTTATAGCTTAAACCTTAAACAATAAGTATGGCAGTAACAGGCGAAGTATATAACACAGGATTGCTGAAACGTATTTTTCAATATGTAAAGCCTTATCGTGCTGTTTTTATATGGTCGGTAATTTTAACCATTTTACTTGCCGCCATTTCACCTGTCCGCCCGTTTTTAATTAAGTATACATTAGACAATTATATTCTTACGGGAAAATATTCAGGTTTGGTAAACATGACGATTCTAATGGTTTTTATGTTGCTGCTACAAACTTTAATTCAGTATAATCACACTTTACTAACCAATACCCTTGGGCAATCGGTCATAAAAGATTTGCGGATTAATGTTTTCAATCACATCACTAAACTCCGTTTAAAATTTTTCGATAAAACACCAATCGGGCAGCTAATTACCAGAACGGTCTCCGATTTGGAAACTATAGCTGATATTTTTTCGGAGGGTTTGATTTCCATGATTGGCGATACACTTCAGGTAATTGTAATTATTGGGGTAATGCTATATACAGATTGGCAATTGAGTGTTGTTGTGCTACTACCGGTGCCGCTGCTAATTCTGGCTACACGCAAATTTCAAAAGGCAATTAAGGTAGCCTTTCAGGAAATCCGTAATGAGGTTTCAAATCTGAATACCTTTTTACAAGAACACATTACCGGTGTTTCCATAGTGCAATATTTTGCAAGGGAACGCCAGGAATATAAAAAGTTTTATACTATTAATAAACGCTACCGCGATGCTAACATACGTTCCAATTGGTACTATTCCATCTTTTTTCCGGTTGTAGAACTCATTTCTGCAATGTCATTAGGTTTGTTAATCTGGTTTGGAGCAAATAGTATCCTTGCCAATCCTGTTGATGTTACACCAGGCACCATTACCCAGTTTATTATGTATTTAGGCATGGTTTACACACCTATCCGCCAGCTGGCCGATAAATTTAACACCTTACAAATGGGAATGGTTGGCGCAGAGCGTGTTTTTAAAGTTTTAGATACGGATGAAAGAACGCCTGATTCGGGTACCATAGCGCCGGCAAATCTCGAGGGTAATATCGAATTTAAAAATGTTTGGTTTGCCTATAACGACGAAAACTATGTACTTAAAGATTTAACTTTCGAAGTTAAAGCAGGCGAAACTGTGGCTTTGGTTGGTGCAACCGGCGCCGGAAAATCATCAACGATAAATATTTTAAACCGTTTTTACGAAACGAAAAAAGGAAAAATTACAGTTGATGGAATTGAAATTCACGATTTCAAACTCGATTACCTTCGAAGTCATATTGCTACTGTTCTTCAGGATGTTTTTCTTTTTTCGGATACCATTTTAAATAACATCACCTTAAATAATCCTGACATTAAAATTGAGGACGTTATAGATGCGGCCAAAAAAGTTGGTGCTCACGATTTTATCGAGCGTTTGCCGGGCGGTTATCAGTATAATGTAATGGAAAGGGGTTCTACGCTTTCCGTTGGGCAGGCGCAATTGATTTCATTTATACGAGCCCTGGTTCATAACCCGGCAATTTTGGTTTTGGATGAAGCAACATCGTCTGTTGATACCGAAACAGAACTACTCATTCAAAAAGCCATTGATAATTTAATGGAAGGCCGAACCTCAATTGTAATTGCACACCGTTTATCAACCATTCAAAAGGCAAATCAAATCATTGTTTTAGATAAAGGCGAGATTAAAGAAAAGGGAACGCATCAGCAATTGTTAAAGCTAAACGGCTATTATAAAAGGTTATACGATTTGCAATTTTCATCAGAAGGAATTGCGAAGGCCTAAATCGAAATTATCCGAAGGATTTTCTTAATTTAACATCTTCTTAAAATCAATTCGAAGATGAAGTCTTTTAAACTATTTGCAGTCGTGCTTTTTTCGTTCATGGCGTTAAATGTCTGTGCGCAGCAGAAAAAATATGTCATGGTTATTCATGGCGGCGCCGGTACCATTCTGAAAAAAAATATGACACCTGAAAAGGAAGCGGCTTACATCGCTGTTTTAACTGCGGCTTTAAACTCTGGTTATGCAAAAATTCAGGCAGGGAAAACCAGTTTAGACGCCGTTGAAGCTACCATTCATGTTTTAGAAAACGACCCTCATTTTAACGCTGGTAAAGGTGCTGTTTTTACACATGATGGCCGGAATGAATTGGATGCAGCCATAATGGATGGAAAAACATTGATGGCCGGAGCTGTAGCAGGGGTTACCACAATTAAAAACCCAATCTCTGCCGCACGTGCTGTGATGGAAAAATCTGAACATGTAATGTTGGTTGGTTCAGGCGCTGATTTATTTGCAAAAGATGCAGGTTTGGAAATTGTAAACCCGAAATATTTCTGGACTAAAGAACGTTGGGATGGTTTACAACAAGCGATTAAAGAAGATTCTACCAAAGCTGTTTTAGATCATGGCAGTAAAAAATCAGAACTTTTAGGCATTAAAAACCACGATTATAAATTCGGTACTGTAGGTTGCGTAGCTTTAGATAAAAACGGAAATCTGGCTGCAGGAACATCAACCGGCGGCATGACGAATAAAAAATATGGCCGCGTTGGCGATGCACCTATTATTGGAGCCGGAACCTATTGCAACAACGAAACAGCAGGGATTTCCTGCACTGGATGGGGCGAATTTTACATTCGTAATGTGGTAGCTAAAACCATATCCGATTTAATGGAGTATAAAGGTTTGCCAGTTGCCGAAGCATCGAAAATTGTGTTGGATAAAGTTGGTAAAATGGGTGGCGATGGCGGCTTAATTGCACTTGATAAAAAAGGTAATATGACCATGCCTTTTAATACTGAAGGTATGTATAGAGGAGCGATTACAGCAGATGGTAAAATTGAAGTAAGCATTTATAAATAATGAGAAAATACTTTTCAATTTCCTTCCTGTTACTTGTTTCCTTTTCGGCAATTGCGCAGAACAAAGGCAGCTTATTTATTATTGGCGGCGGCAACCGTTCGGATGAATTGATGAAGGAAATGTTGCAAACAGCTAATTTAAAAACCAACGATTACATCATTGTTTTGCCAATGGCAAGCACAATCCCTGATTCTGGTTTTAAAACTTTTTCAGCTCAACTGGGCAAAATCGATAAGCATGTTGTAAAGAATTTTAATTTTAGCAAGCATGATGTGAACGATAAAAAATGGATTGATTCATTGGCGGGTGCAAAACTGATTTATATTTTAGGTGGCGACCAAAGCCGCTTCATGAAATCTGTAATTAACACACCAGTGTACAATGCAATTCATCAGGCATATAAAAACGGGTCGACGATTGCGGGTACCAGCGCCGGGGCTGCGGTAATGAGTAAACACATGGTTACTGGTAAGCAACTTCTTGATACCGTTTACAAAGAAACCTTTAACAAACTTTGGGATAAAAATATCGAATTTGAAGAGGGAATGGGCCTATTAAAAAATACGATTATTGATCAGCATTTTCTAAAACGCAATCGATACAACAGGCTAATTTCAGCTTTGGCAGCATATCCTAATCTTATCTGCGTAGGAATTGATGAAAGTACCGCCATCATCGTTCATGGAAACAAAGCCACTGTAGCTGGCGATAGCCAGGTAATTCGATTGGCGAAACCTAAAGATTTGAAGACAACAGACAAGGGTTTGCTTAAATTTAACCAGGCCGATTTTGGGATTTTTACCGCTGGAGATGTATTTGATATCTTACCATAATTATTTTCTCAACAAAAAAAATAACTCTATATTTCATTTTCCAATTCAACTAAATGAAATCCCTCCTTTCTAATTTAACATTCCAGGTATTAGTAGCCATTACGGTAGGCATTCTTGTAGGCGCTTATTTTCCGGGTTTTGCGCCAACGGCGAAACTGATTAGTCAGGGTTTTATAAACCTGATTAGTATGTTAATTGCACCAATCATCTTTTTTACCATCGTTTTGGGCATCGCTCATATGGGCGATATGAAAAAAGTAGGACGCGTAGGTGGAAAAGCACTTTTGTATTTCGAAATTGTGAGTACAGTTGCCATTGCAATTGGTTTATTAGTTGCTAACGTACTTAAACCCGGTGCGGGGATGGTTGCCAAAGCAGGCGATTCTACCAAAATTGCTGGTTATGCAGAACAGGCAAAAGACATGAACTGGGCGGAGTTTTTTCTACATATCATTCCTCATAATGTTATTGCAGCATTTGCCGAAGGAAATATTCTTCAAATTTTATTATTTGCCATTCTCTTTGGTTACGGATTGAATAAACTTGGTGGCGAAGGTACATCGGTTCTAAATGCATTCGACAAAATTTCGAAAGTGCTTTTTAAAATAATGAAAGTTATTATGCGCTTGGCGCCAATTGGTGCTTTCGGCGGGATGGCTTTTAGCATCGGTACGCATGGTTTGCAAAGTATTGTGGGTATGGCCAAACTAATGGGCTCTGTTTACCTCACTTGCATTTTATTTATTTTCATTGTGTTAAATGGAATTTGCAGATATTATAACTTTAGTCTCTGGCAGTATCTAAAATTCATCCGCCAGGAAATATTAATTGTTTTGGGTACTTCATCTTCTGAGTCGGCCTTACCCAGTATGATGCAAAAAATGGAGGCCATTGGTTGCGATAAATCGGTAGTAGGTTTAGTTATCCCGACAGGCTATTCTTTTAATTTAGATGGAACGGCAATTTACCTGGCCATGGCTGTGATTTTTCTGTGTCAGGTTTTTCATGTCGATTTATCACTCGGTCAGCAAATTACGGTTCTGGGTGTTTTAATGGTTACGTCAAAAGGAGCCGCTGGGGTAACCGGGAGTGGTTTCATTGTATTAGTTTCTACCTTAACAGCTTTAAAAATTATGCCGATTGAGCACATTTCTATTCTGATTGGTGTAGATAGGTTTATGAGCGAGGCAAGGGCGATTACGAATGTAATTGGAAACGGTGTAGCTACAATCGTTATTGCTAAGAGCGAAAATCAATTCGACCAGCAAAAATACTTAAAAGCGATTGAACCCGCATCAATAGAAAAAGGAGAAGGAGTTTAATCAGCTGGGCGTTTCACTAATTTTAGTCTGCCCTTTTATACCTGGATTAAACAATCCCTTCAGCCTGTTAAAAGGTTCTTCAATTACATTCCAGGAAATCATCGCTATTGCGACAGTAAAAATTGAATAAATTATAAAACAACCTGTTTGCGAAGACAAAATTTTAATAATAAATACGATTTTAGCATTATGGTGGGAAAAGAAATGGCTGTTTCTGTTACTGAAATAAGCATACCAGTTATCAAAAATGCGCCAGAAAATAACAGGTACAAGTAAATGATAAAGGTAAATTCCATAACTTATTTTGCCTAGATAAAGAACAATTCTGTTCTCTAAAAACTTACCCATAAATCCTTTATACCCAAAAATCGCCTTTCTGATTAAAAATAAAGAAATTAAGGAAATTATCAATCCGTTGAGTACGAAGGATAAATAAAACGACTTCATTATTATGATAGTAATCCCTACGGGAATGCCAATAAGCAGCATCACCTTTAAATACTTGCTAATCAACACTTCTCTTTTTTCGGGGATGGTGTACATGTAGGCGAGAATACCTCCAACAGCAAATGACCCAATGCAGTATTCGGTTAATATCGACTGTGGAAAAAATCCGGTATTAGCCTGATAAAAGTAAGCCCGCAATCCAACACTTATAATTATTAATAAAATAAAGGTTTTAAGCAGATATCTATGTGGAACGAAAATTATTATCAAAGGCCAGAAAATATAAAATTGTTCCTCTACCGCTAAGGTCCAAACGTGTGAAGTAACCAAAGGCCAACCTGTAGCGTTAAAAATATGATAGTTTGCGAGGTAAGTAAAATACATTGTGGCGTGGTTTTTAACATCTTCACCAACAACTGGAATAAGCAAAACCACTAAGAGAAATACATAATAGGCCGGAAAAATTCTTATCGTTCTACGGAAAAGAAAAAACAAAATTACTTTGTAACGGGGTATGTTATAGTTGTAGCTTTTCTCTTTCGCCGATAATAATATTTTGGTAATTAAGTAACTGCTTAAAACAAAGAAAAAGTTAACAAACCCTCCAAAAAATAACGTTAACTGATTTAGGAAAATATATGGAATCCAGTGGTAGCAAACAACTACAAAAACGGCACAAAAACGAAGTCCATCCAGTTGGGGATTGTATTTTATTATTCTCAGTGGCGGTTGAACCAAACTGTTCGACATACAAGCGTGATAATTGAGGAAAGGGAGATTAAAGGTTTTGCCTTTTGCAAAGCTAAAAGAATTATTAACAGCCTTGAGTAACAATATGTTTAAATAATCAGGCAGAATTTTAATATTTTATTTGTTACAAAAAATTAAGCGTTATTAATACGCCGCTGATCACCAGAAGTGTTAAAGCTTTTTTAGCTATCTTTGCAGCAGAAACACGCACACAGCTTGTTTAATTAAACTACCGCACATTGGCTCAAAAAGAAAATACCCGCTCAGAAAAAAGCGAGTTACACCCACGCAACAAACATCGTTCGCGTTATAATTTTAAACAACTTATTGGTACATCTAAAGAATTAAAGCGTTTCGTTTTTAAAAATGAACATGATGATGATTCAATAGATTTTGCCGATCAAAATGCCGTAAAAGCCTTAAATAAAGCGCTTTTAAAGCACTTTTACAATATATCTCAGTGGGATATTCCTAAAGATTATCTTTGTCCGCCAATACCTGGAAGGGCAGATTACATTCACTACGTTGCAGATCTTTTGGGCTCGAGTAACAAAGGAAAACTACCTAAAGGAACAAGTATAAAAGTTTTGGATATTGGTGTTGGTGCGAATTGTATTTACCCAATAATCGGTCATCAGGAGTATGGCTGGAATTTTGTCGGTTCTGAAATTGATCCACTTTCTGTAGAATCGGCAAAACGTATTGTGGATGCCAATAAATCATTGCAGGGCGCAGTAGAAATTCGTTTACAGCCTTCTAAAATGGGAATTTTCAGAGGCGTAGTTGGCGCTAAAGAACGTTTCGATGCCGTTGTTTGTAATCCACCCTTTCACGCATCTTTGAAAGAAGCAGAGCAAGGAACACGGCAGAAATGGCGTAATTTGGGTGGTACTGAAAAGGAAGTAAAACATGTTTTAAACTTTGGTGGAAACAAGGCTGAACTTTGGTGCCCGGGTGGCGAACGTGCTTTTGTAGAACAAATGATTATTCAGAGTGCCCAAATTGCAAATCAATGTTTATGGTTTACCTCATTGGTTTCTAAAAGTGCTAACCTGAAAAGTATTTATAGTGCTTTAATTAAAGCAAAGGCATTCGAGGTTACAACCGTTCAAATGAGCCAGGGCCAAAAAGTTAGCCGCTTTGTTGCCTGGACATTTCAGGATGAAGCTGCACAGGCAGAATGGGCCAAGGGTTGGAAAATTGAACCGAAAGCCAAAGCTGAAGATAAAACTGTTTAAACTTAAAATAATTAGTAAAGCAAAGCCGGGGTAATATAAAAGTTAGTCCGGCTTTTTGTTTTTATCTTTTTTGCCATCATTTATACACAAAACTTTGTGCCTGCTGCAAAAAAGGATAACACGCCAATCCGGTTTAATAAACTTATTTTATTGCTACTATTCAAATTTGTTTGGGTGCTAAATAAAATATTAACTTGTTCTAGCATCGAAAATATAACCAGCCAGGGCTGTAACAACCATAGCTACAGTGCCCCAAAAGCAAATTCTTGATATGCCCTTTACCATATCAGAACCACCGGCCTTTGCCGCTATTGCACCAGACAGTGCTAAAAAAACAATAGCAAAGCCATATTGGTAAAAAACCATCGCCTTTATCGGGGCAAAAACAGCAACAAGAAAAGGCAAAATTCCCCCGCTGATAAAAGAGGCTCCTGAAGCCATTGCTGCCTGAAGTGGTTTTGGTTGTGTATGTTCATTTATACCAAGTTCGTCTCTTGCGTGTGCTTCCAAAGCATCTTTTGCGGTAAGTTTAATGGCAACCTGCATGGCTAAATCTTCATCTAAACCTTGTGCAACATATATTTTGGCAAGTTCTTTCAGTTCTACCTCAGGCATGGTTTCGAGTTCAATTTTCTCTCTCTCTAAATCTGCTTTTTCTATATCCGCCTGCGAACTTACAGAAACATATTCGCCCGCGGCCATGGAGAGCGCTCCTGCAACCAAGCCCGCCAAAGCGGCGAGCACAATGGGGCTCCGGGTGTGGCTTGCTGCCGCAACACCAATTACTAAACTTGAGGTTGAGATAATGCCATCGTTTGCGCCCAGCACAGCAGCTCTAAGCCATCCTGTTCTGTTGGTATAATGTTTTTCTAGTTCCATTTAATTATCGGGCTTGCCTAGTTCAAAGCTAACTAATTGAAA
>Ga0160472_100957_pt1 | contig 10814 bp, 9 predicted proteins | sample HID1973M_E11MG_FD_108267 | JGI IMG/M metagenome (GOLD analysis project Ga0160472, IMG submission 108267) | Enriched mosquito-associated microbial communities from UW Madison campus, WI, USA - HID1973M_E11 MG | ecosystem: Host-associated > Arthropoda: Insects > Digestive system > Unclassified ...
CGCGAGCGGCTGCCGATCTCCAGCTATGCGCAGCAGCTCGGCATCACCGCCGGCCAACTCACCCGGCTCTGTCGCGAGACGCTGGGCGTATCGAGCCTCGACGTGCTGAACGCGCGCGTCATCCACGAGGCGCAGCGCGAATTGGCCTATTCGACCTCCAGCATCAAGCAGATCGCGGCCATCCTGGGTTTCAGCGACGAAGCCTATTTCGGGCGCCTCTTTCGCAAGCAGACCGGCCACACACCCAGCGAGTTTCGCCGCATGGCGCTGTTGCGGCTGGCGGAAGGCCAGGGGCATCACGCCGAAGTTGCGCCGCATCGGGCGCATTGAAGAAGAAGTGGATTCCCGCGTCCTGAATCACTTCGCGGAACTCGCACCCACGGGTGCTACCCACCGATTGCCGTAGGAAGTGAGGCAGATCACAGCCGGCTGCAAGAAGTGCGAGCAACAAAGACTTACTTGGCGTTCTACTCAGGACGCCATGACAACGCTCTTCATCGCCTTTGCTTCCTTCGCGACTGGCTGCATTGCAGGGGTCGTGCTGATCAGCCTGCTGATTGCGGCGCGGTCCGATTGAACGGCGGCTTCGCGGACCCGCGTCATTCCAACAACTACACGAGGAGAACCCATTGAATTCACGATCCATCCACCTGTCGACCCTCACCGCTGTCGCGATCGCCTGCCTGGGCATTGCGGGCTGCGGAGGCGGCGGAGGTAGCGGCGGCATTGCATTCGTTCCCCCGCCGGCCGACAGCACGGTCCAGGTCGAAGGCATCGCCGCGTCAGGCTCGCCGATCGCGGGGGCGCATGTCTCCTTGCATTGCGCCAACGACGTCAATGGCAGTGCGGAAACGAACGCCGAGGGCGCATGGTCGTCGAAGCTCGGCAAGCCGCAGTTCCCCTGCCTCGTCACGCTCTCCGGCGGCTCCCTGCCGGAAGGCACCACGCTCCATTCGCTCGCAGTCGGGCCCGGCCGCCTCAACATCACGCCGCTGACCGACCTGGTGCTGGCGCGCATCGCGCAGAAGAATCCCGCCGCATTGGACGACCTGGACGGCAAGGCCATTGCGGCGCTGGCTGAACGACTGCAGGCCGCGCTGGACGACGTCGCGCGCATCCTCGTCGACCAGGGCTTCGATGTCGCCGGGCTCGACATCTTCACGGGCGAGTTCGAGCCGAAGCACGGCGACAAGTACGACGACCTGCTCGAGAGGATCGCGCTGTCGCTGGCCGATGACGACTGGTCCTACGAGGACCTCATCGATGCGATCGCGGCCTCGGACGAGGGCGCGCGCGTCCTGCTCCCCAACACCCTCGTCTACAAGGCCGACGCGCTGGCGGCGATGCCACAGCTCAACAAGGGTTCGTTGAGCACCGCAGCGGGCACGCTGACCATGACGCTCGGAAGCGGCAGCAACAATGTGGGCGCCTTCGTCGGCGGCGGCACCGGCAACAAGGCCGTGCTCCAGCTGCAGGGCCTCAATGGCATGAAGCTGCACGACCTCAAGTCGATCTCGATCGACCTCCAGGGCGATGCGGCCGGCGTGACGGCTTCGCCCGTCTCGCCCTACGTCTCGGTCAACCTGACCATCGACCTGCAATGCAGCACAGCGCCGGTGCCGGCCGAGGCAACGCTGGCGGACCTGACCGCGCGGCGCCGGATCCTGAGCTTCGATCCGTACTACTACTTCATCCAGGCGTCGCAGCGCCTCTCGAGCAGCGAGGTCCGCACCATGGCGATCACGCCTGCCACGCCCGGCTGGCGCATCTCCGCCGGCGCACCGGTGGGCAGCGTCGCCGTCGCGCCGAACTACCAGGGTACCGAGACATTGGAGGGCTTCGACTACGAAGCCTATCCGGATGCATGCGTCGTGGACGGCGCGACCGGCGATGCAGGGATGTTCAGGAACACGGCCGAGGCGAGCTGCGCGATCGATACGGCACTCGCCGGCACTGCATCGGCCTCCTGCGGCCTTCCCTACAGCGGCGGACTGCTCTTCCTCGGCAGCAGCTCGGCGGTCGAGGCCTCGCAGTGGCAGGTTCATCGGGTGACGATCGAGAGCAACCGCAGCCAGACCTATCGCTTCGAGTAAGGGCGTGCCCCTGGACATTGCATTGCCCAGGGGCCGCTCATCCGGATTGGAGAAGGACGAGCCCGGCGGCCGCACCTGAAGGGAGGACGCAGGGGATTGCGCGATGGCCCGCGCGCCGCCGTCAGCGCGTCAGCGCGGCCGGCCGAACACCGTGACCACGTAGTCGATCATCTCGAGCCCTCGCTCCTGCGCGATGGCCGCCAGCCTGGCTTCGATGTGGGGATCGAAGAACTCGTGCACCGCGCCGTCGGCGAGCGAGACCAGGTGGCCGTGGTTCGGCTCGCCGTCATTGAGCTCGTAGACGGCCTTGTTGGCGCCGAGCTGGCTCTTCTTGAGCAATCCCGCCTGCTCGAACTGCGCCAGCACGCGGTACACGGTCGCCAGGCCCAGGTCGATGTCGAGCTGCACCAGCTGCCGGTACACGTCCTCGGCCGCCAGGTGCCGCTGCTCGCTGCGTTGAAAGAGTTCCAGCACCTTCAGGCGCGGCAGCGTGGCCTTCAGGCCCGTGTGCTTGAGTTTGTCCACATGCTCCATGTGTGCGACAGGCCGATGGCAAAGAGAAATGCGCGCGGGGAAAAAAATGCATGGCTGGCCGGCGAACCGATGGCTAGCAAAAAACGACCCTTGGAGACCGTTGAGATCTCGGAGTCGCCCCACGATGAAAGGGTGGAAGGAGCACGGTGGCGTTCGTCCTTCGCGATGGAGCGATCATACTTCAATTAAAAATGATTCTCATTTAATATCCATGCATGGCACTCGACATTTCCGCTGCCCCCGCGCCCGCGGCGACTTTCAGCCTCAAGCCGCTCCTCGCCGCCAACGTGGCCTGCACCATGGCGATGATGAGCTTCGTCCCGCTCGTGGGCCCGATCGTGCGGCTGCTGCGCCTGCCGCCCTGGCAGGCGGGCGCGGCGGTGACGGTGGGTGGTGTGCTGTGGATGCTGCTGTCACGCCCCTGGGGCACGGCCAGCGACCGGCATGGCCGCCGGACGGTGCTGCTGGCAGGCATGAGTGGCTTCGCGCTGTCGTACTGGGCCATGTGCGCGATGCTGGTGGTGTCCATGGAGGTGCTGCCCGAAGCCGCCCTGGTGTTCGCGGGGCTGGTGCTCACGCGCGGTGCGATCGGGGCCTTCTATGCGGCCGTACCCTCGACCGGACAGGCACTCGTCGCCGACCATGTTCCGCCCGGCCGGCGCGCGGGTGCCATGGCTTCGCTGGGCGCAGCCAACGCGGTGGGCATGGTGCTCGGCCCGGCGATGGCCGCTGCCCTGGCGCAGCGCAGCCTGAGCCTGCCGCTGTACGTGACCGCGCTGCTGCCCGCCATCGCCTGGATCGTGCTCTGGAGGGCGCTGCCGCGGAGCGAGCGCCACGCGGAGACCCAGCCCTGCGCACTGAGCCTTGGCGACGCGCGCCTGCGCCGGCCGATGGCCGTCGCCTTCATCGCCATGTTCTGCGTGGCGATCGCGCAGATCACCGTGGGCTTCTTCGCCATCGACAGGCTGGCGCTGGCACCGGGCGCGGCGGCACGTGCGGCCGGCATCGCGCTGACGGCGGTGGGTGTGGGGTTGATCGCCGCGCAACTGGCAGTGCGCAAGCTCGGGTGGCCGCCCCTGCGGTTGATCCGCGCGGGCGCATGGGTAGCGGCCGGCGGATTCGGTGCGACGGCGCTGATCGACACGCCGGTGCTGCTGGCCGCCTGCTTCTTCGTGGCCGCGGCCGGCATGGGCTGGATCTTTCCCGCATTCGCCGCGCTGGCGGCCAATGCGGTCGAGCCTCACGAGCAGGGTGCGACAGCCGGCTCGGTCGGCGCGGCACAGGGCCTGGGCTTCGTGCTGGGGCCGCTGGCGGGAACGCTGCTCTATGGCCTGGGGCCGGGCGCTCCCTACGTGCTGGTCGCGCTGCTGCTGCTCGGGGTGGCGTTGTGGCCGGCATCTGCCGCGGATTCAACCGGTCGACGGCAGGATGGGTGATGGACCGTGGAGACAACTGGCCCCCGGCAGCGAGGCGCGGCGCCGGGCCATGCGAGCCTTGCCTGGCTGGACATGGCCCGCCAACCTATTCCCATTCGACGGCATGCCGGCCACCAGCGAGAAATCGACCAGTCAAGCCGCGCGTGCTCATTGCCGTCGCGACCGCGGCTGCACAGCGACGTGCAACGCTCGCCATGCGATGACGCATGACGTGATGCACAGCGCCAGGCCCAGGAGAGAAAGCCCCACCACCAGCACATGGCGCAGCCATGGCCGCGCGAGCAGCGGCGCGAAATCAAGCCTGTGCAGGCCGTTGTACAAAACGCGCTGCCATCGTCCGGAGCCATCCACGCGCAGCACGATCCGCGCGGAGGCCGGGTCGGCATAGACCACGGTGCCGTCCGTCCAGTTCGCCCGCCATGCCGGCAGGGGACGGCTGTAGCGCGAGTCGGCGTCCGACGGATCCGATGCATAGTAAAGATCGTCGTAGGCGCTGATGCGCAGGACCTGCGGTGCGCCTGCCTGCGGGCGCAATCCACGGAGTGTTCCGATCACAGTCGCATCCGGCAGCGCTGCCAGCATTTGCGGACCTGAGGGGCTGTCCGGGGGTGCTGCATTCGCTTCGCGATCGGCACGCACCAGCCATTGCCGATCGGCATTGCGCAGCCGATACCAGGCCTGACCATCCACCCGCAGCAATTCCAACTCTCGCGGCGCGGGGCCGTCTGCCCGGGCCATTGTCGATGCCAGCGCCGACGCGGGATCCAACCGTGCCGCGGCCGGGGCACCGAGCCACAGCGTTCTCTCCATGGCCGTCGCGCTGCGTGAAGAAAACACCCCGAAGGGATTCATCGACAGCAGCCCCGAGAACATCCAGGTCAGCGTGAAGACCGACGCGGCCAGTCCCGCGATGTGATGCCAGCGCATCCAGGGTTTCCGGTAAGGGATCCAGCGCGACCGGTTGAGAAACAGCTGCCAGATGCCCAGCACCAGCCCGCTGGCGGCCAGCAACGTGCCCGGAATGGAAAGCCACACGACCGCGTGATGCCAGGCCCTTGGAAACTGGCGCAGGAGGGTCGGATAGATCCAGTGCGGCACGGCACCCAGCCAGTTCCAGAAACGCTCGCCGCGGCGCGTGTCGCGCACGACCTCGGCCGCATCCAGCGAGACGTACAGCTCCAGTCCATCGTCGCCATCGAGCCTCACCTTCGCCAACGGGCGGTAGGGATCGAGGCCCTGCGGCACCGTCCACTGGTCGCGCTGCAGCCGCTCGACCTCCAGCGCATGGCGGCCGCTGAACGCCTCGGCCACCATCACCGCCTGCGCATCCGACAGCCGCGGCACCGCCGCACCCGTGCGTGCGTCGAGCGCATGCCAATGGAGCGGGCCAGCATCGCCCCTGGGGCGGCCAAGCAGCCGCCAGGCCGTCAGGGCACCGTGCATGCCCAGCCGGGCCTCGCTGAATTCCAGCCCGGCGCGGCGCACCGCCTCGTCCGCCGTCAGGCAGCAGCCTGGCCCGGCCTGCAGCACGGGCAGGGCACGCAGGCGCTCGTCCTGCGTCAGGTTCGGAAAGGGCACGAAGTGCAGGACGATCCCGCTGGCGAACCACATGAGGAAGAACAACGCGAGTCCGATGCCCAGCCACTTGTGCAGCAGGATCAGCGCCCTCTTCATGCGCATGGCGGGCGCCGCGTCAGAACGTCGCGCGCGCGGTGAGCTGCACGGTGCGCGGCGCCCCGAGGAGCCAGCGGACGTTGCCGGTCCCGGAGACGGCATAGTCGCGGTCGGTCAGGTTCTTGACTGCCAGGGCGAACGTGAGATGGGGCGAATGCGCGTAGGCGAGCGAGGCGTCCAGGACCGTGTAGGCGGGCAGGCTTGCCGTGTTGGCCGCATTGGACTGGCGCTTCCCGACATAGCGCGCGCCCAGACCCGCCTGCCACTTCGGGAGGAAGCGATACGTGGTCCAGAGGTTCGCCGTTCGCTCCGGGACGCCCGTCGGTATGTTGCCGTCGCGCGAGACGAGGCTGCCGGAGACGAATTCATTGAATTCGTCATAGCGCGCTCGCAGGAACGCCGCGTTCGCATCGATCGTCCATCCCCGCACGGGCTCGGCGGCGAAGGCCAGTTCGATGCCGGTGGAGGATTGGCGTCCGACCTGCTGGGTCACATCGGGATCCACCGGGTCGCGCGACAGCAAGTTGCGCTTCTCGATGCGATAGAGCGCCACCGTCCACTCCCCCCTGATCGCCGGCAGAGCGCCCTTGGCGCCCACCTCCAGCTGCCGGCCCTTGGTCAGATCGAAGTCCGTCGAGCCATTGGGTAGCGACAGCGCACCGCTGAGCGGATCCGTGCCCGTGCCGTACTGCCCATAGAGCGACAACGCATCGCTGGGTGCCCACACCGCCCCTATCCGTCCGGTGACTGGCGAATACTTCTTCGTCAGATCGATGCCTGTGCGCAGGTCATCGTTGTCGAACGTCATCCGATCGCCGCGCAGGCCGGCGACCAGTTTCCAGTGCGGCGAGAGATCGATGGCGTCCTCCGCGAACAGCGCGGTGGTCTCCAGCGTCGCGCGACGGCTCGCAATCGTGGGCACGGGACTGACGAAGTAGCCCGGGGCGAAGACGAAGGGGTCGACGGTGCTCGCGCCGCCATAGGGCGAGTTGTTCGTGTGCAGCAGCCTGGTTCGGTACCAGTCCAGGCCCAGGACGAGCCGGTTCTTCCGGCCCGCGACGGTTCCGTCGAAGGTCGCGTCGAAGCGATCCCCCGTCTGCTCCTGGCCATGGAGGATCTCGAGATAGTCGCTGCGGTCGACCAGTGTCCCGGTGCTGTTGAAAGTCGCCGCCTCGGCGTTGCGCCAATGCCGGTCCGAGGTCAGGTGGTAGATCTCGTTTCGCAGCCGAAGGCCCTTGTCGACCTGGTATTCCGCCTTGGCGCGCCACATGCGATCGTCGTACTTGACGATCGAATCCTCGACGTTGAAATTGGTACGGCGCAGACGGGGATCGAGCATCCCGTTTCGCAGCGGCGTCCCGAAGTAGCGCGCATCGTCGTTGCGGCCGCCATCCAGCGAGAAGGTGAACTTCAGCGCGTTGGTGGGCCGCACGGCCAGCGCAAGCGAATAGTTCCGGCGATCGTAGTCCTCGAAGCTTCGGTAGCCGTCGCTCTTTCCGGCATCGACGTAGACCGAATAGGCCACCGTATCGCTGACCGGGCCGCGCAGGCCCACACCGCCTTGCACCGTGCCGAACGACCCAAGGCTGAAAAAGGCTTCTCGCTCGCTCCGCTCGAAGAGGGGCTGCTTGGTGATGTAGTTGACCGCCGCGCCGATGGCCCCGTCGCCAAACAGCACGGAGGCGGGACCGCGAAGCACCTCCACCGACGCCAGGGGCCAGGTGGAGAACGGATAGGTGATGGTGCCAGCGGCAGCGATGAGCCGCGTGCCATCGACCAGTTGCGCCACCGAGTTGTGGCCCGCGAAGCCGCGCGCCACCAGACTGGTGCCGCCGTTGCCGGGTGCCGGCGACTCGGTCACGCCGGGCATGCGGATGGCGACGTCCTGCGCGCGCGTCAGGCCGCGCTCGGCGATGTCGGCGCTGTTCAGGCTGCTGACGCTGGCCGGGGTTTCACGCGGCGCGAGACCCAGGCGCGATCCCGTCGCGCTGGGGATGTCCAGCCCCAGCGTGCTCCCGGGCGCAACGGCTGTGTCCGTCACCTCCACCGCAGGCAGCGCCTGCCCCTGGGGTGACTGCGCGCGAGCGGATGGGGCGCCGAGCGCGGCGGCAAGCGCTGCAGCCGCAGTGGCGCAGGCCATGGCCCGCACGCGAACGATCCGTGTCGTCACTCTGTCTTCTCCTGGGATCGGCTTGACGCACGAAGCTACATGGATGTGGTGTCGCGCTGTGCCTGGCTCTCGCCATTCTTTCCATTGCCCGGCGCAAGGCACTGCTCGAGCCCCTGCTGGATGATTTCCCTGGGCAGCCGCCTGCCGATGAAGACGATGCGGCTCTCGCGCGACTCGTCTTTTTTCCAGGGCGTGCCGGTATCGGTGCCCATGAGCATGTGGACACCCTGCAGGATGACGCGCCGGTCGATCCCCTCCACGGCGATCACGCCCTTGTAGCGCATCATGTTCGCGCCGTAGATCCGCAGGATGGCGCCGAAGAAGTCCTCGAGCCGCTCGCCGTCGAAGGCGCGATCCGCGCGGAAGACGAAGCTCGCGACGTCATCGTCGTGCTCGTGCGCCACGTCCGTCAGGAAATCCGGTTCGATCTCCAGGATCGCGTTCAGGTTGAAGCCGCGGATGTCCAGGAGATTCTGGATGGGGGTCTCGCCGAAATGCGCCGCCGCGATGGGCGCGCGCGGGTTCATCTGCCTCAGCCGCTGCTCGAGTGCGCGCACTTCGTCGGTCGACACGAGATCGGTCTTCGACAGCAGGATCCGGTCGGCGAAACCCACCTGCTCCTGCGCCTCGTGGTGGGCGTCGAGTTGCGCCGCCGCATGCTTCGCATCGACCAGCGTGACGATCGCATCGAGCAGGTAGGTCTGGCTGATCTCGTCGTCGACGAAGAAAGTCTGCGCCACCGGCGCCGGGTCGGCCAGCCCGGTGGTCTCGATGATCACGCGCTCGAATTTCGCGCTGCCGCTCTTCCTGCGCTCGGCCAGCTCGCCCAGGATGCGTACCAGATCGCCGCGCACTGTGCAGCAGATGCAGCCGTTGTTCATCTCGACGATCTGCTCGCCTTCTTCCTGCACCAGCAAGTCGTTGTCGATGCCGGCTTCGCCGAACTCGTTCTCGATCACGGCAACGCGCTGGCCGTGCTGCTCGGTCAGGATGCGATTGAGCAAGGTGGTCTTGCCGCTGCCGAGAAAGCCGGTGAGGATGGTGACGGGGATGAGGCTCATGGGATTTCCTTGGTGAGGAGGACCACCGGGCATATGCAGCCGGTCAGCGCGGGCCGGCCAGTGCGTCCGCGATGGTCCTGGCGTTGCAGGCAAAGAGCTTCAGGTACGTGTCGGCTTCCGTGCCGGGCATCGACAGTGCATCGGAGTAGAGGCGCCCGCCCGCATGGACGCCGCCTTCGCGCGCGATGCGTTCGACCAGCCGGGGATCGGTGATGTTCTCGACGAACACGGCGCGCACGTTCTGGCTGCGTATCTGGTCGATCAGCCGGGCGACCGTGGCGGCCGACGCTTCGCTCTCGGTGCTCACGCCCTGGGGCGCCAGGAACTGGATGCCGTAGGCAGCACCGAAATAGCCGAAGGCGTCGTGCGACGTGATCACACGGCGCTGGGAAGCCGCAATGGCATCGAACCGCGCGCGCACTTCGCGGTCCAGCGCCTGGAGGCGGCCGGTGTAGTCGGCCGCGCGCCGCTCGAACTCGGCGGCGCGCGCAGGCTGCACGCGTGCCAGCGCATCCCGCAGGTTCGCGACATAGCGCTGCGCATTGGCCAGGTCCTGCCAGGCGTGCGGGTCGGGTCCATGGCCGAGCGTGCGCCCCGCGACGCCATTGCTCGCCACAACCATCGGGCCGCGATAGCCCGAGGCCTGCACCAGCCGGTCGAGCCAGCCCTCGAAGCCCAGGCCGTTGACCACGACAAGGTCCGCACCGGCGAGGCGGCGTGCGTCGGCCGGGCTGGGTTCGAACACATGGGCGTCGGCATTCGGGCCGACCAGGGCGGTGACCTCGACCGCATCGCCTCCGACCTCGCGCACCATGTCCGCCAGGATGGAGAAGCTGGCAACGACCCGGAGCGGCCGTGCCGGCTGTTGCGCCAGCGCGGGAGCGGCGGCCAGCGCCAGCAGCGCGGCAATCGATGATCGACGTGAAGGATTCATTTCAGGCTTTTCGATGAGAACGGCGCCGGCGGCGCCAGAGAAGGCCGTCGCGCGGACCCGCGACGACGGACAGCAGGTAGGCGCCGCCGGCCACCAGCACGATGGCGGGCCCGGAGGGCCATTGGGCGTGGTACGACAGAAGCAGGCCGATGAAACCGGAGAGCGCCGCGATGACGGCGGCCACCAGCGCGAGGCTCCACACTTCTGCGGCCCAGAAGCGCGCCGCCGTGGCGGGCAGCATCATCAGGCCGACCGCCATCAGGGTGCCCAGCGCCTGGAAGCCCGCCACCAGGTTCGCGACGGTCAGCACCAGGAAGATGCCGTGCACCAGGGATCCGCGCCCGCCCACGCTGCGAAGGAATCCGGGATCCAGGCACTCGGCCACCAGCGGACGGTAGATTGCAGCCAAGGCGACCAGGGTGACGCTGGCCACGCCCACGACGAGCAGCAGCGCCGCGTCGTCGACCGCCAGGATGCTGCCGAACAGCAGGTGCATCAGATCGATGCTGCTGCCGTGCATCGACACCAGCAGCACGCCCAGCGCCAGCGCGATCAGGTAGAACGCGGCGAAGCTCGCGTCCTCCCGCTGCGACGTTGCCCGCGTGACCCAGCCCGCCGCCAGGGCCACGGCCAGCGCCGCGAAGAATCCGCCGATGCTCATCGCCGGCAGCGAAAGCCCAGCCAGCAGGAAACCCACTGCCGCGCCCGGCAGCAGCGCATGGCCCATGGCATCGCCCACCAGGCTCATGCGCCGCAGCACGAGGAGCGTTCCCATGGGCGCGCTGCCGAGGCTCAGGGCGAATGAGGAGACCAGCGCGCGGCGCATGAAGCCGTATTCGGCGAAGGGCTGGACGAGGAGCGCCGACAGCGTCATGCCGCCTCCTCGCACAGAGGCGCCTGGTCGTCCCAGGC
>Ga0160472_100959_pt1 | contig 10799 bp, 9 predicted proteins | sample HID1973M_E11MG_FD_108267 | JGI IMG/M metagenome (GOLD analysis project Ga0160472, IMG submission 108267) | Enriched mosquito-associated microbial communities from UW Madison campus, WI, USA - HID1973M_E11 MG | ecosystem: Host-associated > Arthropoda: Insects > Digestive system > Unclassified ...
GGCCAGCAGGATCATCAGGTCGGAATGCTGGACGCGGCTGATCCAGACCTTCTGGCCGTTGATGACATAGCGGTCGCCCTTCCTGACCGCCGTTGTCTTGATCTTGGTCGTGTCGGTGCCGGTGGTCGGCTCGGTCACTCCCATCGACTGCAGGCGCAGCTCGCCCGTGGCGATCCTGGGCAGGTATTTCCGGCGCTGCTCCTCGGAGCCATGCCGGATCAGGGTGTTCATGTTATACATCTGGCCGTGGCAGGCGCCGGAATTCCCGCCCGAGCGGTTGATCTCTTCCATGATGACGCTGGCTTCGGTCAGGCCAAGGCCAGATCCGCCATATTCCTCGGGGATCAGCGCCGCCATCCAACCCGCCTTGGTCAGCGCGTCCACAAACTCCTCGGGATAGGTCCGGGCTTCGTCGATCTTGCGGTGGTATTCGTCGGGAAACTCGACACAGAGCGCGCGAACCGCGTCGCGAATATCCTGGAATTCGTCGGTGACGTTCTGCAGCATGGCAACCTTCCCCAAATCTCGGTTGCCCCAAATTGAAGCGGCGGATGCAATATATCAAATATATGTTGTCGATACCCAGGATAGCCGAATGTTATGGCTGAAACAGTTCGGAGATTTCGATCAGGTTCAGATCAGGATCACGGATATACACCGACCGAAGCGGCCCGCAGGCGCCGGTCCGGGGAACCGGACCCTCGACGATCTCGACCCCGTTTTCCCTCAACCGGTCCATGACAAGATCCAGCGGGCGGTCGGCAAGAAAGCACAGATCCAGCGCGCCCGGCACCGGCAGATGCGCCCTTGGCGCGAATTCCCGGCCCTTGACGTGGATGTTGATCTTTTGCCGGCCAAAGGCCAGCGCCTTGCGCCCCCCGGCAAAGGTTTCAAGCCGCATGCCCAGCAGACTGACATAGAATTCGATGCAACGCGCCTCGTCGGTGGTGGTCAGGACAAGATGGTCAAGGCTCTCGATCATGCGATCCCCAAATGTGCCAGAAGCAGAACCCATGCTGACAGGATAGCACCAGTGACAAGCGTGTATGCGCCGTTCCAGCCGATCCCGGCGCGCTGCGGCGTCACCCCGCCCAGCGAGGCCGAAATCAGCACCGATGCGGTAAAGGGCGAGGTCGCGCTGCTGAGCGCCCAGCCGCCGGTGATCGCGGCGACCAACGCGGCGGGGGGAAGTCCCATGTCCTGCGGCGCAGGCAGCAACGGTACCATCAGCGACACGGCAAGGATCGGATTCATGCCCAGCTGACCCGTCAAGGGGACCAGCCAGACCATCGCCACAAGGATAAGTGCGGGCGGCAGCGCGCCAAGGTCCAGCCCCAGCCCCTGCACTACCGGCACCAGCAGGAGGGAGCCGAGGCTGCCGATGAAGCCCGCCATGAACAGCAGAACGATCTCTCCGCGATAGCCGGGGATCTCGCGCGTCGTGAAATTTGCGATCCGGCTGCCCAGCCAGCCCAAGCTGTTCATGCCATGCGGCGCGGGCTGCAACGCAATCCACATCATGGCGATCACCGGCACCAGCGACATGACCGCACCGATCACCTCGACTCCGGTGACAAGATGCAGGACCACGACCCCGGACATGACCACGCCCAGCAGCAGAAGCAGCGGGCGCAACTGCACCAGCCAGCGGCCGGTTTCGACCGCGCGGGGTGGCGACGGCGTCGCAAGGCGTGGCTTGAAGATCGTATCCAGCGCCCAGCCTGTGGCCATCATCAGGACCGCGCTGAGGATGCACGGGATCGCCACGTCAGGCCAGCTTGCCCCCGGCACGATAGCAATGGTGATCGCCATCGAAAATCCCAGCGGCGACCAGCACAGCGTCGATGCGAAGCCCCGCTGGATGGCCACCATCATCCTGCGGATGCGATGCTGTCGGCGCAGCGCGTCGGGTTCGGAAGCGGCATTTTCCGTCACCAGCGAGCCCAGCAGTGAAATCGAGCCGTAAAGCAGGATCAGCCCGAACAGGTGCCCCCCGACGGTCAGCGCGGCATAGCGCAGACCGGGCGGCTGTCGCGCCAGAAAGCGCCCGCAATCAAGGATTTGGCCCGATCCCATCGCCGCGCTGCGGATGGCCGACAGCGCCGTGAACAAGGCGATCACCATCGCGCCGCGCTGCGCCGCCACCATCGTTGCCTGAATCCAGTCGGGCCGGCTGGCCGCCGCCCAGATCACCAGAAGCAACCCGACGACGACAAAGGCCAGCCGCGACGCGCGCGCCTGCGGGGCCAGAACCGCTACGGTCAGCAGGGCCAGCACGGCAGTCAGGCTGGCCATCGCATCCGAGCCGCTATATTCCAGCGCGATCATCGCCAGCATGACACCCAGCGGCAGGATGCCTGCCAGCAGTGTGACCACGGCCTGACGGCGCGCCGCCTGCATCACGCCAAAAGGCTTCGGACCGAAGCGGCGTCCGGCAATCTGCCCAGCAACGCGAGCCAGTCCCCGTCCCTGCCGTTCAGGACCGGCCCGGTCAGGGCCCGGAACTTGGCCTCGATCGCCCCGCTGTCGGGGAAGGTCTCGGGTTCGCCCGAGGGGTCGGGGATGCGCAGCCGCACCGTCTTGCCCCGGACCGTCACCTCCAGCACCGCGCCGAACGGGTGGCGCAGGCCTTCCAGCGACGTATCATGCAGCGCCTCGACCCGGTCGGAAAGGGCATCGGCGCGGGGATCGCCCAGCAGATCGTAGTCGTCCCAACCAAAGCGCCCCCGCAGCAGGGCGACCGCCGCGGCAAAGGGCATCGAGAACTGACCCTCGACCACCGAGCGCGCGCGTCTTTTCTCGCCAAGGGGCGCGCCAACAAGGGCGATGCCGTTGCGATGCAGACCGACACTCACCTGCTCGACATCACCCGCCGCCCAGCCATGTTCGCGCTGAAGCCGCAAAAGCCCGTCGACCGCCGCATGGGTATAGCGGCAGGCTGGATAGGGTTTGACGCCGATGCGCATGGTTTCCCAGACCGTGCCGAGGCCCTCGGTGGCGCGGGCCATGACCGCGCCGTCGCTGTAGCCATTCAGGAAGCCATGCTTGCCTTCCAACGCGTCGGCGGCGCCCAGAAACCCGTTGGCGGCCAGCGTGGCGGCCATCAGGCCCTTCATCGCGGCCTCGCCCACCTGATAGCGTTTGTTCCATGCCCCATTCTGCAGAAATTGCAGCGAGCCCGATGCCTGGCTTGCTGCGACGCCAAGGGCCGAGACCATCTGCTCGGGCGTCAGCCTCAGCAGCCGCCCGGCCGCCGCTGCGGCCCCGAAAGTTCCCGCCGTCGCGGTGGGATGAAAGCCCCGCGCGTAATGGGCCGTCGGATCCAGCGCCATCCCGATGCGGCAGCAGACTTCGAACCCGACCACGATAGCCGCCAGCAAATCGGCCCCCGAGGCATCGGCCAGTTCGGCAGCCGCCAGAGCCGCCGGGATGACCGGCGCGCTTGGATGCAGCGAGCTGTCCGCATGGGTGTCGTCGAAATCCAGCGAATGGCCGAACGCCCCGTTCAGCAGTGCGGCGGCCCCGGCACCAAAGCGGCGCGACTGGCCCAGCACGGTGCAGGGACCGTCACCGGCAAGGCCCAGCCTGTCCAGCATCGCCAGTATCGAGGGGCCGGAATCGGAATCGTGCCCCGCCCGGATCACCGAACCCGCAAAATCGGTCATCAGCGCCTGCGCCCGCGCCGTGACCGCCGGGGGGACCATTTCGGCCCCCGTCAGAACGCTGAATTGGGCGATTGTCCGTGTGATGGTCATGCGATTCCCCTTGATCGGCGGACCAGCAATGGCGGGCGGGAACGGCTCTGTCCAATAAAGCTTGGGCTGGCCTGCCATAACATCTGGATATATCAGGGGCAGCAACCCGCTATTTGATGTTTGACCTGAACCATGGTTCGATGGAGTGCTACTGGAAAATCCCATGATCGAACTCAACACCGCCCGCTCCGGCCTGGCCGGGAATGACCGTCCGACCAGCATGGATACGCTTTCGGTCCTAAGGTCTGCTTTGGCGGAATCCGACGCCCGGCGGATCCTCGACATCGGTTGCGGCGATGGCGCTCTGGCCGCCGCGCTGCAGGCGGACGGCTATACGCTGACCGGCATCGACCCCTCGGCTGAGGCGCTGGAACTCGCCCGCCAACGGGTGCCGGCGGCCCGGTTCCATCTGGCCGCGGCTGAGGCGTTGCCCGAGGATCTGGGGCATTTCGATGCGGCATATTTCGTGAATTCGCTGCACCATGTCCGGGCCGACCAGATGCAGACGGCGCTGCTTGGTGCGATCTCCGCCGTAGCCCCGCGTGGCATCGTCCTTGTCATTGAGCCGCTGGCGCAGGGCAGCTTCTTTCGCGCCATGCGCCCGGTCGAGGACGAGACCGAGATCCGCGCGCAGGCCGTCCAAGCTGTCGAGACGCTGATCTCCGACAAGCGGATCGTCCTGCGGGATCTGCGGCGCTGGAACCGCGAGAACCACTTCACCGGCCTTGAGGATTTTATTGCCTATCTCGCGCGCGTGCTGCCCGAGCGGGCCAAGGTCGCGCGCCGGAACGAAGCCGCCCTTGCCCGCGCATGGCGCGACAATATCCGCAGCATCGACGGGCGGGCCGCGCTCATCCAGCCGATGATCTGCTGGACGCTGGCCGCGCCGGAGCAGGGCCGATGATCGACCTTCGCCAGCTTCGCTATTTCGTCGCCATCGTCGAGCAGGGCTCGCTGTCGCGCGCGGCGACCTTTCTCCATGTCGCCCAGCCCGCCCTGTCGCTGCATGTGCGCAACATGGAGGCGGATCTGGGCACCGCGCTGCTGTTCCGCACGCCGCGAGGGGTCGAACCGACCGAGGCGGGAATGATCCTGCTGCGCCATGCCCGGATCATTCTGGACCAGCTGACCGTGACCGAGGAAGAGATCCGCGGCCACCAGAACGACCCCGAGGGTGAGGTGCGGTTAGGCGTGCCCGGCACCATCGGCCAGATTCTTGCCGTGCCGCTGATCAGCGCAGTGCACCTGCGCTACCCCAAGATCAAGCTGCGTATCGCCGAGGCGATGAGCGGCTTCATCCTGGAATGGATGCGCGAGGAGCGCGTCGATCTGGCGGTGCTTTACGGCGAGGCCGCCGAACACGGCATCCGGACCGAACGGCTTCTCGAGGAGCGGCTTCAGTTCTTCGGTCCGGCGGCCGAGCGGCGCGGCGAGGATCTTCCCCCGGCGGGTGGCGAACTGGCCTTTGGCCAGCTGGCCGGCCTGCCGCTGATCCTGCCCGGCCGGGGCCACGGCCTGCGCGAGCTATTGAACCGTCATGCCGAGGCCGCCAAGCATGAATTGAACACAGTGATCGATGTCGATTCCTACGGCAACATCAAGTCACTGGTGCAGGAAGGACTGGGCTACTCGATCCTTCCGGAAAACGCGATCGCGCCCGAGGTCGCCGGGAACACCCTGCGCAGCTGGGCCATCGTCGACCCCCCGATGATCAGAAGCATCCATCTTGCACATTCCGCCGGTCGCCCGATGACCAACGCGGTTTCCGTCGTGCTGGCGCTGACCCGGGAAACGCTGCGCGATCTGGCCCGAACCGGCAGATGGACCGGCGCACGCGTGGTCAGCGGTGACTAGCGCCCATCCACCAGCCAGTCCGAACAAGGGGCAAGCCATGCCGGCCATTACTGAAGCGCATGTGATCGACAGTGTCGCCGATGCGCTGCAATTCATCAGCTACTACCATCCGCAGGACTTCATTCGCGCCATTGCACAGGCATGGCGGGTCGAAGAAAGTCCGGCCGCACGGGACGCGATGACGCAGATTCTGGTCAATTCGCGCATGGCGGCGGTGGGTCATCGCCCGATCTGTCAGGATACTGGCGTCGCGAATGTCACGGCCCGGATCGGGGTCAGGGCGCGGCTGGACTGGGACCGGCCGCTTCAGGGGATCGTCGACGACGCCGTGCGCCGCGCCTATCGCAACGACTCCAATCCGCTGCGCGCCTCGGTCGTGGCCGATCCGTTCGGGCGACGGCAGAACACCCGAGACAATGCCCCCGCGATGCTGCATGTTGAGATGGTGGCGGGCGACCGGGTGGAATTCGATGTATCCGCCAAGGGCGGCGGGTCCGAGAACAAGTCGAAATTCGCGGTGCTGAATCCCTCGGCCTCGGTCGCCGACTGGGTTGTCGAAACGGTCGAAAGGATGGGCGCGGGCTGGTGCCCGCCCGGCATCCTTGGCGTCGGCATCGGCGGCAGCGTAGACAAGGCGATGGTCATGGCCAAGCAGGCCTTGAACGAGCCCATCGACGCGACGGCGCTGCGCGCCCGCGGTGCCGAAACCCCCGAGGAGGAATTGCGCCTTGAACTGATCGACCGGATCAACGGGCTTGGCATCGGCGCGCAAGGCCTTGGCGGGATCACCACGGTGCTGGATGTCAAGGTCCGCAGCTTTCCGACCCATGCGGCCTCGCTGCCGGTGGCGCTGGTCCCGAATTGCGCGGCGACCCGCCACGTCCATTTCGCGCTCGATGGGTCCGGTCCCGCGCGGCTTCTGCCGCCCGACCTTTCCGACTGGCCTGAACTGGACTTCAAGGATGCGTGGAAGGATGCGCGTCGCGTCGATCTGGACGGGTTGACGCGTGACGAGATCGCGTCATGGCAGCCCGGAGAGTCGCTGTTGCTGACCGGCCACCTGCTGACCGGCCGCGATGCGGCGCATCGCCGCATTGAGGAAATGCTTGCCAAGGGCCAGCCGCTGCCAGTCGAGTTCCGCGACCGCGCGATCTATTATGTCGGCCCGGTCGATCCTGTCGGTGACGAGGTCGTCGGTCCGGCGGGGCCCACCACCTCGACCCGGATGGACCGCTACAGCGACATGATGCTGGAGAGGCTCGGCGTCTCGGTGATGATCGGCAAGGCCGAGCGCGGCGATGCGACGGTCACGGCGATCGCACGCAACCGCGCCGCCTATCTGATCGCAGTCGGGGGCGCGGCCTATCTGGTCTCGCAGGCAATCCGCGAGGCGCGCGTGGTCGCCTTCGAGGATCTGGGGATGGAGGCGATCCATGAATTCGTCGTCAGGGACATGCCGGTGACGGTCGCGGTCGACGCGAGCGGGGATGCCGTCCACCGCACCGGGCCGGCAAAGTGGCGCATGCCCACCTGAGCGGAAAAAGGGCCGCAAGCGCGGCCCTTTGCCATGGAATCCCGTTCCGGTCAGAACCCCATCAGGTTCGGCAGGAACATCGTCACAGTGGGCACATAGGTGATCAGCGCCAGGAACAGCAGCGCAGTGAGCAGCCACGGCACCACCGCGACGGACATCGCGGTAAGCCCCAGCCGGGATATGGCTGATCCGACATACAGGTTCAGGCCCACGGGCGGGGTGCAAAGCCCAATCTCCATGTTCACCACCATCATGATGCCGAAATGGACTGGATCGATCCCCAACTTGACCGCGACCGGGAACAGGATCGGGGCCATGATCAGGACGATGGCCGACGGCTCCATCACCATTCCGATCAGCAGCAGAAGGACGTTCACCACCAGCAGGAAGCCGACCCAGCCCAGCCCCAGATCTACGATCCAGGCCGACATCGCCTGCGGGATCTGTTCCGAGGTCAGGATGAAGGCGAACATCACCGCGTTGGTGATGATGTAGAGCAGCATCGCCGACATCGCCGCCGAGGACAGAAGCACGCGCGGCACGTCGCGGAGCTTGATGTCCTTGTAGACGAAGACGGCGATGAAGAAGGCATAGACCGCACTGACGCCCGCTGCCTCGGTCGGCGTGAAGATGCCGCCATAGATGCCGCCCATGATGATGACGATCAGCATCAGGCCCCAGATCGACTCGCGGAACGCGCTCCACCTTTCGCGGAAGGACGCGCGCGCAAGTCGGGGATAATTGTTCCTGCGCGCCCGCCAATAGGTAGTGGCCCCCAACATCACCGCCAGGATCAGCCCCGGCACGACGCCCGCGATGAACATCTCGCCAATGGATGCGGCCGCGACGTTCTCGCCATTCGGGCCGGTCACGATCATGCCCGAGGTCGCGACGGAATACATCACCATCACGATCGAAGGCGGGATCAGGATTCCAAGGCCGCCTGCGACCGCAACCGGTGCCGCGGCGAATTCGCGGGGATAGCCGATCTTGACCATGGCCGGAACCATGATCGAGCCGACCGCCATGACAGTCGCGGGCGACGATCCCGAGATCGCGGCGAACAGCGCGCAGGCAAGGACCGAGGCCAGCGCCATCCCGCCATGCCAATGCCCTACCAGCGATGTCGCGAAGCGGATCATCCGCCGCGCCACGCCGCCATGGGTCAGGAAATTGCCGGCCAGGATGAAGAACGGGATCGCCATGATCTCGAATTTCTCGATCCCGGTGAACAGCTTCAGCGCAATGCTGTCCATCGGGATGTCGGTGAATCCGAAAAGGAACGAGAACACCGTCAGGCCAAGCGCGATCGAAACGGGCATGCCGGTGATCAGCAGGGCTGCCAGGATCAGGAAGATGATGATCGCGGTCATGACTTGCCCTCTGCTGCGTTGTCGGCATTCTCGTCGATGCCGTCGACCTCGCCGATGTCGTGATGCGCGATGTAGCCGGTGGTCAGATAAAGGTAGAGCGCCTGGACAAAGCGGAAGCACATCAGCGCCGACCCCAGCGGAACCGCGAGATAGATGATCCACATCTTCAGCTCGAGATCGGGAGAGGTCTGCCCGCCCTGATGGGTGTGCCAGACGAACTCGGCCCCGATCACCGACACGATCGCGGTAAAGATGATGCCGCCCGACATGGCGATCACGGTCATGATCTTCTTCGCGGCCCCGTCAAGGTTCTGCACCAGTAGGTCGACGCCGACATGGATGCCGACTCGCACGCCATAGGCAGCGCCGAACTTGGCCATCCAGACAAACAGGTAGATGCAGGCCTCTTGTGCCCAGGTCAGCTTCAGCGAATTGATCCACTTGAAGGTCGCCCGGGCAAAGCCCTGCACTGCGGTCATGTCATGGGCGCGGGCCCAGCCTACCATATCGGCGGCGATACCCAGTGAGAAGCGATGGACGACCGCGACGAAGATCAGCGTGACGGCCAGGGCCATCAGCACCGAGATCAGGATTTCTTCGAAACGATCGAGGATGCGCAGTAGCATGGCAAGCCTCGTGATGTGATGGCGGAGGCCGTCGCCGGCCCCCGATACGACCTGTTACTTGATACCCAGGGCAGAATACGTCTGCTGGATCAGGTCCTTGCCGATGCGGTCGGCCATTTCCTCATGGACCGGCTGCAGCACCTCGAACCATTCGGCGCGCTCGTCCTCGGTCATGTCGTGGAATTCGGTCGTGCCCGCATCACGCATGGCCTTGAGGGCGGTTGCGTTCTCTTCCTCGGCTATGTCGTTTGCAAAGACGGTCGCCTCGGCCATCGCCTTGTCCAGATTGGCGCGCACGTCTTCGGGCAGGCCCTCCCAGAACGCCTTGTTCACGATTACCGCATAGCCGATATAGCCGTGGTTCGACACTGTGGCGTTTTTCTGCACCTCGTTCACGCGCTGGGTATAGGTATTCGAGGGCGTGTTCTCGGTCCCGTCGACCACGCCGGTCTGCAGCCCCTGATAGACCTCGGAAAAGGCCATGACCTGCGGTACCGCGCCCAGTGCCTCGAACTGCGCCTCAAGGATCTTCGACGACTGGATGCGCATCTTGAGGCCGAGGAAATCATCCGGGGTGATCACGGGCGAGTTCGCCGTCATGATCTTGAAGCCGTTGTCCCAATAGGCCAGGCCCTTGATGCCCTTGGCATCCAGCTTGGACATCAGGTTCTTGCCAACCTCGCCCTCGGTGACCTTGCGCAGGTCGTTGCGATCCTTGAACAGCATCGGCAGGTCGAACAGTTCAAACTCGGGCACGCCCAGCGGGCCGAACTTGGCCAGCGACGGCGCCAGCATCTGCACGGCCCCCATCTGCAGCGCCTCAAGCTCTTCCTTGTCCTTGTAGAGCTGGCTGTTGGGGAAGATCTCGACCGAAACGCGTCCGTCGGTATATTTCTCGGCCAGTTCCTTGAACTTCTCGGCGCCCTTGCCCTTGGGCGTGTCAGGCGCAACGACGTGACTGAACTTGATCGTGATAGGGTCCTGCGCCATTGCCGGCGTCACCGACCAAAGCGCGATGACCGCAGCACTGCCCGTGGCTTTCGCCACATTCCAGAATCCAAGCATCGTTATCCTCCCGTGAAGCCGGCCTTTTGCCGATCAGAACTCCTCCCCCACGGCACCCGCGGGAGTTCTAGACAACAGGCGACAGTTGATGTCGTTACACAAACCATTGTCGGCTGACAGGCTGCGGCAACCATCCCCAGCCGAACCTGTATTGTCTCAAGAGAACGTGCCGGACCGGGAAGGATATTTCAAATATATGATCTGTCTGATGGCCATAACTTTACGGCATACCTACCGACATTGACAGAGGGACAAGTGACCTGACTATCCAAAACTGCGCATCACGTCGACCAATCGCAATTGGTGAGTCATGATGCCTCTCTCCTTCAACTATCTAGAAACATTGGAAGTTGGCCTTGGCTGACGGAGCGACGCGGGCGTCCTTTCTGCCGGACGAATTTGATGACGACGTGATCCCCAATATCTTCGGCCCGAATTTGCCATCGCGCGCCATAAGGAGTTGACCGATAACGTCCTATGTCGGGAAGGATTTGCCGCTTGAGGCGTCAGATCACGGGGCATCCGAGCGACCGGATGCCTGATGGATGGTTGCCCAGGCGGGCTCCGCCGTCAAGAAGTGGTCCCTTCCATA
>Ga0160472_100961_pt1 | contig 10765 bp, 9 predicted proteins | sample HID1973M_E11MG_FD_108267 | JGI IMG/M metagenome (GOLD analysis project Ga0160472, IMG submission 108267) | Enriched mosquito-associated microbial communities from UW Madison campus, WI, USA - HID1973M_E11 MG | ecosystem: Host-associated > Arthropoda: Insects > Digestive system > Unclassified ...
AACATGGCTGAACAGCGACCCGCTCGTCACGTCCGTTCCCCGCATGATCACTCCCGCCGTCTTCCTGAAGGTGATGAATCACGTTCTGAAAACAGCGTCGAGAGCCGACTATTTCAGCGGCCTGCTAGTGCCCGCGCCCGTTGCAACATCCCGTAAAGATCCCTGGGATCGTCGGGATCGGCCAGCAGGTCCAGCATGGCGACGGGATTGTCCGGGCCGATCAGGCCGTTCACATATTTCAGCGCCGCCAGATCCTCGATCGCAAAGCCGACGCTGTCGAAAAGCGTGATTTCCGCGGCGCTCTGACGGCCGGGGCTGGTTCCGGTCACCACCTTCCAGAATTCGGTAGTGGGGTAGTCTTCGGGCATTTGCTGGATTTCCCCCTCGACCCGGGTCTGCGGCAGATACTCGACGAAAGTAGACGCCCGTTTCAGGATGTCGGGGTGTAGCTCGGTCTTGCCGGGGCAATCACCGCCGATCGCGTTCAGGTGCACACCAGCACCGACCATATTGTCGGTCAGGATCGTGGCAAATTGCTTGTCCGCTGTGCAGGTGGTGATGATGTGCGCGCCCGAGACCGCTTCCTGTGCCGAGGTGCAGGTCTCGACCTCGAAACCGGCAGCCCTAAGGTTTGCCGCCGCCTTCGCAGTCGCGGCCGGATCGACATCGAAAAGCCTCAGCTTCGAGATGCCAAGGACGGCGCGGAAGCCCTCGGCCTGAAACTCGCATTGGGCGCCATTCCCTATCATCGCCATGACCGATGCCCCTGCCGGGGCCAACCTGCGCGCAGCCATTGCCGAGGTGGCGGCCGTGCGCAGCGCGGTCAGCAGCGTCATTTCGCTGAACAGCACCGGATAGCCCGTGTCCATTCTGGAAAGCACGCCAAATGCCGTCACCGTCTGATAACCATGCCGTGTATTTCCGGGGTGGCCGTTCACATATTTGAAGCCATAGCTTTCGCGATCGGCCGCGGGCATAAGCTCGATGACGCCGTTCGGGGAATGCGCCGCCACCCGGGGAGTCTTGTCGAATTCCGGCCAGCGGTGAAACTCTGCCTCGATGGCATCGGTCAGTTCCGACAGAACGGTCGGAAGGCCGCGTTGGTGGACCAGTTGCATCATCTGGGCCACGCTGACGAAAGGGACCAGCGCAAGGGCCGAGGGGGCGGGAGTTTTGAGTGCGGTCATGCCTGTTCTTCCTGGGCCGAGACGGGAAGCTCGACCTCTGCTGTAATGGGATTTTGAAAGGGGTGTTCGGCGCGGAAGGCTGCATGGGCGGCCTTGGCCCGAGCCAGAAGATCTGGCTCGGCGATCAGCCGGGCGGCCAGCGTGCCCATGGCTTTGGCCGCATGGACCATTCCCTTGTGGGCGGCGGGCAGCTTGCCTTGCGCAACCAGTTGCCAGGAATGCCCCGGTGTACCGATGGCGTAGGTCGCAACACGCGCCTGAACGGTCGGGACAACCCAGCTGACGGTGCCGACATCGGTGGACCCGACGCTGGCCCGGTCCGCCTGCCCCAACGGATAGGTCTGGTCGTAAAGCGCAAGGTTCGCGACAGGCGGCAGGCCAAAGCGGTTCCATGCGGCGGCCCGGTCCTCGGGCGTGAATGTCGGCAGGAACTCGGCAGCCTTGCGGTGGTCGCCCTCGTCAAAAGGGACGCCCTTCAGATCGCATAGGATCCCATGCAGCGCCTCCTCCAGCGGGAGGTTCCCGACAAGGTTCGCATCTCCGGCAATTTGCTTTGCGGTGACGCGGGTGCCAGTCATCATCGCGGCGCCCTCAGCGATGCGCGAGACCCGTTCGACCAGCGGCCAGAGTTCGTCAAGCGATGTAGCGCGGACAAGCTGACGACTGACAGCGCGCGCCTGAACCACGTTGGGGGCAGGCCCGCCGCCGTCGATGACCGCGTAATGGACGCGCGCCGTCCGCGGCATGTGTTCGCGCAGATAGTTGACGCCGATATGCATCAGTTCCATCGCATCCAACGCGCTTCGCCCCAGTTCCGGGGTCGCCGCCGCATGGGAGGAACGTCCCTCAAAGGTGAAAAGCAGTTCAGCGCAGGCCAGCGAATAGGCAGGGTTCACCCCGGTGAACGGCGCGGGGTGCCAGCAGATCGCGGCGTCGACATCGCCAAAAACGCCGGCCCGGACCATGAAGCCTTTCGACGAGCCACCCTCTTCGGCGGGGCAGCCATAATAGCGAATGCGGCCGGGCAGACCGGCTTCTACAAGCCAGTCGCGCACCGCAGTCGCCGCTAGCGCCGAGGCGGCGCCAAGCAAATTATGGCCGCATCCGTGGCCGTTTCCACCGGATTCAAGTGGTTCGGCTACGGCCTTTCCGCCCACCTGAGACAGGCCGGGCAACGCATCATATTCACCAAGTATAGCGATGACCGGTCCGCCCTCGCCCCATTCGGCGACCATCGCGGTCGGCAAGCCGGCAATGCCAGTACCAACGCGAAATCCCGCGGAAGTCATAATGCCAGCGTGAAGTTCAAGCGCCCGGCGTTCCTCGAAATTCAGCTCTGGCGCATCCCAGACGGCGTCGGAAAGTTCGGTGAATTCAGCGGCGTGCCGGCCGGCGATCCGCCAGATCGGATGTTCATTCTGCATAAAAGGCGCAGCCTGTATCGTGAAAGTTGCGCTTTAATTGCGCTTTATATCACAAAAGTCAATCTTCTTGAGTATTCGGTCGTGCGCGCCACGCTCCCTGAAGATGCCGCCGCAGCAGAAGCGAGGCCATTTCGCGGTCGTCCTCGGCCAGTCGGTCCAGAATTTCCACGTGTTCGGAGCAGGTTATCGCCACCCGTTCGCGGCCGAGCTGCCACGAGTAGTTGTATAGGCGGCGCAATTGGTTCTGCCGCGCCATCGCCTCGGCGATATAGCGGTTCCCGGACGCGGCGCAGAGCCCCAGATGAAAGCGGGCGTTCATTTCGAAAAGTGCGATTGCCGATCCCTCGGTCCATTCATTCTGCATGATCGCGACGTGCTCGGCCCGCATCTGGGCGATCCAGCCGGGATCGAGGCTGAACCCCGGCTCAAGCAAAGCGGCGGGCTCGATCAGAAGTCGGAATCGGTAGCTTTCGGCCTTGGCTGATCCATCGCGCAGATTCTGCGTGAATTGCCAACCATACCCGCTTTTTCGCACGATCATCCCTAGATCCTCGATCCGCGCAAGCACCTCGCGAAGCGGGCCGCGTTCGACGCCCAGACGGCGCATCAACTCGGCTTCCGTGAACTGGTCGCTCAACTTGCGTTCGTGCCGAAGGCGCGTGATGCCGACAAGCATCTGATCAAGCACGGAATGCTCGCCTTCGCCCGGCACGGGAAGGGCGGGCTGGGGCGGAACTACGGTCAGAATCATGCCACGATTGGGTTCGTGCTGAACGATGCCATCCTTGCGCAAGATCTCCATTGCGGCGCGAATGGGGCTGCGCGACACGCCCAACCGCTCGGCGAGACGCGCCTCCTTCAGTCTGTCGCCCGGCGTCAGTCCTTCCTCATGGATCACCATCAGAATGCGGTCGGCCAATTCTTGCTGCAGCGGCGTGACAAGATCGCTCATTTTTCTGTTGCCATTTTCCAAAACTGTGTTTTAAACACCAAAAGACATAATTGCTCGACCGGACTACGACAACTGCAAACATCCGGTCGCAACTGCTCCAACCCCATACGCAAGAGAAGTCCGTTGACCCAAGATCTTGATCCCCTTGCCCGCTATTCCGATGCCGTTCCCGACTGCCCGCTGATCGAGGTTTCCGGCACCCCGCGAGAGCGCGGGCGTCAATACGGCGAGCAGGCAGCGGATCGCATTCGTCGTGGTGTCGAACATTACAGCATCCAACTGCGGGAGAACAATCTGGACGCCGAGGCGGTCGGCACGATCACATCGCGCTTTGCCGAGGGGCTGAAGCCCGTCGCGGCAGATCTTCTTGACGAGATCACCGGGATTGCCGAAGGAGCGGCTGTTTCCTTCGAATCGGCGATGCTGCTGAATGCCCGGACCGAGATCCTGAAGATCGCGCGGCGCAGGCAAAAGGGCCTGCCGGATTTCATCGAGCCGGATGGCTGCACGGGTGTCATCGTCGAGCCGCAGGCGGCGGCGGAGGGCAAGCTGATCCACGCCCAAGATTGGGACTGGAAGACGGAATGCGCTGAAACCGCCGTGGTCTTGCGCGTGCTGCGTGATGACGGGCCCGACATCCTGACCTTTACCGAGGCAGGGGGATTGGCGCGCGCCGGGTTCAACTCGGCCGGGATCTCGATCACCGGAAACTATCTTGAAAGCGAGCGTGACTATACCCAGCCCGGCATTCCGCTGGCCATCGTACGTCGCCGGGCTTTGGAACAGGAATACTACGCCCACGCCATCAAGGCCATTCATGCGACGCAGAAATCGGCCTCGAACAACATCATGCTGGGACAGGCAGACGGAGTGGCGCTGAATTTCGAATGCGTGCCGGACGAAACCTTTACCCTGACCGCGACGGACGGCCTGTTGGTCCATGCCAATCACTTCCTCAGCCCCGTCGCGCTGGCCCATATCACCGATAAGGGCATCGCGAACATGCCCGACTCACTCTATCGCGACTTGCGGGTGCGCAGTCTGCTTTCCGAGAAAGTCGGGCGCATCACCCTGGACGACGTGAAATCCGCCATGTTCGACGATTTCCAGACGCCGTGGTCGGTCTGCCGCCCGCCGCGTCTCAGCCTGTCCAACAACCAGTCCGCGACCGTGGCGATGATCGTCATGCAGCCCCAGGACAGGGTCATGGAGGTGTCGATTCTGCCCGCCCTTAATCGCAACTTCAAACGGTTCGAACTGCCGCAGCGCAACTGAGCCCAAATCCCATAAGCCCCATAAAGGGTGAATCCGACAGGAGGATATCCCATGAAGCGAAGAACTCTGCTTGCAAGCCTTCCCATATTTGCTTTCGGCGCGGCCACGTTGGTTCTGCCGGGCATGGCCACCGCTCAGGTGGCGGGAATGTTGCGGATCCGATTGAACTCGGACATCCGGTCGACCGATCCGGGCATCAACCGGGATGCCAATACCGACTATCTCATGTCCCATATCGTGGAAGGTCTGGTCGGTTTCCAAGACAACGCCGATATCGCACCCATGCTGGCCGAGAAGTGGGACATTTCCGAGGACGGAAAGACCTATACCTTCACCCTGCGCGACGGCGTGACCTTTCACAATGGCGCCCCGCTGACCTCGGCCGAAGTCCTGTTCTGCTGGAACCGCTACATGCAGGCGGATCTGGGTTGGCGCGGCCTGCCCGAGTTCAACGGCGAAAACGGGCTGACGGTAACAATCGCCGCCCCCGATGCGCGCACGGTCATCTTTACCTTGAGCGAGCCGAGTTCGCTTTTCCTTGTCAATCTTGCGCGCATCGACTGCGCCCAGACGGGGATCTACCACCCAGATTCGCTCGGCTCCGACGGCAAGTTCGTTGCCCCGATCGGGACCGGACCCTTCAAGATGGCGAAATGGGAGCGGGCGCAATATATCGAACTCGAGAAGTTCGACGCTTATGCCGCACTGTCCACCCCCCGCTCGGGGCTGGTTGGTGACAAGACACCGCTGGTCGATCGCGTCCGCTTCATGATCGTCCCCGAAGACAGCTCGGCCAAGACGGCGGTGCTGGCGGGCGATATCGACATCATCCCGGATATTTCGACCTCGGATTACACGACGCTGAAATCCTCGGCGGCGGTGAAGATCGACGTGGTGGAAAGCTTCAGCGTGGCGGGCTTCCTGTTCCAGACCAAGGATCCGCTGCTTGGCAAGCCCGAGATGCGCCAGGCGATCAAGCTTGCGCTGGATGCGCCCCAGATCGTCGACATCATTTCCGAGGGCCTGTCCAAGGCAAACCAGTCGATCGTCCCACCTGGCAGCGCGTTCTACAGCCAAGTCATGGCCCAGCCGTTCGAACGGGACCTGGAGCGCGCCCGCAGCTTGGCGAAGGCCGCCGGCTACAAGGGTGAAGTGCTGCCCCTGCTGACCACCAAGCACTATCCGCAGCTTTTCGACATGGCGATCATGGCCCAGGCGATGCTGGCCGAAGCCGGGATCCTGGTCGATGTGCAGGTCCTTGACTGGGCGACGCTTTTCGACCGCTACGGTTCGGGAAACTACCAGATCGCGACGATGACCTATTCGGCGCGCCTGGACCCGACGCTGTCCTATGACATGATCTCGGGCGACAAGGCCGAGGAGCCGCGCAAGGTCTGGGACAATCCCGAGGCACGAAAGCTGCTGGATCAGACCAAGCGCGAAACCCGGCACGACGAGCGCGCGAAGCTGTTCGATCAGATCGAAACGCTGTTCCAAAAGGACCAACCCATGATACCGCTGTATTCTGGCAATCGCATCAGCGCCCGGACCCCTTCGATCGATGGATATGCAAGCTGGCCGGTCGGCTCCCCCAGGGCATGGGGCGTGACGGTCAAGGCCGGAATGTGAGGTTGGCTTGAAGGGACTTGCTTCTTATGTGACGCGTCGGCTGCTTTGGACGCTGCCGACGCTGATCCTCGTGTCGCTGATGGTCTTCTTCCTGGTGCGCTTGGTGCCGGGGGATCCGGCGCAATTGATCCTTGGGGACCAGGCGACTGCGCAGGAACTGGCTGCGCTCAGATCGCGTCTTGGCCTCGACCAGTCGATCCCCCACCAGTATCTTGCCTGGCTGGGCCGGGTACTGTCCGGCGACCTGGGCCAGTCGATTACGAACGGTCAGGCGGTCGGCGCGCTGATCCTGTCGCGCTTCCAGGTCAGCGCGGTCATCGTGCTTCTCGCGGTCGGGATCGCCACGATCATCGCCGTGCCGATGGGCCTGCTGGCTGCCTGGAAACAGAACCGCGCGGGCGATCTGGTGATCGTCACGCTGGCCACGCTGATGATGTCGGTCCCCAGCTTCTGGCTGGGCCTGATGCTCCTGCTGGTCTTCGGGCTGACGCTGGGCTGGTTGCCGGTCGTGGGTTTCGTTCCCTTCTCTGAAAACGTCGGCCAAGCAATGCTGTACATCGTCCTGCCGGTCGCCACCCTGACGCTGATCGAGGTGGGGGTTCTGACCAGGATGATGCGCGCTTCGGCGATCGAGGCGCTGCGGCTGGAATACGTCACCCACGCCCGCGCCAAGGGACTTTCCGAACGACGCGTCCTGCTGCGTCATGTGTTGCCCAATGCCTTCGCCCCGACCTGGACCATGCTTGGCCTTGTCCTCGGCGGGCTGTTGGGCGGGACCGCCGTGCTGGAGACCGTCTTTACCATCCCCGGACTTGGCCGGCTTCTGGTCGATTCCATCTTTCAAAGGGACTATCCCGTGATCCAAGGATGCTTGCTGTTCACCGCCGGCATTTACGTCTTCGTGAACCTGATCGTCGATCTGTGCTATCCGCTGTTCGATCCGCGAGTGACCCAGAAATGAGGGGTCGGCTGAACCTCTGGATCGGAGCCTTCCTGCTTGCGATCATTCTTGTGCTGGCACTGACTGCCTTGTTCTGGACGCCCTATGACCCGATGGCGCTGGATCTGCGGCACCGGTTTCTTCCACCGGGCGGCGCCAATGTCCTGGGGACGGACGAGTTTGGTCGTGACGTGCTGTCGCGGCTGATGTCCGGTGCAACCCAAAGCCTGATGGTCGCGACCTTCACCGTCGCTTTCGCCACCGCCTTCGGGACGATCCTCGGGTTGGTTTCGGGTTATAGCGGGGGAATGGCGGACAGGGGACTGATGGTGATTTCTGATGCGGTCCTGGCCTTTCCGGGCACCCTGCTGGCGCTGGCGCTGATGGTGGTCATGGGACCGAATGTCTATGGTATCATCCTTGCCCTCGGCATCGCCTATACACCCTCGATGCTGCGTGTCGTGCGGGGCGCGGTCATGTCAGTGCGAGAGCGTGAATACGTCGAAAGCAGCCAGGTGATCGGCAACAGCGAATGGACCACCATGCTGCGACACGTGCTGCCCAACTGCATCGCGCCGATCACCGTGCTGGCTACATCGATGTTCGGCTGGGCGATCCTGGCGGAAAGCGGCCTCAGCTTTCTGGGGCTGGGTGTTCCACCACCCCAGCCGACCTGGGGCAACATGCTGTCGACCGCCCGCGATAATATCGACCGCGCCGTCTGGCTGGGCGTCTTCCCCGGCATTTGCATCTCGATCACCCTGCTTGGGGTCATCCTGCTCGGTGATGGGTTGCGTGACAAATTCGATCCTCGTTCGGAGGGACACTGATGAACAAGCTTCTTGAGGTTCACGACCTTTCCATCCAGGCCGAAGGCCGCCGGAGCGGCACACCCGTGCAGATCCTTGACCATGTATCATTCGAGATCCCGCAGGGCGAGATCGTCGCAGTGGTCGGGGAAAGCGGCAGCGGCAAGACCATGTCGGCCAGGGCAGCGATGGGCCTGCTGCCGCGCGGGCTGAACGTCACAAGCGGCGGCATCCGCTTCCAGGGCAAGGAATTGACCACGGCATCGACCGCCGAAATGCGCAAGCTGCGCGGCGCCCAGATCGGGATGGTCTTTCAAGAGCCGATGGTGTCGCTGAACCCCGCGATGACCATCGGCGCCCAGCTGATCGAGGCGCTGCGCCTGCATCAGCCGATGCCCGTGGCCGAGGCGGAACGGCGCGCGGTCGAAATGCTGGCCCGCGTCCAGATCCGTGATCCCGAAGGCTGCCTGACGGCCTTTCCCCACCAGTTCTCGGGCGGGATGCGGCAGCGGATCATGCTGGCCTCGGTCATGCTGCTCAAGCCGCAGCTTCTGATCGCCGACGAACCGACAACCGCGCTTGACACGCTGGCGCAGCGGGAAGTGCTGAACCTGATGGTCGAGCTGACCCGCGACACCGGCACCGCGGTCATGCTCATCACCCACAACCTCGGTCTGGTCGCGCAATATGCGGACAGGGTGGTGGTCATGGAGCGCGGGAAGCTGGTCGAGACGGGCAAAGTCCACGAGGTGCTGACCGCACCCAAAACCGATTACACTCGCAAGCTTATTGCAGCGCTGCCCCGGCGCGAACTTCATCGCGCACCGCCAGCCCCGGCCGATCCGATCATTTCGGCCCGAGAACTGGACGTCAGCTATGCAAGCCATGGACGCAGATTTACTGCGGGTATGCCCTCAAAAGTAGTGAAGGGCGTTTCCATCTCGGTCAGGCCGGGCGAGGTCGTGGCTTTGGTCGGGGGATCCGGGTCGGGAAAGACCACACTGGGGCGATCGATGCTAGGGCTGGTTCCCCATTCGGGCGGCGAGATCCTGTTCAGGGGACGCCCGATCCCGGCCTCGCGACGCGCACCCGAAGCGCGGGAATTCCGGTTGAACTGCCAGCTCGTGTTTCAGGATCCGTTCAGTTCGCTCGATCCGCGGCAGACGGTGCTGGACATCGTGGCCGAGCCGCTGAGGCTTCTGAGCACGGCCAAGCGCGAATGCCTGCGCCAGGCCGAGGCCATGCTGGCGGAAGTCGGTCTGGAAGGATTGGGAGGCCGCTACCCCCACCAGCTTTCGGGGGGGCAGCGCCAGCGTGTCGCCATAGCCCGCGCGGTCGTCCGAAACCCTGCATTCATCGTCGCCGACGAGCCGGTCTCGGCACTGGACATGACCGTTCAGCAGCAGGTCCTGCAACTGTTCCGGCGGCTGCAGACCGCGCATGGCTTCGGCTGCCTGTTCATTTCGCATGACTTCGGCGCGGTCTCTCAGGTCTCGGACCGGGTGATTGTCATGCAGGCGGGAGAGATCGTCGAGCAGGGTACCGTATCCGACGTGCTGGACAATCCGCAGCACGACTACACCAAGGCGCTTCTGGCGGCCTCGCCCACGCTGGCGATCGCAAGCTGATGCGGACCATCCTGGCATATGGCGACAGTCTGACCTGGGGTGCGGATCCGGGCCAGGGCATGCGCCTGCCCTGGCAGGACCGCTGGACGACGGTGCTGGAAGAGGAGCTGAACAAGACAGGCCCATGCCGCGTCATTTGCGAGGGGCTTCACGGTCGGACGACATCTTTTGACGATCCGGCCGCCGCGATCGACCGCAACGGCGCCAACTGGCTGCCGATCTGTCTTGCCAGCCACCGGCCACTTGATCTTGTCATTCTGATGCTCGGAACGAATGATCTGAAGCCCTCGATCGCGGGCACTGCGGCAGCCGCTGCAGATGGCATGGCGCGACTAGCGGGAATTGTCCGGCAGTCTGCGGCGGGCCCGGACGGCGCGCCCCCATTACTGATCGTCGCCCCACCCCCTCTATGCGCCTCTGCCTTGCCGGGTGGGAAACCCGCCAAGGGGCGCAGCATCGCCGAGTCCCGACTTCTGGCTCCTCTCTACCAAGCGGTTGCGAAAAGCAACCGCGCGAGATTTTTCGATGCCGGGACGGTTTGCATGGCCAGCTCTGTTGACGGCGTGCATATGGACGGGAGCGCTCACATTTCCCTTGGCATGGCCATGCTGGGTGAGATCCGGCGTTGGCGGGACCATGGGTGCCTAAATTGGCAGCCGCTATCTCTCTGACCGCTGATTGCGTGGGACACTGTCGATCCTGCTGCTCATATCCGGCGTCAAGCTCATCTGGTGACCGTCCACTTAGGTCCGCACCGCAGACGCTCGGCGACTCCAAATGCCGGACCCCGTCTCGAAAGGCTGCTTCGGGGAATGCCGCCGTGCTGCATCGGCGGTGCTCGACCGGCGGGAATGAGCCGGCCGGCAATCTTTGCGTCGGCCGGTGTGTTATTCATAGATCAATTCCCTCTGACAGGGTGAG
>Ga0160472_100962_pt1 | contig 10763 bp, 7 predicted proteins | sample HID1973M_E11MG_FD_108267 | JGI IMG/M metagenome (GOLD analysis project Ga0160472, IMG submission 108267) | Enriched mosquito-associated microbial communities from UW Madison campus, WI, USA - HID1973M_E11 MG | ecosystem: Host-associated > Arthropoda: Insects > Digestive system > Unclassified ...
CCAGGTCAGGTTCATGGACTTGTTCCAGCACCAAAGGAGAGGATTATGGTCTGATTTGAACACAAAGGATTGAGCTATACTAAAAATTACTGACCGGCATGTTTTACCTTAATGGCTGTAATTTCTAAACCCTCATAATTTATCTCAAAGTTGACCGTATCATAGGTATCAAGTTCACCTGTAAAACTCCGGGCATAAAATTTTATAAGAAGATTACCATATTTTATAAATCCATAGCCACCGGCTTTATCGTAAAGGGTTATGATACCTGTTTCCATAATTTTACTACAAGCGCAGCGGGAGAAAGTTCCAGAATAGCAACGCCAAAAAGTTGTAAAGGGTCAATCTTAACTTTCCGGAAGATATCAATTGACGAGCGGATATCGTTATAGATCCCCTTTTATCCAAAGCTTCGATTTATCCTTAAAGTCTTGAAAATAATAAAAAACATTGCCTGAGCTTTCGTTGTTGACTATAAAAATATATTCACTTATGATTAATAGAGAAGAACTTAACGAATCTGAAAAAAAAGATGGACAAAGCGTTAATGATAACGGACTGACCGGCGATAATACCATCAAAAATCCAGATGACTGGACGACTGGAGATGAGCCAATGACTGGTGCACAGGGTTCATACCTCAAAACGCTTTCTGATGAGGCAGGGGAAGATTTCAATGAAAAATTGACAAAGTCAGAAGCGTCTAAACGTATTGATGAACTACAGCATAAAACAGGTCGTGGCCTGAGTTAAAATCCCGGGGAATTATCAGTTTAGCATCTTGCGTCCCGGTAAAAGGTCTGAACCGCCTGGATATCCTGTTGAGACATCCAAGCTCAAATCTAATGTCTTTATCTTTACCAAAAAGACAGCAAACATATTTCATTTGCCATCAATCAACTGTTGAAATTCGTTCCGGCAGTTCACAGCTTTAGTCGGCTGGTTTAGCAGCAGGGTCAAAAAAGCCTTTCAGGTTTTTGCGGCGCCAAAACAAATTTTATGTCAGAAAGCAACAAAAAGGCAATGATTTCAATCCGGGGTGCCCGGGAAAATAATCTCAAAAACCTGAACCTGGAAATCCCAAGGAATAATTTGGTGGTTTTTACAGGGGTATCGGGTTCTGGAAAGTCATCATTAGCATTTGGAACACTGTATGCAGAAGCGCAGAGACGGTACCTTGAATCGGTTTCACCTTATGCACGCCGGTTGTTTAACCAAATGAAAATACCCGATGTTGATTCAATTGAAGGTTTGCCAACCGGCAGTGGCGCTGCAACAGCAACTTGGCGTAACGAGTACCCGATCTTCAGTTGGAAGTGTTACGACTTTATCCAACCTGATTCGCATGCTATACTCCCGGGCCGGCGATTATCCTGCTGGTCAATCAATAATTTATGCTGAGGGCTTCTCACCCAATACCCCTGAGGGTGCTTGTCCCAAATGTCATGGTTTGGGTAGCGTATTTGAAGTAACTGAAAAAACAATGGTACCTGATGATAATTTGAGTATACGGGATCATGCCATTGCCTCCCGGCCAAAAGCCTGGCAGGGACAGAATCAGCGGGATATTTTGGTATCGATGGGCATTAATGTTGACCTTCCGTGGAAAAAATTACCTAAAGCACAGCGTGAATGGATACTTTTCACTGAAGATACCCCAACCGTACCGGTTTATCCTGGCTTTTCACCGGAACAAACTGCAAAATCAATACGGGATAACAGACCTCCAGACTACATGGGCACTTTTATCGGCGCAAGGCAATATGTTGTTCATCGATTTTAAGGAATCGGGTGATTTGTCTCAAATTGTAATTCATGTTAACCTTCACAAAGAAAACGAGTTGCGAGTTGTCTCAACCCCTTACGGCTTCATCGGAGATACGAACGATAAGAAGCGGTAAGGCAAGATGTCTTTTTGTTGGACATCATTCCGCAGGAATTAATGTCGGACAAAAAGACATCTTGCCAATGAAAAAACAAACTGTCTACAGAGCATCTTTCATAGTCAGATCATAAGCTATATTGCGATTAACTCATCTCGATACCTGACTAACCAGATCACTATCAGCTAACCTAAAAAATTTTAAATCCAGCTAACTTAATATCCAGTTACATAATTGCTTTGATAAATGGATAATCCGGTAATTTCGTAGCAGGCAACACACATATTTCATAAACAATTGATCTTTGTAAGCAGATAATTAGATATAAAAGTCTTCAGATATATAACCGAGCATTTTAACTTGATAAGCAGCTAAGTGGAAAAAAATGGTCTTAAAATTGGCAGAACAGGGTCAACTAAATTTGTTTATGCAGTAAGATAGAAGGCTTATTTAGTTTTTAGGTATTTTCTACAATAGAAATGGATTATCAAAGTTCCACGAGATTACCAAATCGATTCATGTTAGCTAAATCATAGCTAAGAAATCCATCACCTCTAATGACTATGCTACTGCTTGATTACCATATCTACTATACACATGCTGATAAATTGCCACACTTCTTAAACTTACTTCCTCATCTGTATAAGCATCTTGAGGAAGCCATAGTAGGTTTTCGTAAATAGTAGATTTTACTTGCGCTTTAATTTGTCTACTCTCTTTCCAATTTGGAATTCTGAGCTTCTCCCCTTTTAATTTATCCAGAGTTTGTTTGGCAACCTTCTTCACTTCCTTTAAATCCTTTTCTGAAAGTTCTTTTCCTTCTTTTAACAAATCAAAAATGGTTAAGGTATCTTGGTCTAGCTGTTCCCTAACAGCTCTCTTATCTTCTAAAGATAAATCGCGGATAAACGTTTGTAAATCCTCAAAAGTCTTCACAGTATCTTCTAGCGTTTTGCCTTTGTTGTAAGCTTCAATAATTTCTTGATAACGTTCATAAAATTCTAATCGCAATGGATTTTCTGCCAACATTTGCTGTAATTTCTGATCCACAGCATTTTGAAGATCATAAACTAAGTCATTCTTTCTTGGAATTTTAGCAAATGCTTTTCTAAGCTTTTCAAAATCTAGTTTGGACAAATCCACATAGATTTCTTCTTGCGGCTCATGAAGCGTTAAGTTTTCTAATGATACACTATCATTAACCACTTCTTGCAAACGCATCATTATCTCTGTAATATCGGCAGATTTAGTTTTCTGGTTTAGCGCATTATAAATCGCATCAATCGCATTGTATTTTTTGATATGATTAATTGCCTGCTTTTCTGGATATAAAGCTTTATACTTTCTAAAAACATTTCTTGAGGCTATTTCAAAAGTTGCTCTAGTTGTTTCATTTAGGCAGACGCAATCCATTGCATTTTTAATCAATGAAATTTTTTGCATTGGTTTAGCCGTTATTAAATCTGAAAGTTCATATTTCAATTCCGCTAAGTTTTGAACTACAACAGCAATTGCATCTTTTAACTCTTCCTCTAAACTAATTAGTAATTCTAAAGGCTTTTCATCACTTGCTGTTTTCCCACCTTTGGTTTTACTGCCTTCTCCATAAACCGAGTAAGCCTTTTCTAATTGCTTGTAGACATTCCCGTAATCTACAATTAAACCATTTTCTTTCTCATCATCATAAACACGGTTAGCCCTCGCAATGGTTTGCATTAAAGTATGACCTTTTATGGGTTTATCTAAATACACCGTTGAAACACAAGGCGCATCAAAACCGGTAATCCACATGGCACAAACTATTGCTAGGCGGAAAGGATTATCTTCATCTTTAAATTCTTTTTCCAGGTTTCTATCTACCGTCTTTCGGCGATGGATCTCGATATCCAAGTTCATTTTTCTGAACTTATCTACCTCATTTTGCTCAGCACTTACCACCACGCAAACTTCTGTTTCCTTTACGCGTTCGTACTTTCTAAGTAAATCTTGTTCTTCCTGAACATCGCCTGCCTCATTAATTCGCTTTTGTAATTCTTGCAAATATTCGGGCCAATAAGCTGTAATAAAGTTGAACATTCTAACGGCTGTTGGTTTATCTAAAGCCACCAACATGGCTTTACCTTGATAACCACGCTCATTAAAATGCCAAACCAAATCCTTTGCTATTGCTTTTAACCGTACTTCTGAAGTTAATATTGGATATTCTTTGTTGAATAGATATTGAAGTTTGGCTTTCTGATCTTCATCTAAACTTTCGTCTTCAAAAACCTCTGCCATTCTATCATCTAAATCTGGATTGGCAATATTCAGTTTCTCTCCCCTATTTAAATATTTTAAAGGTAAAGTAGCATCATCTTCAATGGCTCGTTTGAAATCATAGATAGATACATAACCACCAAAAATATCTTTGGTAATTTCCTCTTCCTCCTTTATAATTGGCGTACCTGTAAAACCTAAGTATGATGCATTGGGAATACCAAAATAACGCATGTTACTGGCATAAGTTCCACCTTGTGTACGATGTGCCTCATCAGATATCACAATGATATTTTTGCGCTCCGTGATTAAAGGATATTCAGTTTCTAACTTCGGATCGATCGAAAATTTGTGAATTAAACTGAAAACATAACGATGATTTTCTGCCAGCAGTTCCCTTAAATGATCTCTTCCAGTAGTTCCCTTTTTCTTACCTGCAACTACATTTTTATCATTTACAATACCTACGCCAGAGAACGTATCATAAATCTGATTTTCTAATTCTGTCCTATCTACTACAATTAGAAATGTATAAGAACCGCCAAGTTTGCGATGTATTTTCTCACATAAAAACACCATGGAGTAGGTTTTGCCAGATCCTTGCGTGTGCCAAAAAACTCCAAGTTTACCTTGTAAATCTTCAATATTTTTAACGTTGTCAATTACCTTATTTACACCAATATATTGGTGGTTTTTACACATCAATTTAATGATATTCCCATTTGACTCGTCAAAAATGAGAAAGTTCTCAAAAATATCCATTAAACGATGCGGTGCGCAAGTACCACGCAAAATGGTATCTAAACTAACAATCCCTTCTTCTTCTTCTTCAATTCGTTTCCAATCTAAAAAGAACTTGTACGGACTGGTTACTGTACCCACTTTAGCATCTGTACCATTACTTAAAATGATAAAAGCATTGGTATGGAATAAATGAGGAATAGTATCTTTATAATCCTTTAAGTTATCGTTATAGGCACTTCTTAAATCTGTATGGTGTGCTTTTAATTCAAAAAACACTAACGGAATACCATTTACAAAACCAACAACATCTGGTCTGCGGTTATACAACTCGCCAACTACTTCTAATTGCCTAACTGCTAAAAAATGGTTGTTGGCATAATGATGAAAATCGAAGACTTTTAGTTTTTTGTTAACTTGTTTGCCTTCTTCATTTGGATAGCTAACTGAAACACCATTTTTAAGTAAATCTGATTTTACTTTATTAAGTTGCCCGAGTGACTTATCCGCTTCTTTTAAAGCTATTTTTTCAACTGCTCTTTGATAAGCAATCTCTGGCAAATCTGGATTTAATTTTGTTAATGCTGCTAATAAATAACGTTCTAAAATTACTTGCCCTTTATCTTCCCTACCCAACAAACCATTTTCTACAAATTTTTCATTTTGCCAAGCCACAACCACTTCCCAACCTAGTTCTTGTAAAACTTCTTGGGTAGCTTGTTCAATTAAAGCATCTTCTGAGTATTCGTAGGACATATTTTAGTTCGCTTTAGTTAAAACACCTGTATTAAGTTGGTTAATACTTTTTTTAATTTCTAGAAATAGATTATTTAATTCAATTTCAGACCCTAAATTTTCACTTTTCAATTCAATACATTCAATCCAATAGTCTTCTTCAATATTTGGATCTTTTAAGTGTATATTATGCCCACTCCAAATTCCGACGTCAATAAAATCATTTTCGTAAAATTTAATAGTGATTTGAATTCCGTTGTTTTGACGCTTTTCACAATCAATCAATCTCCCTTTATAGAATTTAGTATCGCCACAATTGGCTTCACAATCAAAACTTAATTCAGTAATAACCTTATTAATGAACTTATTCCTTAAATTGTCAATCAAAACTCGATCATTTGATGAGCGATAACGGTTAATATACAAATGATTTGAATAACTCCATAAAACATCTAAACCATTGTCTTGTATCCATTTATGAAACTCGTTATAATAATATAAGTTAGTATGTTCTATCGAATTATCTTCTAAATCAGACTGCTTACTTATACTATATAATAAATGATTTTTGATTTCATCAGAATCATTGAATTTTAATAAATCAGATATTATCATTTGAATATAGACATGTTCTTTTCTTCTAAGTAATAACTGCCAATAATCATAGTCATCACGGTAATAGATGGATGTAATTTTATTTAGTGAATCAAATTGCGAAATAACGTATCTAAATAAAATATGCGAATGTTTTTCAAATAAACTTAATGCACCCTCTTTGTCAAATAAATCAAAGGCTATTAATCTATTATGTTTAAGTGCTTTCAAACTAGCTACTCCTGAAACAATAAAATTTATATTGCCCTGAAACAAAGGATGTTTTTCACACTCAGTGATTTCAAAATATCTTTTATCTCTTTCGTCAACACCATTAAGTATAAATATAGCTTTATTTTTTTCTTCAATTAATTGACTTTGGACGAAGTTACCTTCTAGCTCGAGAATTATTTGGTCCAATTTATTTAAGACTAAGTTTTCTAAAATATTTTCAGAAAACTCACTTATTTTATCGATTAAACGAATGACATTGATCATCGCTGAAACGCTTCTAATATCTGGGTCTATAATAATATTCCAAACTACTCTAATCCATTCCTTAAAACGCTGCTCGTCAATATTATTATTTAACACATACCTATAAATAGAATGAAAAAGTATTCTATTTACCTGACTCACTTCTAAATCATCAATAAACCATGTAAAATTAAGATTCCACGATGGCGCAACATTCAATCGTAATAATTCTTTAGAAATAACCAGCTTGTCTAAAAAAGCATTTAAACGTTCTATGGTAGAAAATAGAAATGAGTTTTCATAGTTTGACCAGTCTGTGTAAATACTACTTCGAGAATCATATAAAAATTTAAAAGCTTTGGAATCCTCTACTTTAGAATCATCTTTTATGATTAACTCGCCTAAAAGAAAATTATTTATGAAATTTAGAAAATAGGAATCCAATTTAGAAGTGTCAATTTCATTAGCGTCTTTTTCTTGATTAGTAATAGATTTCGCCCAGAACACATCAGACCAATCATTGTCCAACTTAGAAGCAATCATTAGGTAGTAAGGCATGTGCTTATCCTTGTATACTACAGACTTAATGAACTCATCATATTCAGGATTACGTTCAGATTTCATCCAGTTTATTAAATCTGCTTTAAAATTCTCAAAATTTGATAACTGCTTACCTCGGTCGTTCATTTTTATATAAAGCTCATCAGACAAATTAAATCCATCTAACGGAAGTACGTAAAATCTCAAATTTAAAAGCCTATTGTATAATTTTAGTTCTGTCTCGTCATATAAAACATGTATATCATTAAGCATCTGCAACATTGACCTAACTGTGGGATCGTTTTTAAATTCATCATGAAACCAGTAAGAACTTTCAATTTCAGTTTTAGGATTTCCTTGGAAATTAATCGAGCAAATTTTATGGCAGAACAATCTGGAACTTGTACGTGTTTCATAACTGAAGTTCTGAAGCTTTAATAACTGCTCTTGCCTTTCAATATCTTGTAATTCTCTATTTACAACATACCAATTTATTAAAAATAGTGTTGTCAGACGCTGTTGTCCATCTAATGGTTGGAAGAAATTTAAATCATTTAATTTGGATATCGATCCGTAAACAAAATCAAGTTCTAATATTTCATCTTTTTGCAGAGAACCAAATATTGATCCTAAAAATCTATTTCTTATCGTGGTTTCTTTTTCTCTTCCTTGCGCATAATCACGCTGAATGATCGGGATAGATATTCCATCAAAATCGTAACTTTTAATTTCATTATCGTATTCAAAGTCAATCTTATTTGATAATAAGTCTTGTAAAGCGTAAGTTTTCATAATTAGATTTTTGGCATAAAAGACTGCAGCATTTTTTGCATTTCAATACGATAATCAACAATATTTTCAATAGACCATAGTGATTTATTTGCTTTGTCTAAATCATAATATTTCAAAAACACATTTCGCGTGGCCAAAGGAACAAACAGGCCAAGCTTTTCCTTATTTATAATTTTTTTCCTCTTGGTAATGAATAGCGCATTTCCATAACCGCGATTTGTGTTAGCATCTAATAACGTGAGATTACCTATGTCATTCTTAAAATGGTCTGGAATCGAATTGTCTCCCGATTTTTCTTCAACTTTACCCTTTAAATCCTCAAACAACAAAAACTTACCCTCTGAATCTATAAACTTTTTAATATCTTCGAAATAATCCTCCTTTTCAATACCATAGACATCTTCCAAAGCATTTTGTAACCACTGTATTTGATCTTTTACTTTTTTTAACGGATTATCGTTAAACGAGGTTATATGCTCTATATCCCAAGTAGTTTCCTCGTCATTTTCATTCAGCATGTTTTTAAACTGTAGAAATGGAAATTTATAAATCAGGTTGTTTTTTACACAATGGCGAACAATGGATTCTATATTAAACAACAATAGAAAATTGGAAACCCTAGGGTCTTTATATTCCAATTTAATTGGTTTGAGCAGCCCATTTCTGATGTAGCTTTGTTCAAATTCTTTAAATATTCCATCAAAATTATGGTATTGAACATTGGAATATTCTACACTCATTAACGAAATTAGTTCATTAGTAAAATCCTCTTTTATAACTATATTTTCATCAATTGATAGTTTATAAATATCAAATAAGTTTTTTCCTGTAAAAATCAAATATCCAATATAATGATACCATGCAGGATTTTTGTACCAATCTAATAAAGTATTATAAAGCGTGTAAATGTCTTTCCACAACTTACTAATCGTGTTGAAATCTTTTTTTCCTTCAACTAAAATGTTATAATATCTGAAAATCGGATTTTTTTCCTTTTCTAAAATTCCTTTTAGTATTGGGTCTTTTTCTACAGCTTGTAAATACAAAACTTCTAATAGCAACTCTATTCTTGCATCGAAATCTTTATTGCATATAAAGGACCAAAACTCTTCATTTTGTAATTGACGCTCAATAGTATCCCATTGATGTGCTATTTCTCGTTGCTTTACCTTTGCCAACTCATCATCTCCAAATAAATTACTTTGCAAAAACAGCGCTTTTACCAATTCTGCGCTATTCAAAGGTATTTTACCAAGATTTATTCGTATAAAAGTTTCAATAGGATTAATTTTATCGTCCTTTAATTCATACCAAATTACTTGCACAACACCCTCTTCTTTCTGATTAGATGAATTATATACAAGTGTTCTAATGATAGAATCAAACAAGTCATCCTCCATCATCCCTTCATTTTTGACCTTAATTGAGAACCATTCATCAATATATTGATAAGCTTTTGTGATATGGTATAGGTCTATATTTTTGTCTGAAAAATTCTCGATATCATTTTGGAAAATTCTATATAGTTCTGGTCTTGTTTGATAATCGATTTCGAAAATTGGTTTACCATAACGTTGTTCAAACGAACGAGCTACTAGAAATTTTTTAGTAAAATAGGTTAATAATATTTTTATGCTTGTTAATCTTTGCTGTCCATCAATAACCTCATAATGATTTTTTTCAGCATTATGCTTAACAATTATAGGCTGTAAACAATAAAACTCTTTTGCAGACTTATTTTTCTTAATGGCAAAATTGTAAATATCATTTAATAAATCATTTATCTGAGAACGATCCCACCTATATCCTCTTTGATAAGCAGGCACGAAAAAACGCTCACCATACAGTTCGCTTATTGATTTAAGTTTGATAACGTTATTATTCATAATTAATATTTGTGATTATTTAATCGCGTCTACCTTAATCATCCCACTCATTAACCTTGGCAATAAAATATCTCTAGCTTCTTTTAAGTGTTGGTTTTGGGTATTTAGATTATTAATTGAATGATAGACAAATTTGCAAAAGCTATTAAATAATGTGATTAGTTCCTTTTCTGGAAATATATCTTCATAATTACGAATGTACCCAAGACTAATAAATTTTTGAGTTGAACCAGAAGCTTCACCTATTATTTTGTTCTTTGTATTTTCATTGAACAAATAAGTATAAATAAAATATTCAAAATTTTCTTTCGGTCTAAAAACTATCATATTTTTACAACTATATTCGAAATCTTCATAAACCATAGATAAATTACCTATAGTACCAATATTTGAATACATAATATCTCCTACATTTAAACCACTCCTTTTCTTTATCTTAAAGTGATCTTCTTCCGAAATAAAATAGGAAGTATCAAAATCAACTTTCCCTTTTTGTAAATGTTTCCCGGTTATCAATTTATATCCACTTTCCGCTTGTTTAGGAGAATCGTGAGTACCATCAAATATTTTTTCACACAACTCCCCCAACTTCACTATCTCCCACCCCGTTGGCAAACCAGTCTCTTCATTCATAACCGCAGTTTCATAACCTGGGAAACGCATTCTAACAAACCATTCTTCATAAGTTTGTTGTGCCATTTCTTCTAATAGCTTGATGCGCTTTAAATTGTTTTCTATTAAATCATCATACGAAGATAAAATAGTGGCGATTTTTTGTTGGGTTTTTATATAAAGTGGAACTTTAACTTTAGCTGTATATATTTTACTTGGTGATGTGTGTTTTACAGTCGCACCTATA
>Ga0160472_100965_pt1 | contig 10662 bp, 14 predicted proteins | sample HID1973M_E11MG_FD_108267 | JGI IMG/M metagenome (GOLD analysis project Ga0160472, IMG submission 108267) | Enriched mosquito-associated microbial communities from UW Madison campus, WI, USA - HID1973M_E11 MG | ecosystem: Host-associated > Arthropoda: Insects > Digestive system > Unclassified ...
CAGTACTCATTGGTAGGTTAAAAACTGCGCCGAGGCAAGCACATTGAATTTTTTTCTTGTTTAATACACTTTCCAGTACACCTGAAATACTCACAGTCATTACTATTAAGGTAACCCAGTTTACTACGGCAGGTGAAAAATTTAGCGCAAAACTCAAGCCTAAACCAAGCTCGATAAAAGCATAAATATATCCCCAAAGACTAAACTTTTTTGCAACAATGTCATACATCGCGTAACTTTCCGCAAAGGCTTTTAGGTTTAACATCTTGAAAAAAGAAAAAGTCAGGAAAAATCCTGCCATAAAAAGCCGCATGAAAGTCATGAAGTTTATAGCATCATCTTGCCACGAAAACACCAGAGAAATTGCTGTAACATATCCGAAAATTAACAAGATGGGTTTATAGGTTTCAATCCAGGATTTTGTTTCTTCGAGCGCTTCGTTGTGTGCTGTTGCAGCAATTTGATATTTACTTTCTGTACCACCTAAAGCCTGCTGCAAAGTATCCAAACTAATGTGTTTATCCATGTATATCGTTGCAGAATTCGCGTCTTTCGAAACCTCAACCGCAGTTACATCAGGTAAAACCAAAAGGTTGCTTTTAACTTTATTTTCGCAACCACCGCAAGTCATTCCGGTAAGTTGATAGGTATGTGTCATGATATAATTTTTGTACAAATTTACCCATCAGCCAGGCGAAAAGCGTTACAGAATAATCATAAAATGTTATAGAATTTTTCAATGCGCTCGTCATTGCGAGGCACGAAGCAATCTCTTTGTAAAAAATGTCTTTGTTGAGATTGCTTCAATCTACGAATAATCGATTTCTTAGCGACGAGCATCTTATTGGCTCTACTCCACTTCCTTTGCGGTTAAATCTTATCCAACCAAAACAGATGTCATCGTTAGCGAACCACCAACTGCTTTATCATTAAAAAAGGAGATTTCTTCGCTATCTTTTTTCATTCCCAAAGTATAAATCAATGGTAAATAATGCTCAGGTGTTGGAATGGCCAGCATTGCATCAGCACCTAAATTGCGGTAATCGATTAAAGGTTTGTGGTCGCCGTTTGCAATAAGATTTTTGAATTTTTCATTCATCTCATTAGCCCAATCATAACCACCGCCGTTAATCATTTCCCAACTTAACATGCGAAGATTGTGCACCATATTTCCGCTACCCAAAACCAATACACCTTTTTTACGAAGCGCATAAATTTCTTTGGCAATTTCGTAATGCTGCTCGGGCGATTTGGTATAATCAATACTTAGTTGAAGAACAGGAATGTCGGCGTCAGGATACATGTGTTTTACAACTGTCCACGTGCCATGGTCTAAACCCCAATCGTGGTCTAAACCAACATTTGCTGAATGAACCAAACCGGGAATTTCGGCTGCTAATTTCGCATCGCCAGGCGCTGGATATTGAACATCGAAAAGTGCTTGCGGAAAACCACCAAAATCATGAATTGTTGACGGGAAATCCATCGCCGTTACAAAAGTTCCGTGTGTGTACCAGTGTGCCGAAACAACGAGGACTGCTTTTGGAACAGGAATATTTTTTGCCAACTCTGCCCAACTCTGGCTAAACTCATTATTTTCAATACCGTTCATCGGCGAACCATGACCAATAAAAATGGTTGGCATTAAATCCGTTTGAGGCAAACGTTGAGTAAAATTTCTGAATTGAGATAATGTTGACATGGTTGTAGTATTTTGTCATTCTGAGCTTGTCGAAGAACTGATAAGCATTTCGACAAGCTCAATGTGACAGAATTATATTAATTATTTTGCCTGAACAAATTCTAAGTTCAATTTAATCGCAACATCTTTTGCAACACCAGCACCAGTTGGGTCATATTTAATGTTGTAATCTAAACGGTTAATGGTTGTGGTTGCGCCAAAACCTGCTTTCGTATTTCCTTGTTGATCTTTGGCCGTTCCGCCATAAACAACCGCGAACTTTACATCTTTGGTTACATCACGGATGGTTAATTTTCCGGCTAACTCATAATTGTTACCACTTAATTTTTTGAAAGAAGTGCTCTCAAATTTCATTGTCGGATACGTTGCGGCATTAAAAAAATCATCTGTTTTTAAGTGACCATCTCTCATGTCAACACCTGTTGTAATGCTGTTAACATCAACTGTAAAACTAATTTTTGCGTCCGTTAAATCTGGTTTTGCAGCGGTAACCGTACCATCGAATTTCTTGAATGCTCCGTCAACAAACGAAATGCCCATGTGTTTAACAGAAAAGTTAACGAATGAGTGCATCGGATCGATTTTCCAGCTTGTTTGTGCGAAAGATGCTACACTGATTGTTGTAGCGATTAGAAATAAGAATAATTTTTTCATAATATTTGTCTTTTTATTTAAGCAAAAGTACAATGACATTCGGTTTTAGCACTTGATGTATGTTAAGAAAGAGCTTTTGTCTTAAGCTAAGATTTTCAATTTTTTCTGTTATCCGTTGACTGAAGTCAACGGCAAGGAATAGATAATAAGCATAACCAATCGCAATGCTTTGTCCTCAGTTTCAACTGACGGAAACTTTAAATTTCATCAAGTGTTTTTCGCCGTTCTAATTTTTCCAATTTAAAAACTGATGGGGTTGAGCCAGTAACCTTTTTAAATTGAGCAGAGAGATGAGCAACGCTACTGTAGTTAAGCTGATAAGCAATTTCGCTAAGAGTAAGTTCGCCATAGGTGAGCATTTCCTTCGCTTTTTCAATCTTTTGTGCGATAAAATATTTCTCAATGGTCTGATTCTCAACTTCTGAAAAAATGGTGCTGAGGTGCGTATATTCAAGGTTGATTTGTTCACTTAAATAAGCTGATAAATTAACTTTAAGCGGCTCTTTGGTGTAATGAACCAGGTTAATAATTGAGGTTTTAATCTGTTCGGCAATTTGAGTTTTTCTATCCTCTAATAGCTCAAAACCAAACTGATTCAGTTTTTCAGCGATTTTAATTTTATCATTAACAGAAATATTTTCTGCCAATGAAACTTCTCCCAATTCAACCAAAACAGGGTTAAAGCCAAGCTTTTCTAGTTCGGCTTCAACAACCATTTTGCACCGGTTGCACACCATATTTTTGATGTGAAGATTCATTATTTTGACTTTATGGTCTCCGAAATATCGCCACAATCGAACATCATGCTTCCATAATACGGATTTTCGATGTTTTCCTTTTCGTTTAACCAACTTGCTTTAGCCATTGGGCAATGCTGAACATAAACCGTTTCATTGTTGAACTTTATATTGCGAACAGTTTTAATCATGGCATAAGAAATCCCCTCGAAAGATTTTCTTTGTGCTTTGATGTCTTTTCCTGATGCTAATTCGCCAGCTTTTGCCTTAATAATTTTTGCCTGTTCCATCCAAAGTGTGTGTTGTGTGGCTGGTAAATCTTTGTGAGGGATTGCATCAACCTTAGCCGATAATACTTTTACTGTTTCAGCTGCCACATTTTTTTTATCAGAAGCTAAAGCATTTTTAACATCGTAGTAAGCGGTTAACAACTGGTTAAAAGCTGCATCGGTTTTACTTTGTGCGAAAGTTAATTTTGTAGTTGCGATGGCGATTATAGCCACCATTATCATTATCTTTTTCATCATTATTCTATTTTAAAGCATTAAAAAAGTTAAATTCTGCTCTCAGCAGATACATATTTTTGGTGTAGCGGTTGGCCATATTTCCTGTCGCCTGAAAGCGATAACCCAAATCAATTCTGGTTCTGCTATTCAAAATGACTTGAACGGCAGGTGCTAAATCTAAATAAGATTCGCCCGTGCTTGGGTCTGTTTTGCCCAGCATTTCGAAATATAAATTGAAATTTGGTTCCTTGTAATCCTTATAAACAAAAGGCAAAACCAAATAACCAGATGATAAACTGTAAGAAAGCATATTGTTGGGCTTTGGCATTCCAGTTATTTGTTTATCACTATCGTTAAAAGCGTGGGCATAACCTAAAGTTGCCGATAAAGCAATCTTATGCAAAAGTTGAGTAAAAATTAATCCACCCTGATAGCCACTGTTATCGCCCTCCAAATTTATATCTCTCGTGTAAGTTGGCCTTTTACTTGTACTTATTCTACCGAAAACTGCAGCTCTGAAGTGGCTTTGTGCTTCATCAAGAGATAAAAAACGATATTTTGCATATAAACTTGCACCCTCCAAACGATATTCTCCATCCATATCTGATAAGAAACCTTGAGCATGCATCATCAGGTTTTTGTTGAAACCAAACATCACTTCAGGAATGGTTCTGCTCACGAAGCCAGGATTATTAAACATGCCCTCGTTAGTTAAACGAACGCCAATTGATTTAGTCGGCATGTTGCTTGCGGGCTCTGTAAACACATATAATTCCTGACTAAACGCCATATTGCAGGCGCCAATAAAAATCAGCGCCGCTAAGAAAATTCTCTTCATTTTAAGAAAGAACTAAGTGATAAACACGTGTTTTCTTTCCGTTTACAACAGCGGTTCCGTTAGCGTATGCGTCAGAATTAACAGTAGCCGATTGTTTCTTAAAAGCCGAACCTGAAATGAAATTTTTATCAACAACTGATGCTTTCACTGTTCCATTTAAGGTTTTGTTTTTGGCGTTTACGAAGCGATAAACATTGCCATCAATAATCGCCTGACCTTTATCATCAATTTTAACCTGGCTAAAAGTGAAATCTGCGGTTAAGCCACCAACCGAAAAACCTGCATCCTGGACTTTTTTACGAATCAAATCGATGTTGATATCAGCACCTTTTTTGAAAGTTAACACGAAGATGTTTTTATTTAAATCTGGTTTCACAGAATTGATGAAACCTAAGGTCTCTAAAGATTTCTGAGTGGCGTTTGAGCACATTGAACAAGTTAAGCCTGTTACCTGTAAATCTGCTGTTGAAATTTGTTGAGCCGAAACATTAACGGCGAAGAAAAGCATAATGATGCTGAATATTTTTATTGTTTTCATGATTTTTGAAATTAGAATTTAAGAAAATGTCATATTGAGCCTGTCGAAATGCTTTACGCACCGACCGGAGAATGATAATCCTAATTCCTAAAAATACAATTGAAAACATGCAAGGCAACCCTGGAGGACAGTGGGGGTGCTTTGTTGCTGATTTTGCTAAAAAAATTCGGAGTAACGTTACTGATGAATTCTAAAACAGGTGGATACAGAAAAAGCTGAATAGAAAATAACTTCGGAATTTGCGTTTGCGCCTCTGTTTGGTGACTATCTTTTACTTTTACCGTTACCTGGGTGTTTTTGCAACAACCGTTATCTTTAATTTTTTCGGCAGGAATATCCGCACAAAATTTGCAAGATACTTCGTTACTAAATAGTTTTACATTTTCCAGCTTACCACCGCAGAAATGCAAACTTAAAGCAAAACCAATAACACTAACCGCATAGAATACGGCCAAAGAAAGTGCTATTTTTTGTTTTAACTTCATTATCACAAAGGTAAGGCAAAAAAATCCGAATAATAAACCCCTTTATTTACTGAATTTCATTTTTTACCTTAATTTAGCCTGAAACACCATTCAAATGAAGAAATTACTATTGATTATTTGCACTTTTTCAATGCTTTCGGCTTTTGCTGCGAAGCCTAAAAACCAATATATCCGCATTAAAACCGAATTTGGAGAATGCATCGTTAAGCTTTATAATGAAACACCGCTACACCGTGATAACTTTTTAAAGCTAACCAAAGAGGGTTATTACAATGGTACCTTATTTCACAGGGTGATAAAAGATTTTATGATTCAGGGCGGCGACCCCGATTCGAGAAATGCCAAACCAGATTCTTTATTGGGTGAGGGCGGACCAAAATATACCATACCTGCAGAATTTAGAGATAGTCTGTTTCATAAAAAAGGCGTTTTGGCTGCAGCAAGAGATAATAACCCGGAAAAGGCTTCGAGCGGAAGTCAGTTTTACTTGGTGCAGGGAAAGGTCTTTACCGATGAACAATTGAACAGTGTTGAAGAAAAACGACTGAAATTTAAAATCCCTGAATGGCAAAGACAGGTTTATAAAACCATTGGCGGTGCGCCGCATTTAGATAGAAATTACACCGTTTATGGCGAAATTGTAGTTGGCTTAGATATGGTTGATAAAATTGCTGTATTACAGACTGATAAAAATAATCGCCCTAAACAGGATGTTAAAACGGATATTATAATTTTGAAGAGGAGAGAAGCGAAAAAGTTGGAAAAGCAGCTGTTGAAGGATTTTTTGAAAGATAAAATGGTTATGTAATTAGCGGCTCTTGTCTGTTATCAAAAAAGAATAAGATTCTAATTTCGTCTTGATTTACTTGATAATAGAAAGACGTGTATTTTGAAATTACTCCTTTTCTAACGCTATTATTGATGGATATTGGTTCATATATGAATGGTTGAATTGCAACTAAATCAATTTTTCGATAAACGCTATTGATAAACTTATTTGCATATTCATAACCCCACTTTTCCTCAATAAAAATTCCGATAGCGAATAGTGTTTCGTATGCCTCTTCAGAAAATGAAATGCTTAGCTCCATTTCTGAGAAAGTCTTTTTTTAACTTCATCGTATGGAATAAGCTTTCCCTCTTCAGCTTGTTTCAAGCCCCTTTTAATTCCCTCTTGAACATGTTTCGGTAAATCTTCCAACACAACTTTCTCGTTGCTGCTTAAAAGCATATCTAACTCCGAAAGCAGGTGTTCATCATCAGTTTCGAGAACTTTTTTAGCAATTTCAATTTTTAATTCTTCTATGCTCATAAACAAATTTAACGAAAGCAAATCTCAATAACTAAGCATTTATTTAATTAATTTCTAAATTTACCGCTACACATTTTGCAAGTTTTGAATGAAAATCATCTCTTATAACGTTAACGGAATCCGAGCGGCAAGCACCAAAAACTTTTTCGGCTGGTTGCAAGCTACCAACGCTGATATGGTTTGCCTGCAAGAAGTAAAAGCGCTACCCGTACAAATTCCTGAAATTATTGCTTTGGTAGAGCAGCTGGGATATCATCATTACTGGTTTCCTGCAGAGAAAAAAGGCTATAGCGGGGTGGCAATTTTAACCAAAATAAAACCCAATCATGTAGAATATGGTTGCGGCGAAGAATGGATTGATAGAGAGGGCAGGATTTTAAGAGCCGATTTCGATGATTTCTCGTTGATGAGTTTGTACATGCCATCAGGTTCGAGCGGAGATGAGCGACAGGTAAAAAAATACGAGTTTATGCGATTCTTCGACGAATACATTGGCGAATTGCGCAAAGAAACCCCTAACTTAATTGTTAGTGGAGATTATAACATTTGCCATACTTCAATTGATATTCACAACCCAAAATCCAACGCAAATTCATCGGGCTTTTTGCCCGAAGAACGCGAGTGGATGCAGCTATTTTTAGATAATGGTTTCATCGATACTTTTCGGCACTTTAATAAAGACCCGCATCATTACACTTGGTGGAGTTATCGAGCGGGCTCAAGAGGAAAGAATTTGGGTTGGCGAATCGATTACCATTTAGCTACAAAACCAATGGAAAACCGACTAAAAAACGTGAGAATTTTACCTGATGCCATTCATTCAGACCATTGCCCTGTTTTGTTGGAAATAGAATAACAAAAAATGGAATAAGGTAAGGCGGAAGACGGATGATGGTGCAAGCAGTCTTGATACCTGATACTTGCTACTTAATACTAAAAAATGCTAATCACAAATATTAAAGGCCTTGTAGGTTTACATCCAAAAGATAAATTGGTTCTTCGCGGTAGCGAGATGGGCAATTTACCTGTTTTGGAAAATGCCTGGCTGTTAATAGAAGACGGTCTGATTAAGGATTTTGGCAAGATGAGTGAAATTCCATCTTCCATTTCACATCTTCCATCAACCGATGCAGAGGGCAAATACGTTTTCCCATCATGGTGCGATAGTCATACACATATCGTTTTTGCCGCTTCGCGGGAGGAAGAATTCGCCATGAAAATTAGTGGAAAAACTTACGAAGAAATTGCTGCAGAAGGTGGCGGGATTTTAAACTCTGCGGCCAAACTTCAAAATGCAAGCGAAGAGGAGTTGTTTGAAAGTGCCTTTGCCAGGCTTAAACAAATGATTTTGCAGGGAACGGGTGCTGTGGAAATTAAAAGCGGTTATGGATTAACCGTAGAAAGCGAGATTAAAATGTTGCGGGTAATCAGAAGATTGAAAAATGCTTTTCCGATTCCGATTAAAGCGACTTTTTTGGCCGCCCATGCCTACCCAACAACATTTAAAGACAATCATGAAGGCTATATCGATTTAATTATCGATGAAATGCTCCCACAAATCGCAGCAGAAAAACTGGCTGATTATATCGATGTTTTCTGCGAGAAAGGATTCTTTTCTATCGAAGAAACCGACCAAATTTTAAAGGCTGGAGCCAAATATGGTTTAAAACCTAAAATTCATGCCAATCAACTTTCAGTTTCTGGAGCGGTAGAAGTTGCAATAAAAAACCAAGCTGTTTCCGTCGACCATCTTGAGGAAACTAACGAGGAAACCATTAATAGTTTAAAAACTTCGAATACCATAGCAACACTTTTGCCATCGTGTTCTTTTTATTTGGGCCTACCTTTTGCCGATGCCAAAGGTTTAATCGCTGCGGATGTTTCCGTTTCGCTTGCTACAGATTTTAATCCCGGTTCAACGCCATCAGGGAATATGAATTTTGTGGTTTCACTAGGCTGTATAAAATTGAAAATGCAACCCGAACAAGCCATAAATGCAGCTACTTTAAACGGAGCGGCGGCTATGGAAATCAGCCACGATTATGGGAGTATCGTGATTGGTAAACGAGCCAATTTATTCATCACTAAACCAATGCCGTCAATTGCCTATTTGCCTTACAGTTTCGGTGAAACGCAAATAGAAACTATCATTTTAAATGGGGAAATTTATAATGGATAGCCTGAAAATATATTCGCAAAGCGATATTGATAACCTGATTATCTATCGAGATGGCGAAACCAAACTTGGTGAAAGGGTAGAAATATATCGTCATTTTGAGGAAGATTTTTCATCGACCGCGGTAATCTCTGTGGAAGAATTAAAGAAAACCAAAGCAAAATTTGTGCTTTTAGGCATTCCTGAAGATATTGGGATTCGGGCAAATGCGGGTATTGCAGGCGCATCTACAACCTGGGAGCCAGCTTTAATGGCTTTTCTGAACATTCAAAGTAATCGATTTTTATCGGGCGAAGAAGTTTTGGTTTTAGGCCATTTCGAAATTCAAGAGCCTGCAGATTCATCAATCGATGGTTTGAGAAATAAAGTGACCAACATTGATGATTTAGTTTATCCTGTAATTGAAAAAATTGTGGCTGCAGGTAAAATTCCAATCGTTATTGGCGGAGGCCACAATAATGCCTATCCAATAATAAAGGGAACCTCGATTGGAAAAAAGCTCGCCATTGATGTTTTAAATATTGATGCGCATGCAGATTTACGCAAGCAAGAGGGAAGGCATAGTGGAAACGGTTTTACGTATGCCTTGAATGAAAACTATTTGGCAAATTACTTCATGTACGGTTTGCATCAAAACTATAATAATGAAGAAATTTTAATTCAGATTGAACGCAATCCGAAACTTAAAGCATTATTTTTTGATGACATTTTAAAAGGCATAAATGATAAAGATTTCTTTACTGATATTGATGCTGTAGCAGGATTGGAAATAGATTTAGATTCCATTCAAAATGTGCTTTCGAGTGCAGAAACACCATCGGGCTTTGCTGTAAATGATATCAGAAAATTGATTTTAACATGTGCAAAGGAGTTTTCCTACATGCACATTAGCGAGGGCGCTACGAGGCTACTTGATGGTAGAGCAAGTAAATTGACCCCTAAACTAATAGCTTACCTGGTAAGTGATTTTGTTAAGGCGCAAAAAGATTAGGTCGCTCGTCATGCTGAATTCATTTGGGCATTTTTTTTTGCTTAGTATTCTTTCTATTAAGACCCTGAAATAAATTCAGGTTGACGGATTGCTCCAATAAAATAAAGCCTACAAATGCTCCGCTTCGTATTTTTCGCCTGCCTTAAGCATTAATTCAATTTGATTTAAATCGTCGGCCGTAAGCTCTTCTTTTTCCTGCAATTCAAATACGGCAATCATGTTGTCTTCGTATTGTTTTTCGGTTTTGATAACGATTTCCTGTGCCATGATTTGGAAGCTTAAAATTTGATGGTTTCTGTTGGTGTGATGCAATAATCTAACCGGATGTCGTGTTCATTAACATCTTCAATTTTATCAATTGCAGGCAACAAAGATAAGCCTATTTTTTTAGCATTTATATTTTCAAGAAAACGGTCGTAAAAGCCTTTTCCATAACCAACTCTATAACCCTGTTTATCGAAAGCCAACAGCGGAATCAAAACAATATCTAATTCTCCATCATGCAGAACTCCTTTTTGTGGCTCTAAAATATTGTACAAGTTTTTCTGCAAATCATCTACTCCTAAATATTCATGGTGTGTCATCAAGGCTGTTTCAAAATCAGCTTTAGGCACAATAATTTTAATTTCAGGATGATTCGCATTTAGCCATTCTATTAATGGAAAAGTATTCGGTTCTTTCTTTTCTTCAATAGGTAAAAAGATATGCAGCGTTTTTACCGAA
>Ga0160472_100966_pt1 | contig 10649 bp, 6 predicted proteins | sample HID1973M_E11MG_FD_108267 | JGI IMG/M metagenome (GOLD analysis project Ga0160472, IMG submission 108267) | Enriched mosquito-associated microbial communities from UW Madison campus, WI, USA - HID1973M_E11 MG | ecosystem: Host-associated > Arthropoda: Insects > Digestive system > Unclassified ...
AACGCATTCTCCAGATACAGCAATCCTGTGAGTGAACCCTGCTTGAGGAGTGGGACACACATAATCGACCGCGATCTGTGTGCCCGAACATAGCTGTCGAGTCCGTATTGCGGGTCATCGCGCGCATCCTCAAGCACGACAGACTCCTTGCTGCGCAGCGTCAGGTAGGCGATGGGCGTCGCAATCAACTCCGGCGAGAGGACCGTCCGTACGAGATTCATTTCCAACTGTCCCTGTGCCAATTTTGCACGTGCCGCCACATACAACACGCCGTCTTCGAGCAAGCACAGCACCGCACGCTCCGCGCCGGCATATTGCAGGGCATTCTGGAGGATGATCTTCATGACCTGTTGTAACGAGAACTCCCCCGACAAGGCCCGGACCGACCTCAGTACAACTTCCGTTTCGAAACGATCCTCGCTCCATAACAGTGAGTTCCCGAGTTCGCGAAACTCCGTGCTCCTTCCTGCTCTAAGCGCGGGAAACTCCACATCGAGGTGCCGAACCTTTGCATCCGCCCCCCAGCAAGCGTATGCACTCCTCGCCTGCTCCAGGTATCCCTGTTGCGCGGAGCGGAGCCCACAACGCGCTGCGAAACGAGATGCCAGCTCTCTGGCGACGCTCTGAATGTGCATATCGCGCGACTGATCCGCCAAGGCTATCGCCTCTTCATAGAGCGCGAGACTATTCGCCTTGTCCTCCATCAGCTCAGAAAGCTCCGCGGCGAGCAATTTCTCGCGCGAGAGAAAATTCTCGGGACAGGCCTCCGCCCAACACTGCATCTGCCGAACCCGATCTCGCACAAGACGCGTGTGAGCTTCGCGATCGGCAGGTGCGGCTGTCCTCGCCATGGCGATGCGCAATAGTCCGCTATAGAAAACAAAATCAGCATTCTCCAGAAAGGCGGGAGACGCCCATGCGGATGCGCTGGCGCGCGCTTCAGCCTCCATTGCCTTGGGCAGGTCTCCCCACAGGACCGCGACCTGCAGGCGGTACGTCCAAAATGCAAAAGCGGCAATGTCCCGATGGAACTTTCCACTGATACAGTCGCTCAGCAAATCGAGATACTCGACATTTGGATCGTGCATCCCGATATCGACGGGAACCCCCCTGAGCTCGCGGATCAACCACGCCTGTGCCATGAACGCGTCAACGACTAGCGCAAACGCAGCATCCCGCGCGAGTTTCAAACCGTCCTCGGCGATTTGTTGAGCCTCCGACAACGCACCACCACTGAACAGTAAATTCGTGACAATGTGCCGTCGGGAATAGACGGCGAACGTCATGTCACCCTGGCGGTCGGTGAGTGCCGTCGCCTCCTCCAGATGCCGCCTCGCCTCCGTGGCGGAGCCCGTCCAAGGAAGGCTGAGCGCACCGAAGCACATCTGAACACGACCGGCGTATAGATTCAGCCCTCGCTCCGCCGGGAGCCGCATCGCGAGTTCGCCGAAAACAGCGGTCGTCGCATAGTCCTCAAATCTGGCTCCAGCAATGAAGCTTAGACAGACGTAGGCATAACATGACGCATCGCAGTGTCCATATTCAAGACTGAGGTTGATCATTCGAAGAATGATCAATTCGGCGAGGTCCTGACTGGAAAACATCACCGCCGGTATGAGATCCGTCATCACGTCCATCGCATTTCGAACGCGTTCGTCGACCATAAGCTTCAGGTTGACGAGATCTTGAACACTACGGCTTCCGTAATGCTCTAGAAGTCGCCGATAGTCGGCCTCGACGCCTTCCAATCGATTGTCCTTCGAGAAGACGATGCCGGCCTCCTCTTCGAGATACCGGAATCCAACTTCCAGACCTTTATCGGGCTGGTCCAACGTCACATACATTGCGAGGCGTAGTCGAATAAGCTCTGCCCGGTGCCTGGAATCCAGTAGATCTTTCGATATCGCCGCGATTCGCTCTGATGCTTCAATAGTTCGCATACACACGAACTCGCACTCTCCAAGCCTCAATTCGATAACCGCGAGCAAGTCACCGTCGAGGTCGGCCCGATCTTTCAACAAATCCCGGGCATTGGCGAGGTACGCAATCGCCGCCTCATAGGCCGTCGCTTCCCTGGCCTTATTGGCAGCGTCAAGAATGATCAACGCGAACTGACGCCGTCGATGATCGGAAACCGGCAGCCTCGCCCTGGTCAAATGGTTCGCGACAACAAAAACACTGACCTTCAATCCATTCTTGACAACGTTTTCCCAAAGGTTGCAGCCAACTTCCAGATGTTTCTCCTGCCGTTCGAGATCGCCGAATGTTTCGTATACAGCGTCGCGAACCCGATCGTGCGTGAAGGAGTAGAGACCGTCGCTCAACACAATGAACTGCTTTTCAAGGGCTTCTCGCAGCGAAAGCTCGACCAGATTTTGTGGGCGGCACATCGCCGTAGACAGGATTTCAAGCGATGACGGCTCCGCGAGAATCGCCAGGTATTGCGTTGCCATCAGCGCGTCCTGGGCCAGACTCCCAACCCTTGTTGACAACAACTCGACCACGCTTGAGAGGTCTGATCTTGCTTCAAGTGCCGGCAGGGATGCCACCCATTCGCCGTTGCCCTCGTCGTAGACCATGACCTCATCGTCGATGAGTGATCTGACCAGCTGTATCGTGTGAAGCGGATTACCGCCGCCGCCGCGGTAAATGGCGCCCTCGAGTACGGTGAGATTCCCGACATCATCTTCGTCCAGGACTGCACGCAGGAGCCCGCCCACTTCCCGTCCAGAGAGAGGTCCGAGTGTCATCCGCTCAACCATATCGGTCAGAACAAAGGGGCGCACGTGAGCCCCCTCGCTCTCGACTTTCCCGTCGCGCATTGCGCCGACCAACAAGACATGACCACAGAGCGGGTTCTGCAGCACATATTCAACAACCTCGAGCGTTGCTTCGTCGACCCACTGCAAGTCATCCAGAAACAATAAGAGCGGGCGCTCTTTCGAGGCGAACGCACGCAATAGCTTTGCGATGGCATCGAGGAAACGATGCCTTTCTGCGTGCGCCGACACAGCGGGATGGTGCGTGTGTTCTCCCAGGAGTCGGCTGAAATCCGGGAAAATGGTCGTGATGATCGATGATTCGTCGGCAAAGGCCTCGCGGAGCCTTCGCTGCAGTTGCGCATACCGCAGCGGAGGATATCCAAGCGCCGCTCTCAAGAGTGCGTGAAGGGCCCGGGACAAGCTGGCATAGGGTGTGACACCATCCCCAAGCTCGCATTTGCCTTGCGCAAACTCACAGGTTTTGCCGCCGACCTCCAACCTGAGACGATTGACTAAAGCGGTCTTGCCAATGCCCGCCGGGCCTTCCACTAACCATAATCTCCGCTTCTGGTCATCCGGCGTGCTTTGAATGGCATCGCGAAGACGCTCAAGCTCCGCCAGGCGACCCACCAGCCTTCCGGATCGGAACAGACTTGCACCCGATCGACGCCTTTGTCCCAAGGTTGCTGTTCGCGGATGATTCACTGTGGTCAGGGCAACCAGATCGTCAACAACATCGGAAGCCCGTTGATACCGCTCGCTTGGCTCCTTGGCCAGCAGTCGACATACAAGCTCAACGAGGCGCGCGTTGAAACTTCGTTTCAGATCAAGGAGCACATCTTCGTCAGGACGACGAGCGATATGCGCATGGATGAGCTCCGATGGCGAAACGCCAGGGAAAAGCACGCGGCCGGTCAGCATGTGGAAGAAAATGCAGCCCAGTGAATATAGATCTGAGCGTTCGTCGAAGACTCGATTGACCCGCCCAGTCGCTTCCGGGGCCATATAGTGCAGCGCCTCGCGGTCCATTTCCCGTTCCGTTCCGCCAGCGAATGCGGACAGCGTCGGCATCAAGGCTAGCGCACGAAAACCCGTCAACCTTGCACGTAGCTCGCCTGGATGCACCATGATGTTCGAAGGCGTCAATCCCCCGTGGACCAGGCCTGCGTCATGGACGGATGCCAGCGACGACGCCACGAGCAGTGCGTGGCGAATGAAAATCTCCGGCGGCGTGGCGCCTGAGATCAGGTCTTTCAGCATCTCGCCACCAGAATCGTGCAGCAGCAGAGCCGGGTTTTGATTATGTACGGTGAACCTTAAAGGGCGCAGTGCAATGCCGCCATCGAACTTGTCTCTGATGCTGTATTCGTAGCGCAGCTGCTCGAGGGAGGTTTCGGACACCGGGGCCACGGGTATCGCAGCGATTACCGACGAATCCACAAACTGTGCGCGGTAGAGTTCGATCGGACCATCGCGAAGCAACGTCAGCCTCGCGCCAGCCAGGCCTTCCGTCTCATTAATGAAATCTTTCAGAATCCTCTCCCGAGCCAATTGAACCCCTGAAGGGGCTGGGGCGCACCAACGCTTGTGGAGCGATGATACCCCCCCATCTCACCCGGTCACGGGCCGATTACTGATCCGCTCGGTTGCCTCCGTTTCGTTTATTTAACCGTGCGGCTTACGCCGACAGTTGCCGCATCACGCTGTACAGGTCCGACTTACCCTCGAAGCCGATACCCGGCAAGTCAGGCATCGTGAGGTAGCCTTTCTCTACCTTGACGCCGTCCGGAAAGCCGCCAAACGGTTGGAAGAGGTCCGGATAGCTTTCATTGCCGCCGAGGCCCAGGCCAGCGGCGATATTCAGCGACATCTGGTGTCCCCCGTGCGGAATGCAGCGGCTGGCCGACCAGCCGTGTTGCTTGAGCATGTCGAGCGTGCGCAGATACTCGACCAGGCCATAGCTCAGTGCACAGTCGAATTGCAACCAATCACGATCTGGACGCATGCCGCCATGGCGGATCAGATTGCGGGCGTCCTGCATCGAGAACAGGTCCTCACCGGTGGCCATGGGCTTGTCGTAGTAATTGCGCAGCGTGGCCTGGAGTTCGAAGTCCAGCGGATCGCCCGGCTCCTCGTACCAGAACAGGTCGTATTGCGACAGCGCCTTCGCATATTGAATAGCGGTGTCGAGGTCGAAGCGGCCATTCGCGTCCACCGCGAGTTTCTGGCCGTCCTGCAGCACGCTCAGGATCGAATCGATGCGGCGCAGATCTTCGTCCAATGACGCACCGCCGATTTTCTTCTTCACCACGGTATAGCCACGGTCGATATAGCTGCGCATCTCGTCCTTGAGCTTGCCGTGATCCTGGCCGGGATAGTAATAACCGCCGGCGGCATAGACGAACACCTTGCGGTCAGGCTGGCCGTTGCCATAGCGGTCCGCCAATAACTGGAACAGCGGTTTTCCTTCGATTTTCGCCACGGCATCCCAAATGGCCATGTCGATGGTGCCGATGGCCACGGAGCGCTCGCCATGCCCGCCGGGCTTTTCGTTCTTGAACATCGTGTCCCAGACCTTGTGCGGATCCAGGTTGTTGCCGGTGGCGTCCACCAGCGAATCGGGATCGGCTTCCATCAGGCGCGGGATAAACCGCTCGCGCATCAGCGTGCCCTGGCCGTAGCGGCCGTTCGAGTTGAAGCCGTAGCCCACCACCGGTTTGCCGTCACGGATCACGTCCGTAATGACCGCCACCAGGCTGAGGGTCATTTTGCTGAAATCGATATAGGCGTTGCGGATGGGCGAGCTGATGGGGAGCGTCTTCTCCCGGATTTCAACGATTCTCACGATGTGTCTCCTGATGCACAAATAGCACACGCATACGCGTGGGGAATCCGTAGCGTAGGCGGAGAACCATGCTCTAGAATTGAATCCAATTCAAAACATTATTAAATCCAAGTGAAAACTGACGTTGCCTCGGAGCTTGAGTTCTTTGTCCTGGTGGCCAAGCTGGGCAGCCTCTCGGGCGCGGCGCGGGAGCTGGATCTCACGCCTCCCGCGGCGACCAAGCGGCTTGCCATAATGGAGAGTCGCCTGGGCGTCCGGCTGGTGAACCGCACGACCCGCAGCATCAGCTTGACGAACGAAGGCGAGACCTATCTCGCCTATGCCACACGCATCCTGGCGGACCTCAGGGAAATGGAGAACGTCGTATCGAGCAGCGGCGCCGAGCCACGCGGGCTATTGAAAGTGAATGCCTCACTGGGCTTCGGTCGAACCACCATCGCACCGCTGGTCTCGGAATTCGCACGGCGCTATGCGCACGTCGAAGTCCAGCTGGAAGTGACTGACCGCCCGGTGGATCTCGTAGAAAGCGGTTTCGACCTGGCGATCCGTTTTGGGACCCTGCCGGACACCCGCCTGGCCGCGCGGCGCATTATGTCGAACCGACGATTCCTTTGCGCGTCGCCGGGCTACCTGGAGCGGCATGGCACCCCAAAATCGCCGGCGGACCTTGCCCACCACCGCTGCATTGTCCATCGACAAAATGACGACGCCTACGGCGTATGGCGTCTGGAACATGACGGTCGTCAGGAGACCGTCAAGGTGGATGGCGCGCTATCGAGTAATGACGGAGATATTGTCCTGGGGTGGGCGCTGGACGGTCACGGCATCCTGATTCGCTCGGAATGGGATCTGGCCAAGTATCTCGAGAGCGGACGCCTCCGCGTCGTCCTGCCCGATGACAAGATCCCCTCCGCTGACCTGTTCGTGTATTACTCCCAGCGCCGGAATCAAACCGCCCGAGCCAGGGCCTTTATCGATTTCCTGGTCGAACAGTTTCAGGCGTAATCCCGGCCAGCAAGCAGAAAATCCCCTCCAGTTGGACGGCAAGGTCCTCCGGATCCGCTTCAGTCAGCCCCGCCATCTCAACCACCTGGCGCATGAGTTGAACGCCCGCAATCACGGCCAGCAGCATCGCGGCGCGTTGGCCAGCCTGGGGCCCGGGTAGCCGCGCGGCCAGCGGCTGTGCGAAAACCTGCTCGAACTTGCCGCGCAGAATCGCCGAAGCCTTCGGACTATTTGCCGAACGCAGCATGATCAGGAAACCGTCCATCGGCGTGACCTCGGGCATGGTCCGCGTCACCAAGCCGCGCGCCAGCGCCCTGCAAAACGCCTGCATGGCGGGCCGATCGTCCATGACCTCCGCCGTCACGATGCCGGGCGCGGCCAGCACCGTATCCACCACCTCCTCGAACAGTTGGTCTTTCGATCCGAAGTAACGATTGACCAGCATGGCCGTCACGCCGGCAGCCTCGGCGATCTCCCGAACCCCCACGTCATAGCCCGATGCCGTAAACGACTGTCGCGCGGCATCCAGGATGACCTGTCGCGTTGCAGCGCCCTTCTTGCCCAGTGCCTTCATAATTTCTACACTCGTAGACTTTCACGAAACAAAATTATACACTTGTAGAACTTTAGCCCACTGGAGTGGATGATGGATTTGCAAATCAAGGGAAAACGCGCCCTGGTAACGGGCGCAACCGCAGGGATCGGTGAAGCGATAGCAAAGATGCTGGCCGCTGAAGGGGCGACCGTGATCGTGCACGGCAGGAACCGGGAGCGGGCGGATGCGGTGATCGCGGAGATCGAGGCCAGCGGCGGGATGGCCGGGTTGGCCCTGGGCGACCTTTCCACCGATGCCGGCGCCGATGCCGTCGCCACGCAGGTCCGCAAAGGCGGCCCTGTCGACATCCTGGTCAACAACGCGGGCCGCTACCAGCATTTGAACTGGACGACTGCCGTGCCCGACCAATGGACCGAGACCTTCGAGGCTAATGTCCTGTCCGCCGTGCGGATGATCCAGCGGTTCGTCCCCGCGATGCGCGAGCGCGGCTGGGGGCGCGTGATCCAGATCGGCGGCGGCCTGGCGGGCCAACCGGGGGCCGGCCTGCCGGACTACAACGCGTCGCTCGCCGCGCGCCATAACCTCGCGGTATCGCTGGCTCGCGAACTGAAGCGTACCGGTGTGACGTCGAACATCGTCGCCCCCGGGGCCATCCTTGTGCCGGCGGTCAAAAGCCTGCTCGAATCGATCGCGCCGCACCACGGCTGGGGAGACAGCTGGGAAGAGATCGAGCGGGGCTGCGTCCGCGACATGGTGCCCAACGATGTCGGGCGCCTGGGCCGCCCCGAGGAGATCGCCGCCGCCGTCGCCTACCTGTGCAGCCGATACGCCGACTATGTCAACGGCGCCACGATCCGCGTCGACGGCGGCACGATCCGTTCGGTATCGTGAGACCTCCCCTAACCGTTCTTCGGCAGCATCGATCCCTTTCGCCGCCGGGAGGGCTTCGGCTCTACGCCCACGCGTGCATCCCGTTCGAACACGCGTGCCACCAGCCATTCGGCAGCTTCCTCGAACGCCGGATCGGCCTGGGGCACATACAGCCATTTGCCTAGCACCGGGTGCGGCCGCAAGGCCGGCATGTCCGCGATCAGCGCGGCGTGGTGCTCGTGGGAGGTGCAAACCAGCAGCCCGTTCCACGGGTCGTCGCGATCCGCCGCGATCAGGCACAGGTTCCCGTCGATGTAGGCGGCATCGCTGCCAAACATCCGTTTGCAGACGTAGGTGGGATCCCGCTCGAATGCATCGAAGATCCAGACAAGCGCGTTGCGGATGGCGGTGGGCATGGCGTGGGCGGTCAGGCGGGCAGGTGTGCCCGGCATAGGCTACCTGAGAATCCCCGGGCGGTGATCAGGCTCCCCGTTGCGGGGAGCCCTACTACTTTGTGCTTCGTCAGCGAGCGATCAACGGAGGCTGGTCAGCGTCTGCGTGTACGTCGTCATATACGTCGGATTTGCGAAACCCGTTGCATAGGAATAGTTCGACTGCCACTTGACGATGCGGCCCAGGTCCGGCGCCCACCAGCCCAGAATCGTCTCCTTGTAGGTGGCGTTGCCCGCGGCGCCATTGGGCAGCTGGGTGTCGTTCGAGTTGGTGTACGTGATCGTGAAAGCGAGACGCAGCGCGTTGAACGTGCCAGCCGGCGTCGTGATGCTTTCATACGTTTCCACCTTGCCGACCACCGCGCCCTTTTCGGTGTAACCCATCTGGCAAGCGTAGTCCCACGCGCCGGTCCAGGTCTTGCCGACGTAGAGCGGCAGCTCATAGAGCGTGCGTTTGGGCGAATACGTGCACACATTGCCGTTGGTGTACGTGCGCGACAGGCGGTTGCGATCCTGGTCCTGCACGTAGCTGGTGTCCGGCGCGTTCGTGATGGCGTCGGCGCTGGTGATCATTGCCCGCCCGTTGCTCACGGAGGCGATGGTGTAGGCCAGGTTCTCGGTCGTCGTGGTGCCGTTGAAGCGGACTTGCGTCTCCGCAAACGTCGCCACCTCGCCCACCTTGTACGCCACGCCGTTGTAGCGCTGCGGCGCCACGGCGATCTTCAGCGTGAACACCTTGGATGGATCGCTGACCTGCGTCGCCGTCAGGGTGATGGCGTCGCCCGTGGGGCTGACCAGATTGCCGGACCACTGGGTCTCGGTCAGCACCTGGTTGGTGACCGTCGTCTTGTCGCTCGTGATCACTGCCTGCCAGCGCACCGGCTGGCTGGTTTGCAGACGAATAAAGTCGCTCGACTGCACGTTCAGCGTGGTGCTTCCCCCCGCGCCGACGCTGGTGCCCTGCGTCTGGCTGCCTGTGGCGCTGACGTTCAGCGCGCTGCCGCCATCCCCATCACCGCCACCACAGGCGGCCAGAACCCCGGCCAGCATGACGCAGGCCACCAGATTTCCCATCCTCTTCATGGATTTCCCCAAAAATTGCTTTTGATTTTTCGATGTCTTGGACCCCCGGCATCCCTATGCTGGCATGCGCGGCGGCGAGGATTTTAACGCTGTGTGTCCGATTTATGTCTTAAGCGACACATCCCCCGAAGGAGGATTGCCGGAGGTATTCCCCAAAAGAAGGCATCCCCCGGGTATCCCCCTGTCAACCGGCAATATTTCAAAGCGTTACGAAATATTACGAGCCGGCCTGCACACCCCGCACGACAAGAAAAAAGTGACGGGCTAGCCATACCTGGCGCTCATTTTGGGCGTTGCGGACAGGGAAGCCATATGCGCAGCCAGTTCCCATCGAAGGAACGGCGCGTGAATCAGGGGAGCGTTAAGTCGTGCAAGCAACATTTTTGACCTTGCGGGGGCTTTCCCAAGCCGACGCAGCGGGACGTTTTGAGCATTTTCCGGCCCGGTATCTGAAATATTTGACTGCCGTGGCCTCGGTGTCGTCGATCTGTTACCCGCCGGGCAGCCGAAAGTGGCTGTCTCGACGTCTGCGGCTGCTGGCCGTGGCGGCCACGCGTGGCAATGCCGCCCGCCTGTGGTTGGGCGCAGCGGCGTCCTGCGTGCTGCTGCAACGGGTGGCCACGGCCCGGCCGTTGGTGCTGGAGAAGCCGTTCCGCCCGCTCGGCGCGCTGGGCCTGTGTTTCTACGAGCGCGCCCGGCTGATGATCGAGCACTACGCCGTCATGGCCGCGATGGTGCCGGCCTGCGTCTGCGACCGTATCTATATGTCAGGCGGCCTGACCTGGACCTCGGCGGACGGCGGCTACCAGCTGCGCCTGGCCGATCCCGGTCCCAATCCCAAGGAAGGCGAACTGGCGTTCTACTGGATCGACCAGGAAGCCGGCATCTGCCTCGCCCAACTGAGTTTCTACCTGCGCCAGGGCCCGGCCGGCCCCGAGGTGTTCATCGGCGGCCTGCAGGGCACGATGGGCGAGACCGCCCGGGAGCGCATCCGCATTGCCACGCGCGCCTGCGAGGGCCTGCGCCCCAAGGACGTGGTCATGGAAGCGCTGCTGGCCTTCGCCGGCCATATCGGC
>Ga0160472_100968_pt1 | contig 10632 bp, 6 predicted proteins | sample HID1973M_E11MG_FD_108267 | JGI IMG/M metagenome (GOLD analysis project Ga0160472, IMG submission 108267) | Enriched mosquito-associated microbial communities from UW Madison campus, WI, USA - HID1973M_E11 MG | ecosystem: Host-associated > Arthropoda: Insects > Digestive system > Unclassified ...
CATGTTGGCAATCGGTTGCACGGTCAGGCCGTTGCCGATGGCTTCGCGCAGGTCGACGAGGAAGATCGACATGCCTTCGGATTTTTTCTTCACCTCGGCCAGCGGCGTGGTGCGGGCGAGCAGAATCATCAGGTCGGAATGCTGGATCCGCGAGATCCACACTTTCTGGCCGTTGATTACGTACTTGTCGCCTTTGCGCACCGCCGTCGTCTTGATCTTGGTTGTGTCCGTGCCGGTGGTGGGCTCGGTGACGCCCATCGATTGCAGGCGCAATTCGCCGCTGGCCAGTTTCGGCAGGTAGTAGCTTTTCTGCGCTTCGCTGCCATGGCGTAGCAGAGTGAACATGTTGTACATTTGCCCGTGCACGGTACCGGAGTTGCCGCCGCAGCGATTCACCTCTTCGAGGATTACCGAGGCCTCGGCCAGGCCCAGGCCAGAGCCGCCGTATTCAACCGGGATCATCGCCGACAGCCATCCGGCTTCGGTCATGGCGGCAACAAAGGCTTGCGGGAAACCCTTCTCTTCGTCGACCCGGCGCCAGTAGGCAGCGTCGAATTCAGCGCAAAGTGCACCCACCCCTTCACGGATGGCATTCAGTTCTTCAGTGTTACGGTCAGTCATTGTCATTTCCTTAGCGATCTACGAAGGGCGTCGAAGTGTGCTCAGCTTCACGCATCGGCAGGCCAAGCTCCAGGCATGGCTGCTTTGCGTTTTGGCCATTCTGGGGTGATTATCAGAAGACGACGACTACCGTTTTTCTCTTTGAGATATACCAGATTGGTATACCTCACAAGCGTGTCCTGCCTGTTCCAGGGTTGATGAATGCGCTTACACTGGCGCTCCTTATTCGTCGCATGTCGCGAGCGAACCCTGACGCTGACTGGTTTTGTATGGACGTTGCTCAACTGAAAACACTGATTCACGTTGCCGAACTGGGTAGCCTCAGCAAGGCCTCGGACCGTCTTCATATCGCGCAACCGGCTCTTAGTCGGCAGATAAGGCTGCTGGAAAAAGAGCTGGGGGCTTATCTGTTCGAGCGCCACGGCAGGGGCATGGACATCACTGACGTCGGCCGGGAAGTGTTGGTCCACGCAACGCGGATCATGGATGAAATGGAATGCATCCGCAGTTCAGTTGCCGGAAACCGGACCTCTTTCCGTGGTGCTGTTGCCATCGGTACGACACCGACTGTCGCGGAAAGCATCACCGTACCGCTGATGCGCAAGATCAAGGAGACCCACCCCAATTTGGCCGTCAGGTTTTCTTCGGCCTATAGCGGCTATCTGCTGGACTGGCTCCAACGCGGCGATCTGGAGCTGGCCATATCCTACGACCCACAACCGTTGCATACACTCCGTATCGTGCCGGTGATGATGGAGAGTCTTGTGCTGGTCGGTCCATCTGATGCCGGCCTGCACCTGGATACTCCAGTGGCTTTCGCATCGCTTGCCGAGCACCAATTGGTTCTACCCAGCGGGCGACATGGCCTGCGCCTGATTATAGATGACTGTGCACGCGCAGCTTGCATCAGCCTCCACGCCAGCGTTGAAGCGGAGTCCTTTGGGGCAATGATCGAATTGGTACGCAATGGATTTGGTTTGACTGTCTTGCCGTTGGCATCAATTTACGCCAAGGTCGAATCCGGTACCTTGAGTGCGGCGCCCTTAGTCGAACCCACCCCCATGCGTAAGCTGGTGCTGGTTTACCCTGCGGACCGGCGCGTCAGCCCCGCCGCCAAGTTTGTCGGTGAAGCTTTCATCGAGATTGCCTCTGACCTGGTCAATCGCAACATCTGGACAGGCCACATGCTTTGACGCCATCGCGCCTGATATCCGCCAGCAAATCCCCTTCAAGTCCCAGTTAGCGACACCGCCACACACCATCACGGACGGTGACTGCAGGCTCATCAATACAATTTTGGCATATCTGATAGGCACTGTCGGTGGCTTATGCCAGGGCCTTCTCTCGGTTAGTTTGCTGTTGGGTCTGCCCATCAGTTCCAACTATTCTGATTTGCACAGTGAGAAATGAAATGAGTGAAAATACGCTAACACTGGCAAAATTCCTTGCTGAATTGAGCTATCAGGACCTGCCCGAGAATGTCTTGAGCCGCACCGAAGATCTGTTTCTTGACTGGCTCGGTTCCGCGCTTGCGAGCAAAGGCGCGCACCCGATTCCATTGTTTGAAAAATACGCCCAAAGAATGGGACCTGCTCAAGGTGCTGCGAACATCCTAGTAAACGGTCTTAGTTCCTCCGCCTATTTTGCAGCGCTGGTGAATGCCGCCAGTTCGCACTTGGTCGAGCAGGACGATCTGCACAATAGCTCGGTACTGCATCCGGCCACCGTGGTCTTTCCGGCCGCCCTCGCCGCCGCCCAAGACTTGGGCAAGTCTGGCCGCGAGTTGCTGCTGGCGTCGGTGGCCGGCTACGAGGCGGGTATCCGCATTGGCGAATTTCTCGGTCGTTCCCACTATCGGATCTTCCACACCACCGCCACTGTTGGCACACTCGCCGCGGCTGTTGCCGTGGGCAAGCTGCTGGACTTTAACCAGGAACAGTTCATCAACCTCTTGGGTAGCGCCGGCACACAGGCTGCCGGGCTGTGGGAATTTCTTCGCGATGCCGCAGACTCCAAGCAGCTACATACCGCCAAGGCCGCCGCCGATGGCCTGCTGGCAGCCTATTTGACGGCAGACGGCTTGACCGGTGCGCGCAATATACTAGAAGGCGAACAGGGCATGTCGAAAGGCATGTCCACCGACGCTGATCCTTCAAGACTCTGCGATCGCCTGGGCAGTCGCTGGGCCTTGCTCGAGACCTCATTCAAGTACCACGCGTCATGCCGTCATACCCATCCTGCCGCTGATGCACTGCTTGCCCTGATGACGCGAGAGAAACTGTCCCACGAGCAGGTCGCGAGCGTGACAGCCCGAGTGCATCAGGGCGCTATTGACGTACTTGGACGCGTCTCAGTTCCGCAGAGCGTGCATCAAGCCAAGTTTTCCATGGGCACAGTACTCGCCCTGATTGCCATCTATGGCAAGGCCGGGTTGACCGAATTCCATGAGGCAGCCCTTACCGATGCGCGAGTTGCAATGTTCCGGGAAAAAGTCACGATGCAACTCGATTCCGAGGTGGATCGTGCTTACCCTCAGCACTGGCTGGGTCGGGTTGAGGTTGTGACAACTGACGCAAGGACGCTTTCTTGCGCCATTGATGAGCCCAAAGGTGATCCGGGCAACAGCCTTACCCGTATTGAGCTTGAAGACAAGTTTCGTCGGCTTGTTGCGTTCTCCGGTGCGCGCTCAGAGCACGAGGTATTCAGCCTGATCGACAAGGTCTGGAGCCTCAGGGGACAGTCGGATTTGCGCTGGCTGGGATGATCCAACCTATATCTGGTGCATAAACCCCGGCGCAAGGTTGGTATTAACCATGCGCCGGGGATTTTGCGGCTGCATGCTTGCGCTCTACCGCTTGCCAGTTTCACTCCACGTCGCAAGACTGTTACCCAATTACCCGTGCCTGTGAATGAGCTACCTTTCTATCCCTCCCATGTTCAGCCATTCCCCCGTGAGTGAAGTGTAAGCACCCGGCTTGCTGGACGGACGCCATCCTCCTTGTCGGTGATCACACCGCGGTGTGTCCAAAAAAAAGAGCCTTGAACTTATGTCCTAACGAGTGCCGCGAAGGCGCCAAGTCGTCAACGGCGAGATTTGGGACTACCCATAGAATTTCGGCATAGCTGATAGATGCTATCGACGGCTTATGGTCGCGCCTTCTCTCGGTTAGCTTCACTACACCATCACTCGCCACAGGCCAGGTGATGTGGACGGAAACAACAATAAGAGAACCGAGGGCATGTACATGCTTGCTTCTGGCTCCTGCGACCTTGCCGGCTCGCCCAATACCGCCCCGATATCTCAAAGCTTAGGACTGCACGACGCTACCTGAATACCTGTTTTCACAGCGCACTAGCCAACGCGTTCGACACTGCTTGGCCCCTTCAAATAAAAAGCAATCGAGGAGTCACATACATGAATGTCCAGTTCCAGATTCAGACCAGAATAGTCATGGAACCCGGATTGCGTGCCCGCACTGCCGAGCATCTGCAGCCACTGGGACTCAAGCACGTTTTACTAGTGACTGACTCAGGGGTAAAAAACGCCGGATTGCTCCAGGACATTTACGCAAGCCTTGACCGGGCAGGTATACGTTTTTCAGAGGTCAGTGACGTTAAACCCAACCCGCGCAGCGAGGACTGCAATGCTGCCGCCGAGCGCTTTCGCCGCCGGGGTATCGACGGCTTGCTGGCTGTGGGTGGTGGCAGTGCAATGGACACGGCCAAAGCCATCAGCATCCTGCTGACTCACGAAGGCAAAATAGAAGATTATGAGGGTGCCTTCACCCTGAAAAATCCGGTGCTGCCCATCGTTGCCATCCCCACCACAGCGGGTACCGGCAGTGAAGTGACACCCTTCTCGGTTATCACCGACACACTTCGCCATTTCAAAATGAGCGTGCTCGACCACCGCATCGGGCCGGTACTGGCCCTGTTGGATTCGAACATCACCGCGACATTACCCACTGCGATTGCCGCCAGCACCGGGATGGATGCCCTCACCCACGCTATAGAATCCTACACCGGCAAACCGGCAAATCCGATCAGCGACGGCCTAGCATTGCATGCTATACGCCTTATCAGCCGCTACCTTCTGGCTGCGGTGACTGAGCCGGACAACCTCAATGCACGCGAACAGATGCTGATCGCCAGCCTGATGGCTGGCATGGCACTGAGCAACGCTGACATCGGCAGTGTGCATTGCATTTCCGAAGCCATCGGCGGCATGTACGACACGCCCCATGGTGTTGCCAACGCAATTTTTCTGCCGTTCGTATTCGGTCACAACTGTGATGCCGACCTGCAACGTCACGCAGATGTGGCTTACGCGTTGGGCATTGACCCGACACTTAATCCTGAGCAGGCCGCCGGGCGTGCAGTCGAGTTCCTGTTCCGAATGAGCCGCGATCTGGGAATTCCACGATTCAGCGAAGTGGCAGGGGTCAACGAAGCGGACTTCCCGATGCTGGCTGAAAAGTCTAAGAGCAACATCTCCGACGCCAGTAACGCCAAGCCCATGACCGTCGAAAGCTACTTGCAGGTCATTCGCGATGCCTTTTCCTACAACATCTGAAGAGCATACGACCATGAGCACAGAAAGCCAGCAGTTGAAGCGCACACTCGGCCCCGTCTCGGTTGTGTTGTTCGGTCTCGCATTCATTGCCCCCTTGATCGTCTTCGGCACCTACGGGGTGATTGCAGAGGCCAGTCAAAACACCGTTGCATTGTCGTACGTGATGGCATCAATCGGAGTATTTTTCACCGCATTGAGTTACGGCCGTATGGTCCGCGAGTTTCCGGCCGCAGGCTCGGCCTATACCTACACCCGCAATATGCTGAATGTGAATTTAGGCTTCATCGTAGGTTGGGCGGCACTGCTCGATTATTTCTTCATTCCGATGCTGATCTGGTTGTTGGGCGCCAGCTATCTGGGGATGGCCTTTCCGGCTGTTCCGCAATGGTGCTGGATTGTCGGCTTCATCGTTTCAACGACACTTCTTAATGTTCTCGGTATCCAAATCGCCAGCCGTTTCAATGTTGTCCTGATGCTGGTGCAAATCTGTACCATCGTGGTGTTCATCGCACTGTGCTGGCACTACGTAGTAGCGGCAAACGGGGTTGGGGGGCTGTTGTCGGCGAAGCCTTTTTTCAATGCCCAGGTACCTTTCTCTGCAACCATGGCGGGCGCTGCAATCGCTGCTTACTCGTTTCTCGGTTTCGACGCCTTGTCAACGTTGAGTGAAGAGGCGGTCAACCCAAGCAAAACCATCCCCAAGGCGATCCTGCTTGTGGCGCTTATCGGCGGTGGCGTGTACATCGCGTCTGCCTACTTCATGCAATTGGCCCATCCGGCAGCCGCTTTCGAAAACATCGATGGCGCGGCATTCGAAATCGCCAGGATGATTGGTGGTGATGTGTTCTTTGGCGTGGTCCTTGCCGGCATCATCCTTGCCCACTTTGCCGGCGGCCTGTCGTTTCAGGCCAGCGTGGGTCGGCTACTGTTCGCGTTGGGGCGTGACAATTTATTGCCAAGCTCGTTCTTCGGTTACCTGCACCCTCGCTATAGAACGCCTGTATTCAACCTTCTCTTGGCAGGTGCTTTCGGTTTGGTGGGTTTTGGCCTGACAATCGCCACGGCCACTTCACTGGTGAATTTCGGTGCGTTCATGGCCTTTACCTCAGTGAACCTTTGCGCGTTGAAGCTGACGTTTGACTCCATTCGTGGCGACAAGCCGGGGGTTTTGCGCGGCATTGTTTGTCCTCTTGCAGGCGCGATCACATCCGGCTGGATGTTGATCAGTCTGGATAAGGACGCTCTGATCCTCGGCTCGTTCTGGCTGCTCCTGGGCCTGCTGTACCTCGCCGTCAAAACACGTCTGTTCCAACAAGAACTTCCGGCAGCTGCGCTTTAACACTGACCTGGGCCACTTCCCCTGTTTAGCATGAGCAGGGGCTGTGACCGCCAACTCGCTTAATAAGAACCACAGAGGAAAACACATGACCAACCTAACCCGCACCGATTGGGAATCCAGAGCAAAGTCCCTGAAAATCGAAGGGCGCGCTTTTATCAACGGCGAGTACACTCCTGCATTCAATAGTGAAACGTTTGACTGCATAAGTCCAATAGATGGTCGTCTGCTAGCCAAGGTGGCGAGTTGCGGTCAGGCGGACGCCGACCTAGCCGTCAGAGAAGCGCGTACAACCTTCGACGCCGGAATCTGGTCGCAGCTTGCACCGGCCAGCCGCAAGGCTGTAATGATCCGCTTTGCTGACCTCATCGAGGAGCATGCCGAGGAACTGGCGCTGCTGGAGACGCTGGACATGGGCAAGCCGATCAGCGATTCACTCAACGTTGACATTGCAAGTTCGGCGTATGCACTGCGTTGGAGCGGTGAAGCAATCGACAAGATCTACGACGAAGTCGCGCCAATTGGTCACGATCAGTTGGGGCTCGTGACTCGCGAAGCGATCGGTGTCGTGGCGGCAATCGTTCCCTGGAATTTTCCGTTGATGGTGGCATGTTGGAAGCTTGGACCTGCCCTTGCTACAGGCAACTCTGTGATTCTCAAGCCATCCGAACGCTCTCCCCTGACTGCGATCCGAGTGGCCCAGTTAGCCATTGCAGCGGGTATCCCCAAAGGCGTCCTGAATGTGCTGCCAGGCTACGGCCATACAGTCGGCAAAGCGCTTGCCTTGCACATGGATGTCGATACTCTGGTCTTCACAGGCTCGACCAAAATTGCAAAACAGCTCTTGGTATATGCCGGCGAGTCGAACATGAAGCGCGTCTGGCTCGAAGCGGGTGGCAAAAGCCCCAACATCATATTTGCCGATGCGCCCGATCTGAAGGCTGCCGCTGAGTCTGCTGCAGCGGCCATTGCATTCAACCAGGGTGAAGTCTGCTCCGCCGGTTCGCGTCTACTGGTCGAGCGCTCGATCAAAGACGACTTCGTGCCGCTGGTTATCGAGGCACTCAAGTCCTGGAAGCCCGGCCATCCGCTAGATCCCGCAACCAATATCGGGGCTCTGGTCGATATCCAGCATCTCAATACCGTGCTGTCTTACATTGAAGCGGGCTCCACAGATGGCGCCCAGTTGCTGATGGGCGGCAAGCGTGTGATGACGGAAACGGGTGGCGCCTACGTCGAGCCGACCATCTTCAGCAATGTCTCCAACTCCATGCGCATCGCTCGGGAGGAAATTTTCGGCCCGGTACTTTCCGTCATCACCTTTGATAGCACCGAAGAGGCAATCAAAATCGCCAACGACACGCCCTATGGCCTGGCCGCTGCCTTGTGGACGAGCAATATCTCCAAAGCTCATCTGACTGCCAAAGCGCTTCGTTCGGGCATCGTCTGGATCAACCAGTACGACGGTGACGATATGACCGCGCCATTCGGTGGTTTCAAACAATCCGGAAATGGCCGCGACAAATCGCTGCACGCGTTCGACAAGTACACCGAACTCAAAGCGACGTGGATCAAATTGTAAGGAGCAAGGCATGCCTGCATACAATAGCGCCTTTTTCAGAAAGCAAGCGTTGAAGGACGTTCAGTATCAGATACACCCGAGCACGGATGCCCGATTGCACCAGGAAATCGGCCCTCTGATTATCGAACGAGGCGAAGGTGTCTACGTCTACGACGATCACGGCAAGCAGTACCTTGAGGCCATGTCGGGCTTATGGAGTGTGGCTTTGGGGTTCAGCAATGAGCGTCTGATCAAGGCGGCAGAGCAACAGTTGCGTAAGTTACCGTTCTATCACCTGTTCAACCATAAAGCGCACAACCCGAGTATTGAGCTGGCAGAGAAGCTGATCGAAGTGGCACCCGTGCCGATGAGCAAGGTGTTTTTCACCAATTCTGGTTCTGAAGCAAACGATACCGTCGTGAAGCTGATTTGGTATCGCAACAATGCGATTGGAAAACCGCAGAAGAAGAAATTCATCAGTCGGCTGAACGCCTACCACGGGATCACTACCGTGAGCGCCAGCCTGACAGGGCTTGCGGCGAATCAGCGTGGCTTTGATGTGCCGCTGCCCGGTTTTCACCATGTCAGTTGCCCGCACCACTATCGCTATGCCCGGCCCGGACAGACCGAGGAGCAGTTTGCCGACCATCTCGCTGCTGAGCTAGAAAGCATGATTGTGCGCGAAGGCCCTGAAACGGTCGCTGCATTTTACGGCGAACCCCTGATGGGCGCGGGCGGCGTCATCGTGCCTCCGCGTACCTACTGGGAAAAAATCCAAACAGTGTGTCGTAAATACGATGTGATGATCGTCGCCGATGAGGTCATCTGTGGCTTTGGTCGGACAGGAAAAATGTTCGGTTGCCAAACTTTTGGTATCAAGCCCGATGTCATGGTGGTTTCAAAGCAACTGTCGTCCTCGTATCAGCCAATCGCCGCGATACTGATCAACGATGAACTATTCCAGGGCATTGCAGACCAGAGTCATGCGTTCGGCACGCTAGGCCATGGTTTCACCTGCAGCGGACACCCAGTTGCTGCTGCGGTTGCTTTGGAAAATTTTAAGATCATCCAGGAACAAAACTTGGTTGAGCATGCGGCAGAAATGGGGGGACTGTTGCATGCAGGTTTAGCTCATTTCTCCGGGCATCCGCTGGTGGGCGAGGTGCGGGGGTGCGGTCTAATTGGCGCCGTCGAACTGGTGGCGAATCGCGAAACCAAGGAGCCGATGGATACAGTTGGCAAGCTCGGGCGGCACTTCGCGGGGCGTGCTCAGGAGCATGGCATGATCACCCGTGCCATCGGCGACTCTATTGCCCTTTGTCCGCCATTAGTGACGACCAAAGCGGAGATCGAACGGTTGCTCGAAACCTTCAGTCGCGCGCTAGACGATACCGAGCGCTGGTCAGGTTTAAGCTCCAACCAAAACACGCCACGCTAATGGGAGAGCTACACACACCCGTCCTGATACCGGCGACATTCATGTCCACTTGTCCCGCAACTGCGGGGCAAAGGGGCTTCGCTCAATTCGACACGGTAACCCGCGAAGGCAGATTCACCCGAGCGGCCACGCAGCTGAGCGTTTCGCAGTCCACGCTGAGCGCCACCATGAGTGCACTCGAAACCCGCATCTTCCGATCCAGGCAGACCGACTGCGTAGATTATCCAATGAAAGCCAACTGCTGCTCGAACACATCGTTCCGGAAGATTGCTCGCAGCGCCCATGAAGCCGCTCGTCATGTGGCGCGGCGAATCGCAGCGACACCTGCGTACGTGGGGTCGCGCCACGGGCGTAAGCAGTCGAAATGTTGTTTTCCCACCTTAAGCGCATCCTTAAATGGATAGCCTGAGACTACGTGGCATGAGTGGCGCGGCTGATGAATTTACGCTGGCCGCTGCTGGGTAATTGCACGGACTTGCCCACCCATTTGCATTCGACCTGACCAATCATTTGCATCGGATTTGACCATCACGCTGCGTGGCCATGACCGGCAGAGAACGACCCAATATGCCTGTCGCGACCGGCGGAAATCGGCCGATTCTGTTGAAAAAGTAGCTCCCCCGTCTGGCCTGCGGCAAAATCTCTACATTGGCCAGCAGGGAAGCACGCATCATGATGGGACAGTTACCGAGTGGGCAGGAACGACTGTTTTACTCATTCAACCTTGAAGATCACATCCCAGCCAATCACCTTCTGCGCAGCATTGATCGGTGCCTCGATCTTAGCGAACTGCGCCATTACCTCGCCGATTTCTACAGCCCGATTGGGCGTCCGTCGATTGACCCTGAGCTGATGATCCGCATGCTGATCGTGGGCTATTGCTACGGTATACGCTCCGAGCGGCGGTTGTGCGAAGAGACCCATTTGAACCTGGCGTATCGCTGGTTCTGCCGGTTGAGCCTTGATGATGAAGTCCCCGCTCACTCGACCTTTTCCAAAAATCGACACGGCCGTTTTCGGGACAGCGAACTCTTTCGCTGGCTGTTCAATGAAGTGCTGCGTCGTTGCATGGACGCAGGCTTGGTCAAAGGTGAAGGCTTTGC
>Ga0160472_100969_pt1 | contig 10626 bp, 9 predicted proteins | sample HID1973M_E11MG_FD_108267 | JGI IMG/M metagenome (GOLD analysis project Ga0160472, IMG submission 108267) | Enriched mosquito-associated microbial communities from UW Madison campus, WI, USA - HID1973M_E11 MG | ecosystem: Host-associated > Arthropoda: Insects > Digestive system > Unclassified ...
ACGCTCCGGGCAGCACCCGACACGTTCTGCTGGCTCCGCCGATCTGCCCCCCGCATCCAGTGAGGCCCGGCCCTTTGCGGCCAGTTGAGCCTCGCCGATGCGGCTCGGCGGCATTCACCGAAGTGGCCGTTCGACCAGCATCGCAGCGAAGCGCCGGCAGATAGGGTAGTTATGCGGACGAAGCCGCCATTGATTGCGAATACCGGCCCAGACTTCATGGTTTGTGCAAGCGGCTTGGGTTTGGGTCATATTCCGATTATTCTTGCTACCCGACCCTGAAAGAGGTGCAGCAGATAGAGCCTGCCGCGCGTTTTTTGGTCAGTGGCATTGCATAACCCGCCGGTGTCCTGATCGCTGCCTCCCGCTCAGTCATGCGCCCAAGGCAGAAGAGCGCAGGCGGACATTGAGACCTCTTTTACGGCAAATGCGGCGCGGTCAGTCTCCGATGGCAATGCCTTCGCGCCGGGGGTCGGCCGCGCCTGCCAGCCCCTCGGGGGTGATTGCGATGGCTTGCAGGCTGGAGTTCAGCTCGTCCTTGGGCTCCGAGCACCAAGCTGGGGGCAGCATTTGGTAGGCGCGGGCGAAATGGGCGTCGTTGGCTCGGGTTCGGCAGTAGAAGGGCCAATGTTTCAGCCCAGTCGATCAAGGCACGCGCCATCTGGATTTCCTTCACCACCACGTCATCGTCAATGACGATCGCCTCGTCATCCAGAAAGAGCGGGCAGTTGCGCATTGGAATGTCCAGGTGGCAGGCAGTGTCGTTTGGTCTGCCCAACTCGTTATTTGGCTCGGTCGACAACATGACGTTGCCGTAGAAGCTGCGGAGTTCCATCCCCGTGCCGCCGGGGAATTTTACCGGCACGAAGTTGTGCCACTTGGCGTTCGGGTTCATCCCCCAGTGAGCAGGACCATCGCTTCATCAAGACGCTGATCCGGCCGATGCTGGGCTCAAATCATTCGCATCTGCGCAAACAACGCTCGCTGGTCTCGAAACCGCCCACATGATCCGCAAGAGATAGCTTACCGCATTTGGCCGAACCGCCTTTCAGCAGTTTGCGGTGCGAGCGGTCGCGGATCGGTTTGCGAAAGCCACGACCGGAAGAGACGCTCGGCATGGTTCGGCGGGAGGCATAAGCGTGCAAAATCGACGGAATAGAGCCACCTCCTAAAGGCCACTCTGACCGCGATCGTCAACGGATATCAGCAAAGCCGTCTCGACGAGGCGTTGCCTCGGAACTTCGACACGTCAAGCTAGGGCAACCGGGACCCAGCTACTGCTTACGAACTTTCGCGGGGCGGATCTAAAATTAACGCTGCTCCAGCACCTTGCGCATCGCCTGGACAAGCGGCGCTGCGGGCCCGCGCATCTCCCATGCGTAGAGCGAGACAACCATCGCGGCTTCCGCGCCGAACAATCCGCTGGGCGTGACGGCGCGGCCCGCGGCGGTGCATGCCGGCAAAAGCGTCACGCCCAGTCCCGCCTCCACTGCCGTGATGACGTTTTGCAGGCTGTTGCCCGAGAAGGCGACATACCAGCGTCGTCCCTCTGCCTCGGCCCGGGCGAACATCTGATCACGGTAGAGCCCGCCTTGGGGGAAGGTGACGAAAGGAAGCGGGTCGGGCCATTCGCTGGCACCCTTCGCCTCGAACCATGCGACAGGCTCGGGGAAACTGGCGCGGGCGTCGGAATCGGGCATCGTTTCCTTGACGACCAAAATGTCGAACTCGCCGCCGCGGTAGCGCGCGGTCAGCGCTCTGCTCAGCCCAGTGCTGACATCAAGCCGCAGCTGTCGGTTCTCGCGCGCGAAACTTGCGAACAGCCGCGCCATTTCGATGTTCAGGATGTCTTCCGCCATACCGATGCGGATAGCGACAGATCCCGAAGGATCGTGCAGCGCCATTTCGACCTCTTCCTGAAGGGCCAGAATGCGGCGAGCATATCCGGCCAGCCTTTCGCCGGCCATGGTCATGCGCAGAGGCCGCGCCTCGCGGTCGATCAGCGACTGGCCAAGCTGTTCCTCCAGGCGGGCGACCTGCTGGCTAATGGTCGATTGGGTCATGTTCAGCCGCTCGGCCGCGCGAGTGAAGCCGGCATCGTCGACGACGGCGACGAAGGCGCGCAGCAGGCGAGGGTCCAGCATCTGATTCATGGATGGATCATATCCAGATATTTAATTTTTGAATACCGTTAACGCGGGGTAGTTTCACGAAAACCGGAACGGAGCTGACCAGATGACGAACCGCAGAAACTTCCTGCATGGCAGCGCGGGGCTGATGGCCGTGGGCGCTACCCTTGGCGGCACAGCAGCGCGTGCCGAAACGGGACCGTCCACTGTGTCCAGCATCACGGACGATCATTACCTGCTGACCGATGTCAGGCTGGAGACCGGCTTTGCCCGCGACGGCGATGTGGTCGTCGGCACCGAAAGCGCGCTGCATGTGCTGGAGATCAAGGCGGGCCGCATCGCCGCGATTCATACGCAGGCTGAGGGCAATCTGCCGCGTTACAGCGCGGGCGGGATGCTGGCGTTGCCGCCGATGCGCGATATGCACATCCATCTGGACAAGACCTTTTACGGCGGGCCGTGGCAGGCGCCGCTGCCGCGCAAAGGCAAGACGATCATGGACATGATCGCACGCGAAGAGGTGTTGTTGCCGCAACTTTTGCCGACGTCGCAACTGCGGGCCGAGGGGTTGATCCAGCTATTGCTGGCGCGCGGCACCACGACCGCGCGCAGCCATTGCAATATCGATCCGGTCAGCGGGCTGAAAAGCCTCGAACACCTGAACCTTGCCCTCGCTGCCCGCAAGCAGGATTTCGACTGTCAAATCGTCGCCTTTCCGCAGCACGGCCTTCTGCACTCCAAGGTGGACGGATTGATGCGCGAGTCGATGGAACTTGGCGTCACCCATGTCGGGGGTCTGGACCCCACTAACGTAGACGGAGCGATGGAGGCGTCGCTGGACGCGATGTTCCAGATCGCGCTGGATCACGGCAAAAGCGTGGATATCCATATCCACGAATCCACCCAAACGGGGATCGATGCCCTGCGCTATATGGTGGCGACGGTCGAGGCCAACGCACCGCTGAAGGACCGCGTGACCTTCAGCCATGCCTTCGCATTGGCCCGCATGGACGAGGGCGAGCTGGACGAGTTGGGCGGGCGCATGGCCGCCGAAGGCATCAGCGTCGCCTCCAGTGTGCCGATCGGGCGCGGCGTGATGCCGCTTCAGGTGCTGCGGGACAAGGGCGTGACCATCATGGCGGGCACCGACAGCGTGATCGACCACTGGTCGCCCTTTGGCAGCGGCGACATGATCGACAAGGCCAACCTCTATGCCCAGCTTTACGCGGGCAGCGACGAGTTGAGCCTGTCGCGCTCGCTCTGGATCGCGACGGGGGACGTGCTGCCGCTGGACGATCAGGGGGTACAGGTCTGGCCGAAGGCGGGCGATGCCGCGGGCTTCGTGCTGGCCGACGCAAGCTGTTCAGCCGAGGCGGTGGCCCGCTGTTCGCAGCGCGGCGCGACCTTCCATAACGGTCGGCTGGTTTCAGGACAGGTCGGCGCGGCGTGATGCGCTTTAGCTGCCTTGATGCAGGATCTGCGCTTGCGGCCGGACGAAGCTTTGACGTCCAGCCTTGAAGCCCATCACGGGAGCGGCGATGGCGGCAAAGGCCTCGGCCCTATCGGGCGCGTCGAACACCACCAGATCGGCGCGGTCGCCGGGGGCAAGGCCGTAGCCCTGCAGCCCCATCATCCGTGCCGGACCCTCGGTGATCATCGACAGGCAGCGGTCGAAATGCCGCGCCCCCAGATGCATTGCGTTGGCGTAAAGATTGGCCATCCGCATCAGCGAGCAGTCGCCATAAGGTGTGAACGGGTTCATGACATTGTTGGTGGCGACGCCGATCGTGACACCCGCATCGGACAGAAGATGCACCGGCGCGATGCCTCGCGGTGCGCGGTGGCCTTGATCCATCCCGTTCAGGTAAAGGTCGGTCGCGGGAAGCGCGATCACCGCCACGCCCGCTTCGGCCAGCAGCCGCGCGTAACGGAGCAGCCGCGCATCCTCCATTACCGACAGTTTGGTGGCATGGCCGATGGTGACGCGCCCTTGCCAGCGATGACGCAGGCTGGCGGCACAGATCGCGTCCATATGCGTCCAGCTGGGGTCTAGGTCGAAATCCAGATGGAAGTCCAGATCCACGTCATGCTCGACCGCCAGAGCGAACAGCCGGTCGATCTGCGCCTGCGGATCGGGGTCAGTATAGGGGCAGCCGCCCAGAACTTCGGCACCCTGGGCCAGCGCCTGCCGCAGCAGCGGCTCGGCTTCGGGATCGTTCGTCAGCCCCTCCTGAACGAAGGCGCAGATCTGGATATCGACGGCGAAAGCATAGTCGCGCCGCAGGGCCGTGATGGCCTCGAAGCTGCGCAGACCCGCGCGCCCGTCGATCTCGACATGGCCGCGCATATGCATGGTGCCTTGGGTTATTGCCGCCTCGACCAGCTTGGTGCCGCGGGCGTGCACATCCTCGGGGGTGAAGCCGCGCTTCAGGGCGGCGACGGCCGACACCGCCTCGGCCAGCGAGGTCGCGTGACCGCAGCGGCAGTTCAGACCCGCCTTGTCCAGATGAATATGCGCGTCGACAAGGCCTGGCAGCACCAGTTTGCCGCTCAGGTCGACCTCGCGATCCGCTGACCAGCCTGCGGCGTCCAGTGCGACGATCCAGCCATTCGCGACCGCGACGTCGCAGGGATTCGGCCGGTCTGCCAGATGGGCGTTGCGCAAGAGCAGGCGGGACATGTGGTTGAGTCCTTGAAAATTAAGTGCATACGATATATGAATGCACTTGTAGCACAGGATGACAACGGATTTCACCATGACAACGCAAAGCGACAAGGATCTGCAGGCGGTAAAAGACTATCTGGCTGCCTCGATGGCGCAGGATCCCGAACGCGCGGCGCGCCATGTCGCTAAGCCGTTTCTGGTGCGTTTCACCGGCAATCGGCATTTCGACACGCCCAGTGGGCCGACCTCGTTCAACGCCGCTCGTTACAAATGGGTGAAAAAGCGAATCGAGCGTTATGACATCGTGCCGGGCGAGGCCGAGACCATCATCTACAGCCTCGGCTATCTGTATGGCGAATGGCCCGACGGGACGGCCTTTGATCATAACCGCTATGTCGACCGTTTCGTCGTCCGCGAAGGGCTGATTATCGAGACGGATGTCTGGAACGACAGCGCCGAATGGATCCTGGACCCCTCCGTCGCTCGGTCATGAGTTCTGGGCGTAAGGCTCCAGAATGCTGACCAAATCGCGTGCGCGGGTGCCTTCACCCGACAGAAGAGCCCGCGACGCCACCGCCTCCAGATGGCCGCGCATTATCTGCGCGGCCTTTTCCGCAGGCCCTTTCTGGATCGCGTCGATCAGCTCCAGATGTTCGGTTATGGCGCAATCGGAAGAATGCGGGCGGGCCAATGCCGACAGGCAAAGCCCTGCGCGGTAACAGATTTCGGTGACATAGCGGATGAAGACGGGCCGCCCCGTCATCTCGGCCAGCCGGATGTGGAACTCGGTCGCCAGCCGGATCGAGGTGCCTTCCGGCCCGTGCCTCGACGCACGTTCCTGTGCGACGATCGCCTTCAGCTCCGCCGCCTGCGTCGCCGTCAGGTTGCCCGCGAGATGGGTGACGACCTGCTCCTCCAGCGCCATGCGAATACCGAAGATGTCGCGTGCCTCATCTGCGGTGGGGACAGCGATGGTGGCGATGCGGTTGCGGCGTAGTTCCACTAGCCCTTCGGCGGCAAGCTGGCCCAACGCATGGCGGGCGATAGTGCGGCTGACGCCGAAGGTCTCGCCCAACGCATCTTCGGGCAGGCGGTCGCCCGGAACCAGCGCTCCTTCGATAAGAGCGCGTCGCAGCGCCTGACATATCGCGGTGACTCGGTCACCCTCGGCTTTCGATGTGCTTTTGGCGGCGGTCATGGATTTTCCGTCTGCTTGTCGGGCATTCTTCGCGAGGTTGCATAAATTTAATGCATGCAGCAGCAGGGGCCGCCAATACTTTTATATCCAAGTTTGAATTTGCTGTCGATGTCGGAAAAAAGTGCATGCACGTATCCGATGCAAGTGACGAGGCGCATGGATTTCCACCTCCAAGATACCACAGCCGAACGAAACGCCGTCGTGCTGTCGCAGGCCAGCGTCGCCTTCGGTGATACGCAGGCGCTTCAACCCACCGACCTGAGGATTCCCGAAGGCGAGTTCCTTGCCCTTGTCGGCCCCTCGGGTTGCGGCAAGTCAACGATCCTGAGGCTGGCCAGCGGCCTTCTGAAACCTTCCTCCGGTGCGGTAATCGTCGGCGGGCGCGAAGTGGCGGCCAAGGCGCTTCGCATCGGTATGGCGTTCCAGAACCCAACGCTGCTGCCCTGGCTGACAATCGAAAAGAATGTGATGCTGCCGTTGAAGATCGTGCAGCCCTTCCGTCAGAAGTTTCGCGCCAAGAAACGCGGCGAATACCGTGACCGCGTCCACGCACTGCTGGACGATGTGGGCTTGTCAAAGTTCGCCAACCATTACCCGTGGCAACTGTCCGGCGGGATGCTACAGCGTGCGAACCTCTGCCGCGCGCTGATCCACGAACCCAGCCTTCTGCTGCTGGACGAACCCTTTGGCGCGCTGGACCAATTTACGCGCGAAGAGCTGTGGGGCACGATGCAGGACCTGTGGCAGAAGCGCCGCCCGACCGTCATCCTTGTCACCCATGACCTGAAGGAGGCGGGCTTTCTCGGCACCCGCATCTGCGTGATGTGCGCACGCCCCGGCCGCATCATCGACGACAGCCCCGTGGATTTCCCGCGACCCCGCACCGTCGCCATGACGTTCGAGCCGGACTTCGTCGCCCTTAACCAGCGGCTGCGGGAACGCATCATCGCCGCGCGGAGCGAGACATGAGCTATACTTTTCGCCGCCGCCTCGGGGCCGCTGCCCTGATCGTCGCCTTTTTCGCACTGTGGGAGGTGCTGTGCCTTGCCCTTGGCGTTTCCGATCTGATCGTTCCGCGTCCCAGCCAGATCTTCGCAACGCTGGTCGAACGCTTTCCGGTGCTGATCCCGCATATTGTCCAGACTCTGTGGACGACGATGATCGGCTTCGGCCTTGGTGTGGTCGTGGGCGTCGCCATCGGCGCGCTGATCGGCACGTCGCGCACGGCCTATGACACCTGTTATCCGCTGCTGATCGGGTTCTCGTCGATCCCCAAGGTGGCGGTGGTGCCGATCTTCGTGCTGTGGTTCGGGGCGGGGCCGATCCCAGCGGTGCTAACCGCGCTGGTGATGTGCTTCTTTCCCATCGTCGTCAACATCGCTACCGGCCTTGCGACGACCGAGCCCGAGTTGGAGGACGTGCTGAAATCGCTGGGTGCCAGCAAGCTGGATCTGCTTTTGAACGTTGGCTTGCCGCGCACGATGCCGTTCTTCTTCGCCTCGCTGAAGATTGCCGCGACGTTCGCCTTCGTCGGCACGGTGTTGGCTGAGACGGTCGCCTCGAACAAGGGGATCGGCAACGTGATGATGTCGGCATCCTCGAACTTCGATGTGCCGCTGGTGTTTGCGGGGTTGTTCATCCTCGCCTTTCTTGGTGTCGCCCTTTACGTACTGTTCTCGCTGGTCGAGGGCCGCGTCGTGGGATGGGCGAACCGCCGTTCCGACATTGCCTCAACCTAAGGATAGATCATGCTGAAGACGCTGCTTGCGACTGCCGCCACCCTTACCCTGACCGGACCGGCGCTTGCCGAAACCGACATCCGTTTCACATTGGGCTGGAAAACCCAAGGCTCGGATGCGCCGATCCTTCTGGCGCTGGAAAAGGGATACTTTGCCAACGAGGGCCTGAACGTTACCGTCGATCAGGGCGAGGGGTCCGCCGCGACCGTCACCCGCATCATGTCGGGCACCTATGACGCTGGCTTTGGCGACATTAACGCCATCATCCAGAACGCCGCTACCCGCCCGGACGAGACGCCCGTGATGGTCTATGCGCTGTGGAGCAAGCCGCCCTTCACCATCGTGTCGAAGAAGGAGACCGGCATTGCCACCCCCGCCGATCTGGAGGGCAAGACCTTGGGAGGCGCGCAGGGCACGCCCACCACGCGGCTGGTCACCGTTCTGGGCCGTGTGAACAAGGTCGACATGGACGCGGTGCAGATCGACAATATGGCCCCGAACCTGCAGGAGCCGATGCTGATCCGCGGCGATATCGACGGCGCACTGGTGTTCAACATCACTAGCTGGTTCAACCTTGTGAACAACCGTCAGAACCCTGGCACCGATTACAATTGGCTGAACTTCGGCGATTTCGGGATGGACCTTTATTCCAACGGCATCATGGTCTCACAAAAGATGATCGCGGAGCACCCCGAGGCCGTCGAAGGTCTGGTCCGCGCTGTCAACAAAGCGGTGATCGAAATCGCTGTCGACCCCGAGGCAGGCGCGGATGCGGTCATCGCTTACGACAACCTTGCCAAGCGCGATCTGGAATATGACCGGATGATGTTCTCCTACGACAACCTGATCGTGTCCGAGGAGGTGGACCGCATCGGTCTGGGCGACGTCGACGACGCGCGCCTTACCCGATCCATCGATATCGTGGCCGAGGGGTATGAACTGACGGCGAAACCCGAAGCCGCGAGGATCTTCACCCGCGACTTCCTGCCTCCGCGCGACGAACGTACCCTGACCTATACCCGGACCGAGTGATGCAAGGACTGGTCGTTAGCCCGCACCCGCTGGCAACGGCAGCAGGGCAGGCGGTTCTGACCCGAGGCGGCAATGCGGCCGAGGCCGCGGTCGCCACGGGCGCGGCGTTGGCGGTGGTGCTGCCGCATTTCTGCGGTCTGGGCGGCGATGGCGTCTGGATGCTGGCGGACCGCGACGGTTTGCGGACGACGATCCTCGGGATCGGGCAGGCACCGCAGGTGCTGCCCGATCTGCCCGAAACGCTGCCCTTGCGCGGCGCCGGATCGATGCTGACGACGGCCTGTCTCGTCGAAAGCTGGGATCGCCTGCTGGCAGTTTGGCAGGGGCGGATTGAATTTGCCGATCTTGTCGCGCCTGCGATACGCCATGCACGGGACGGAGTGCCTGCCTCGGCCAGTCAGAAATTCTGGCGCGATTTCCGACGGGACGAATGGGAGCTTGCGCAAATCTTCGCCTCAGACCATTTGCACCAGCCGCAATTGGCCGAGATCCTGACCCTGCTTGCCCAAGATGGCCCCCGCAGCTTTTACGAAGGGCGCGCCGCAGATCGGGTCGCGCAGGGCTTGCAGGCGGCGGGTTGCTTCCTGACTGCAAAGGATCTGGCGCTGACCTTCGCAATGCAGGCCGATCCAATGTCGGTGCGCTACCGCGATCTGACGCTGCTTGCACCGCCGTGGCCGACGCAGGGGATGACGACGCTTCAGATCATGGGCATCCTCGACCGATTCGACGTCGCGGCCACATTTGGCGCATCCCGCCTGCACCTGTTGATCGAGGCGGTGAAGCAGGCCTTTCTGGATCGCGGTGTGATCGCCGACGGGGTGCCTGTCGTGGACGCCCTATCGCCCCACAAGCTGGACGCGAAAGCGCAAGCGATCCGTCCGGACGCAGCCCTGCCCTGGCCCTACCGCTATCAACACGGCGATACCGTTTTCTTTGCCGTCTGCGACGCTGAAGGACGCAGCGTCAGCGCGTTGCAAAGCACCTATTTCGACTGGGGCAGCGGCGTCGTCGTCGGCGACACAGGCATCCTGTGGCAGAACCGAGGGGCCGCGTTTTCGACGGCGGCGGGTCATCCGAACCGCATCGGGCCGGGGAAACGCCCCTTCTATACGTTGAACCCCGGAATCGCGCTCAAGGATGGCATGCCGCACCTTCTATACGGCACGCAGGGTGCGGACGGGCAGCCGCAAACCCTTGCACGGTTGCTGACCGCGCTGATCGATGACGGGATGACGCCCGCGCAGGCGCTGAGAGAGCCACGTTTCCTGCTAGGCCGCACCTTTTCCGACAGTCGCGAAAGCGTGAAGATCGAAGCATCTGTCCCCGTGGAGCATCGCGCGGCGCTCGCCCTCCTGGGGCACGATCTTGCAGAGCTGCCGGAGCTGTCGCCAATCTTCGGTTGCGCGGGTCTCGTTCGCGTCGAAAACGATGTCACGGGTGCGCATGACCCACGGGGGGCATGATCTGGGCAGGGTAAGGGAATGATACTCGCCGCATTAGTGGCGGCGCTTAGGTCTCACGTTGCCATGTGCGGTATCAGGGTGGATCGCTTCAGTTGCTGTGGGCTCCGAGCAACATGCTGCGGAACAGCAACTGCAGGTCTGGCGGTCTCAGCCGACCCGCCACACGGTCAGGCGAGGCCGGCCCTTTCCAGTCGCTCGGGCCTCACTGATGCTGCGCTGCGGCGTTCTTCGAAGCGGCCATTCGAGGCGCGGCGATGGAACCGTCGTATTGCGATTTCCTCAGGCGTCGCTTTCGGTGAACACCTCGTCCCGGCGCTTGCGGACCTGCGGCAGGAAGACCAGCACGAGGATCGCGGCGGTCAGCAGCAGCAGGGTGGCGCTGATCGGACGGGTGATGAAG
>Ga0160472_100970_pt1 | contig 10623 bp, 9 predicted proteins | sample HID1973M_E11MG_FD_108267 | JGI IMG/M metagenome (GOLD analysis project Ga0160472, IMG submission 108267) | Enriched mosquito-associated microbial communities from UW Madison campus, WI, USA - HID1973M_E11 MG | ecosystem: Host-associated > Arthropoda: Insects > Digestive system > Unclassified ...
AGCCCGCCTGCACCGACAGCAGCATGGCCAGGTCGGGCACGTTGCGCGCCATCGGGCCGGCCACGCTGAACTGCTGGAAGAACACCTCGTCGGCCGGGCCGTGCGGCACGCACCCCACCGAGGTGCGCAGCCCATAGACGTTGTTGAAGGCCGCAGGCGTGCGCAGCGAGCCCATCATGTCGGAGCCATCGGCCACCGGCAGCATGCGCAGCGCCACCGCCACGCCGGCGCCGCCGCTGCTGCCGCCGGCCGAGCGCGCCGGGTCGAAGGCGTTGCGGGTGAGGCCGTAGACCGGGTTGTAGGTATGGCCGCCCAGGCCGAACTCGGGTGAATTGCTGCGCGCAACGAACAACGCGCCGCCGGCGCGCATGCGCTCGAACACCACCGCGTCGGTCTTGGACACCTGGCCGCGGAACAGCGGCGAGCCCTTGGTCGTGACCATGCCGGCGGCCGGCATGATGTCCTTGGGCGCCTGCGGAAAACCGTGCAGCGGGCCCAGACTCTCGCCGCGCGCCAGTTGCGCATCGCGCTCGCTTGCCTGGGTGCGCAGCAACTCGGGCGCGGCCGGTGCGACCAGCGCGTTGACCACCGGGTTGAGCCGGGCGATCTGCGCCTGAAAGGCATCGAGCACTTCCACGCAGGACAACTCGCGTGCGTGAATGGCCTGCGAGAGGCGCACGGCGCTCATCTCGACGATGTCGCTGGCGGCGGCGACGGGCGCGGCAGGGGCGGCGCTCAAATCCATGGGGTTCCTCGGCTGCGTGACAGTACGAGGGCAGGATAGGAAGCCGCCTGTGTTTTGACAATCGCCGTTTAATCCATCTATCGTTGCATTTTTCGCAAAGCTCAATGCACTCGCCCATGCTCTCCCATCGCTTGCAGGACACCGCGCTGCGCTACTTCCTGGAGGTCGTGCGCAGCGGCTCGATCACCGAAGCGGCCACGCGGCTGAGCGTCTCGCCCTCGGCGGTCAGCCGCCAGGTGGCCGGGCTGGAGGAAATCCTCAACGTCCCGCTGTTCGAGCGCCGCCCGCGCGGCATGGTGCCGAGCCCGGCCGGCGAGATGCTAGCCGTGCATGCGCGGCGTGGCGCGCTCGAGGCCGATCGCGTGGTGGCGGACATCCACGCCTTGCAGGGGCTGCGCCGCGGTCGCGTGCGCGTGTGCAGCTCGGGCGGCTTCGCGATCGAATTCCTGCCGCGCGCGATCGCGCTGTTCAGCCTGCAGCATCCGGGCATGCAATTCCTGCTGCGCGCGGCGGCACCGGCGGCGGTAACGCAGGCGGTGCTGGACGGTGACACCGACATCGGCCTGACCTTCAGCCGCAGCGCCGAACGCGAGATCGAGGTGCAGCATCGGCAGGTCTCGCCGGTCGTCGCGGTCATGCGGCCGGACCATCCGCTCGCGCGCTTCAGTCAGGTGACGCTGGCGCAGATGCATCCTCATCCGATCGCCTTGCCTGAAATCGACAACACCGCGCGCCAGTTGTTCGACATCGCCTGCAGCCACCGCCGGCTGGCCTTCGAGCCGGCCATGGTCAGCAGCCAGTTCGAGGCTTTGATGAATTTCGTGCTGCACGGCGGCGGCTTGTCGATTGCCGGCGAGATCACGGTGCGCGAACGCGTGCGACGCGGCGAACTGCACGCGGCCACGATCAAGGAACGCGCCATCAGCGGCCGCACGATCGAATTGCAGACGCTCGCCGGCCGCACCCTGCCCGAAGGCGTGCGCGCCTTCCTGGCGCACCTGCGTGCGCTGCTGCCGCCGACGGCCGGCGTGTGAAGGCGCGGCTTGCCCTCGCTCAGGTGCCAGTCAAAGCGGTATCGACGTAGCGCCCGAGGTGATGGTCCTCGTCACCCAGCTGGAAGTTCAGCAGCGCCAGCCGCTTGGCGTAGTGCGACAAGGGGAGTTCCCAGGTCATCCCGATGCCGCCGTGCAGCTGGATGCATTCCTGCGCCAGTTGCAGCGCGGCGCTACCCGCCGTGAACTTGGCGGCGGCGGCATAGCGGTCGCGCAGGGCCGGTGCGGCATCCATGTACACCGCGCCATTGAGCGTGGCCGAGCGGCTCTGCTCCACCTGCAGCATCAGGTCGACCATGCGGTGCTGCACCGCCTGGAAGCCGCCGATCGGCGCACCGAACTGCTTGCGCGCCTTCAGGTAATCGAGCGTGCTGGCCATCACCACCTCCATCGCGCCGAGCGCCTCGGCGCTGATGGCCAGAAGGCCGAAGGCGAGGCTGGCGGACAGTGCCGCACAGGCCTCCCCTTCGGCACCGACCAGGGCTTCGGCCGGCAATGTGACGCCGTTCAACGCGATGTCGGCGGAGCGCCCACCGTCGAGATCGGGATGCCCACGCACCACCACGCCGGCCGTGGCGGCAGGCAGCGCGAACAGCGAGATGCCCGCCAGCGCGCCCGCCTGGCCCGCGGTGCGGGCCGAGACCAGCAGCACCTGTGCCGCATCGCCCCATGGCACGCCCACCTTGCAGCCGTCGAGCACCCAGTGCGCGCCGCGGCGCTCGGCGCGGCATTCGACCTGCGCCGGGTCCCATTGGCCGCCGGGCTCGCAATGCGCCAGGCTGGCCAGCAACGCGCCTTCGGCGATGCCCGCAAGCAGGTCGGCGTGCGTGGCGTCGCCGGCATGCGCCAGCGCCTGCCCGGCCAGCAGGCTGGCCAGGAAAGGCTCGGTCACCAAGCCGCGCCCGACCTGCTCGAAAACGGCCATCACGTCGAAGGCACTACCGCCGTAGCCACCCTGCTTCGCCGGAAACAACGCACCGACCGCACCGAGCTCGGCCAGCGCGCACCAATGCGTTGGCTCGAAGCCCTGCGCCGCGCGTGGCACCAAGCGCCGTGTGATGTCGCCGTAGCGGTCGGCAACGTAGCGCGAAATGCTCTCGGCGAGCATGCGCCGCTCATGGGTGTGTTCGAAATTCATGGCAGCGGCCTCACAGTTCCAAAACGGTCTTGGCGATGATGTTCTTCTGGATCTCGTTGGAGCCACCGAAGATCGAGAGCTTGCGGTTGTTGAACCAGGTGATGGCTGCACGGCTGGCGTTGGCCGGCCCTACCTCATCGAGCACCAGCCCTGCCGCATCCGTCATGTCGTTGGCGAACAGCGGCGCATGCGGGCCCATAGCGCGCAGCATCAGGGCGTTGATCTGCTGGCGGATCTCGGTGCCCTGGATCTTGAGCATCGAACTCTCCACGCCGGGTGCCGCCCCGCTGGCGGCGGCCGAGAGCAGGCGCAGGTTGGTCGTCTTCATGTTGTCCAGCGCGATCTCGACGCGCGCCAGGCGGCGCGTGAAATCATGGTCCTGCAGCAGCGGCCGGCCGTTACGCGTCAGCTTCGCCACGGCGCGCTTCAGCCGGTTCAGCGCGGCATAGGAATAGCCGACGCCGGCGATGCCGGTGCGCTCGTGCGTCAGCAGGAACTTGGCACAGGTCCAGCCCGCGTTCTCTTCGCCGACCAGGTTCTCCAATGGCACCTTCACGTCGGTGAAGAAGACCTCGTTCACTTCATGCTCGCCGTCCAGCGTGATGATCGGCCGCACCTCGATACCGGGTGAATTCATGTCGATCAGCAGGAAGCTGATGCCCTGCTGCTTGCGTGCCGCCGGATCGGTGCGCACCAGGCAGAAGATCATGTTGGCGTGCTGGCCCAGCGTGGTCCATGTCTTCTGGCCGTTGACGACGTAGCCGTCGACGGTGCGCACCGCGCTGGTCTTGAGCGAGGCCAGGTCGGAGCCGGCGCCGGGTTCCGAATAGCCCTGGCACCACCAGTCGCGCCCATCGAGGATGCGTGGCAGCCAGCGCGCCTTCTGCCCGGCCGAGCCGAAGCGGATGAGCACCGGCCCGAGCATGTTGACGCCGAACTGGATGATGCGCGGCGCGTTGGCGATGGCCCCTTCGAATTCGAAGATGTAGCGCTGCATGGCGCTCCAGCCCGGGCCGCCCTGTTCCTTCGGCCAGCCGGTGGCCAACCAGCCGCGCGCGTTGAGGATCGCGTGCCAGCGCGCCATGTCGGCCTTGGAAAGGCGCTCGTCGAACTCGACCTTGGCGGCGATGTCCGCCGGCAATTCATCGCGAAAGAAGGCGCGCACCTGCGCGCGGAAGGCCTCTTCCTCGGTCGTGAAATCCAGATCCATGCCGAGCTCCTTCAGTAGATCTCGAACAGGCCGGCCGCGCCCATGCCGCCGGCCACGCACATCGTCACCACGGCGTACTTCGCCTTGCGCCGGCGCCCTTCCAGCAACGCATGGCCGACCAGCCGCGCACCGGTCATGCCGAAGGGGTGCCCGACCGAGATCGAGCCGCCGTTCACGTTGAGGCGCTCGTCCGGAATGCCGAGCCGGTCGCGGCAGTAAATGGCCTGCGAAGCAAAGGCTTCATTCAGTTCCCACAGGCCGATGTCGTCGACCTTCAGGCCATGGCGCGCGAGCAGTCTGGGCACGGCGAACACCGGACCGATGCCCATCTCATCCGGTTCGCAGCCGGCCACGGCCAGGCCGCGGAAGGCGCCCAGTACTTGCAGGCCGGCGCGGCTGGCCTCACCGGCTTCCATCAGCACGCAGGCACTGGCGCCATCGGACAGTTGCGAGGAATTGCCGGCGGTGATGAACTGGCCGGCGCCGCGCACCGGCGCCAGCTGGGCCAGCGATTCATAGGTGGTGGCGGGCCGGTTGCAGTTGTCGGCGCGCGCCGTCACTTCCTGCATCGTCACGGTGCCGCTCTGCTTGTCGGTCACGGCCATGGTCGTCGTGCAGGGCACGATCTCGACATCGAAACTGCCGTCGCGCTGAGCGCGGGCGGTCTTCTGCTGGCTGTCCACCGAGAAGCGGTCCTGCGCCTCGCGGCTGATGCCGTAGCGCTGCGCCACGATGTCCGCCGTCTCGATCATCGAGAGGTACATCTGCGGCTTGTGCTGCGCGATCCACGGATCGACACCGGCGTTCGGGTCGCCGCGCGTCTGCATCAGCGAGATGCTCTCGACGCCGCCGGCAATCATCGCCGGCACGCCTTCGGCCACGATGCGACCCGCTGCCATGGCAATGGCCTGCAGCCCGGAGGCGCAGAACCGGTTCACGGTTGTGCCGGCGATGCCGATCGGCAGCCCGGCGCGCACGATGGTCTGGCGTGCGATGTTGCGCCCGGTGGTGCCTTCGGGGTAGCCGCAGCCGAGGATCGCGTCCTCGATCAGCGCCGGGTCGATACCGGCGCGGTCGACCGCGGCGCGCACCGCGAAGGCGGCCAGCGTGGCGCCCGGTGTCTGGTTGAATTCGCCGCGCTGCGCCTTGGTCAGCGGAGTGCGGGCGGTGGAAACGATGACGGCTTCACGCATGGAATTGGCTTTCAGGAGAAGAGAGACATTGGCTGGAAAGGTCAGTGGCCCGCCGCAGCGCGCCGCGGCAGTCGGCGACCATGCGTTCGATCAGTTCGGCGCATGTGGGCACGTCGTCGATCAAGCCCAGGCATTGGCCGGCCCAGATCAGTCCGTCGCCGACGCTGCCCTGTTCCAGCGCCTGCCGTCCGCGCGCGCCGGCCACCCACGGACGCAGGTCGTCGAAGGTTGTGCCTTCGGGCCGCGCTTCGAGTTCGTTGACGGCGGCAGAGACCGGATTGCGCCAGACGCGCGCGGTGTTGCGCAGGCCGCGGAAGATCAGCGTGGTGTCGCGTTCGCTGGCCTGCACCAGCGCCGCCTTCACGTCCTCGTGCACCGGCGCCTCGCGCGTCAGCATGAAGCGCGTGCCCATGTTCACGCCGTCCGCGCCCAGCGCCAGCGCCGCCGCCATGGTGCGGCCGCTGGCGATGCCGCCGGAAGCCACCACCGGGACCGACAACCTGGCGCAGGCGGCGGGAATCAGGATCAGGCCGGGCACGTCATCCTCGCCCGGATGGCCGGCGCATTCGAAGCCGTCGATGCTGATCGCATCCGCGCCCCGGCGCTGCGCCGACAGCGCGTGGCGCACCGAGGTGCACTTGTGCACGATGACCAGGCCCTCCGACTTGAACAGTGCGGTGATCGCCTCGGGCTGCAGGCCGGCCGTCTCGACGATGCGCACGCCGCTCTCGACGATGGCGTGCGCATAGTCCTCGTATGGCGGCGGCGCCGCCGACGGCAGGATGGTGAGGTTGACCGCGAAAGGGGCGTCCGTCATCGCCCGGCAGCGCTGCACTTCCTGCAGCAGCGCCTCGGGGCTGGGCTGCGTCAGCGCGGTCAGGGTGCCCAGACCACCGGCGTTCGAGACGGCGGCGGCGAGTTCGGCGCGGCCGACCCACATCATCCCGCCCTGGATGATCGGGTAGCGGATGCGCAGCAATTCGGTGATGCGTGTCTTCATGGCTTGTTCGTTGTGACGTGGGCGATGGCGCCGTTCTGGTTGAGCGGGTCGAAGCTGGCGCAGGCGCTCATCCATTGCCCGGGCGGCATCTGCAGCGTGGCCGCGCGCATGCCCGCCTTGATGGCGTGCACTGAATGCGCTGGAAACGCGGCAATCGACTGCGCCATCGCCTGGGCGCGCGCGACCACGGCATCGTCAGCCACGACTTCGGTCGCGATGCCCAGGCGCAGCAGATCGGCCGCGCCGATGCGGTCACCCATCAGGCAGACGCGTGCCGCCACCGCCTCGGAATGACGCAGCGCGAGCCACGCCGCGTTGCGCGGTGCCGTCATGCCGATGCCGATTTCACCGACCTGCAGGAAGGCGCCCTCGGCGCAAACCAGCAGGTCGCCGGCCAGCGCCAGCGCCGCGCCGGCGTTGATGGCGTAACGCTCCAAGGCCACGACCAGGACCTTGCGGCTGGCCAGCAACTGGTTGTGCACGGCCTCCCACAAGGCCGGGAAGCCAGCCTTCCATTCAGGCGTCGGGTCGGTGCCGAAGGCCTTGACGTCCAGCCCGGAGCAGAAGGCACCGCCGGCGCCGCGCAGCACCACGGCGCGCAGGCTGTCGTCTTGCGACACACGCCCGAGCGCCTCGTGCAGGGCCTGCGCGAGCGTGCCCTCGACGGCGTTCTTGCGCTCGGGGCGGTTGAGGATCAGTTCGGCCCACCCATCGTGGACGTCGAGAAGCACGGCTGACATGCGGAAAGCCTTTTGTTGGAGAGAGAGGAAAAGGAGAAGCGGCGAGCGCCGACCGGCGCTGCCGCGCGATGCACTCAGGCGGTTGCGGCTGCGGCGGCCAACGGCCTCTCCGCTGCGTGACCAACGATGCCGTCGGCCTGAAGGCGGGCGATGTCGCTCTCGGAATAGCCGGCCTGCGCCAACACCTCGCCGGTGTGCTGGCCCAGCCGCGGCACCGCCGGCACGCTCTGGCCACCGGGCGCATCGGCAAAGCTGAACGGCAGCCCCGGCAATCGCACCTCGCCGCCCTGCCCGTCGGCCACCGTCTGGAACACCTGGCTGGCCTGCACGTCCGCACTGGCCAGCACCTGCGCGTAGCTGCGCACCACGCCCACCACCACGCCATGCTGCTCCAGCAAGGCCCGCGCCTGCTCGCCGGTGTAGCCGCCGAGCGCCTTGCCGAGGATGTCCATCAGCGCCGTGCGGTTGCGCACGCGCTCATTGTTGCTGGCGAACGGCGTCGCCGTTGCCAGTTCGGGCTGGCCGATGGCCTTGCACAGGCGGCGCCAGTGGTCGTCGAGATAGGCCGAAATCACGATGTGGCCGTCCTGCACGGTGATCAGGTCGGCGGCCGGCGCCACCAGCGGCTGCGCGTTGCCGAAGCGCGCCGGCTGCTTGCCGGTGCATTGGTACTCGGCCCAGATCTGCGCCTGCATCGAAATCGCCACCGCCAGCAGCGAAGTCTCGATGGTCTCGCCACGCCCGGTGCGCGCCTGGCGGAACAGGGCGGCCAGGATGGCGTTGGCGGTGGCGTTGGCGGTCGACACATCGGCCACCGGAAAGCCGGCCTTCAGGGGCGTACCGCCGCGCTCGCCAGTGATCGACATCATGCCGCTCTCGGCCTGCGCGGCAATGTCCAGCCCCGGCCGCTCGCGCGACGGGCCGCCGGTGCCGAAGCCCGACACCGACACGTAGATCAGCCCGGGCTTGATCTCGCGCAGCGCCTTCGCGTCCAGCCCCAGTGCCTGCATCACGCCGGCGCGCGCGTTCTGCACCACCACGTCGGCCTGCAGCGCCAGTTCGCGCGCGATGGCCAGCCCCTCGGGTTTGCGCATGTCGACCACGATGGAGCGCTTGCCGCGGTTGTAGGCCATGAACAGGCCGCTGCGGCCCTGCGTGGCCGGACTCACGCCGAAGCGCCGGCCGTTGTCGCCGTTCGGGCTTTCGATCTTGATGACGTCGGCGCCCAGGTCGGCCAGGATCTGCGTGGCACCCGGGCCCGCGATGAACTGGCCGAACTCCACCACCTTCACGCCCGCCAGCGGCAGTTCGCCCGCTGGCACGGGCTGTTGCATGTTGTCGTCCACGCTCATTGCTCGGCCTTGACGCCGGCGGTCTTGGCGACCGCGGTCCAGCGCTGCATCTCCGTCGTCAGCATCTTGCCGAAGTCCTCGGCACTGCCACCGGCCGGGTTCATGCCCAGGCCGTTCACGGCGTCGATCACTTCCTTGCTCTTGAGAACGCGGTTGGCCGCGGCGTTGATCCTGGCGACCACCTCGGGCGGCGTCTTGGCCGGCGCCATCAGGCCGAGGAAGCTGGCGGCGTCCAGGTCCTTCACGCCCGATTCGCGGGCTGTCGGCAGGTTGGGCAAGCCGGGCGCGCGTTCGGCGCCGGGCGTGACGATCCCGGTCAGCTTGCCTTCGCGGATCATGGTGGTGGTGATGCCGGCCACGTCGAACATCAGCGGCACGTCACCCGCCATCACGGCCTGGGCGGCGCCGGCCGAGCCCTTGTACGGCACGTGCTCCAGCTTCAGGTGGTAGCGCTGGGCCAGCAACTCGCCCCACGACTGCGTGAGCGTGCCGGCGCCGGGACTCGAATAGAGCACCGGCTGGCTCTGGTTGCGGATCCACGCGATCAGCGACGGCAGGTCCTTCGCCGGCATCTTTGGGTTGGCCGCCACCAGGATCGGCATCCAGGTCAGGTTGACCACCGGCGTCAGGTCGCGCAGCGGTTCGTAGGGTTGCCGGATGCCGGTCGCCGTGTTGGTCACGAACTGCGCGGCCACCACCACCAGGTTGTAGCCGTCGGCCGGCTGGTTCACCACGTAGGCGGTGCCGATGGTGGCGGAGGCGCCGGGCTTGTTGTCGACGATGACTGGCTGCCCCAGTTCCACCGACAGGCCCTTGCCGACCACGCGCGCCACCGCATCGGTGGGTCCGCCCGGCGTGTACGGCACGGTGATCCTGATCGGGCGATTCGGATAGTCGCCCTGGGCCTGGGCCGTCTGGGCCAGCGGCAACACCACCATCGTGGCGACCAGGGTCGCGAGCAGTTTCTTCATGTCTTGTCTCCGTTATGGGTCAATCGAATGCGATGCGGGGCTTCAGCCGGCCGTGCGTTTGGCAGCGGCCGTCTTGCGCGGTGCGAGCACGGGCTCAGGCGGTTCGTCCGCTGCGTCGTGCGCCGCCAGTCGCGCCAGCACCTGCGGCGAAATCGGCGCGGCAATGGCACCGGCCACCATGTCGATCAGGTTCTCGATCGCACGCTGCAAGTCGAAGGGGCGCTGGCGCTTGCTGCGCCGCGCGCCCATGCGTTCGTAGTCGGCCAGGCTGAAGATCACGAAGCTGACACCGGCCAAGTAGCGCTGGCGCAGCAGCAGTTCGGGCATGTCCGGCAAGGCGCGCTGCAGCAATTCCTGGATGCGGCGAAAGCCCCGGTCTTCCTCCTCGCGCGTCGAGGCGGCCAGGTCGAAATCCGGATAGACCTGCGCCGCGGCGAGAAAGCGGTTGTAGCTGTTGCTGCGGCTGGTCACCAGCCTGGAGGCCAGCGGCCACACGATGGCCTCGACCAGGCCGCGCAGTTCGCCATGGCGCTCGGTGCTGTAGAGCTGGTCGATGTAGTCGTTGCGCAGTTCGTTGATCTCGCGCATGCCGCCCTGCAGGATGGCCTGCATCAGCGCCTCCTTGGAGCCGAAGTGGTAGTGCAGCGCCGAGTTGTTGCGCTGGCCTGCTTCGCGGGCGATCTCGCGCATCGACACGCCGTCGATGCCCTTCTCCGCGAACAGGCGCTGCGCGGTGAGCAGCAGCACATCGGCACTGTCGGGGCTGCTGGCGCTGCCGCGCGATGCGGCAGCAAGCTTTCGCTTGTCCTTGCCGGCCGGGGTGGAGTGGGTAGTGACCATGCGGCGGATTCTGGAACCACGCGAAATCTAAGTCAAGTGCTTTACTTGTAATAAAGCATCTGATTTAATTGGCAACCGTCCGAACAAACCCCAGATGAGGCAACCCCCAATGACCGAAGCCACCGTCAGTGACATCCGCGCGCCCCGCTCTCCGGCTGTCCACGGCACCCACGAGGTCTTCAACCAGCCCACGCCGTACGGCGGCTACAACCTGCTGGCACGCGACCACGCGCTGCGTGAAGGACTCGAGCGCGAAGGCGCCGCGTGGGCCGCGCCGCGCCTGGACGCGCTGGCCACCGACCTGGCCGATCCGGACGTGATCCGCCACGGCTACATGGCGAATCGCCACGTGCCCGAGCTGCACACGCACGACAACTACGGC
>Ga0160472_100976_pt1 | contig 10527 bp, 10 predicted proteins | sample HID1973M_E11MG_FD_108267 | JGI IMG/M metagenome (GOLD analysis project Ga0160472, IMG submission 108267) | Enriched mosquito-associated microbial communities from UW Madison campus, WI, USA - HID1973M_E11 MG | ecosystem: Host-associated > Arthropoda: Insects > Digestive system > Unclassified ...
ATAGAGAAACACAAAGGTGTAATCGTTCCTGGTTTTATTAATACCCATTGTCATTTAGAACTTTCGCACATGGCAGGCCAAATTCCGGAACAGGTGGGCCTGGTCGAATTTGTACAAAGCATTATTAAAAGCCGGCAAGCAGATTTAGAACAAATTAATGCTGCAATGCAAAAAGCAGATGCAGAAATGTTTAAAAACGGTATTGTTGCCGTGGGCGATATTTCAAACCAAATTATATCGAAAGAAGTTAAGCAAAGCAGTAAAATTTATTACCACACATTTGTCGAAGCCATGGGTTTTAATCCCGAAAGGGCACCGGCAATAATGGATTATGCAACAGGTATAAAAAATGAGTTTTCGCCGTTAGCCGCTTCAGTTGTCCCGCATGCGCCATATTCAGTTTCTCCCGCACTTTTTGGTTTAATAGAGGAAGCTTCAAAAACCGAGAAAGCTTTTATCAGCATTCATAATCAGGAAACGACCCATGAGAATGCTTTCTTTGAAAGTAAAACAGGCGACTTTTTAAAACTTTATGAATTTCTTGGGCTTGACATTGGGTTTTTTGAACCTTCACAAAAAACTTCTTTACAAACCTGGTTGCCTTACATCAAAAAACAAAAAGCACTTCTGGTTCACAATACTGTTTCAAATAAAGCCGATGTACAATTTGCGCAACAAAGCAACCCAGATTTATTTTGGTGCCTTTGTCCGCAGGCTAATTTATACATTGAAAACACTTTGCCCGATGTAGATTTACTCCTTTCCGAAAATGTTAAACTTACTTTGGGAACCGATAGTTTAGCCAGTAACCATCAATTAAATATTTTATCGGAAATGAAAACCTTGCAGCAGCATAGAAATGTAGCCTTTGAGAAGCTTCTGCTTTGGGCAACGCTTAATGGTGCCGAATTTTTAAATCTTGAAGGTAAGCTCGGCTCAATTGAAGTTGGTAAAACACCAGGTTTGAATCTGATTCAGTTATCGGAAGATTTTTTAATTGAAAGTGATAAAGTGATTAAATTAGCCTGATGCATGAATCCAATCTGCAAACTTTTTGATATACAATATCCCATCATCCAGGCCGGAATGGTTTGGTGTAGCGGCTGGAAACTGGCGTCAGCGGTTTCAAATGCTGGCGGTTTGGGCATCATTGGTGCGGGCTCCATGTATCCGGAAGTGCTACGGGAGCACATTAAAAAATGTAAACTTGCCACACAAAAGCCTTTCGGCGTTAACATTCCTTTATTATATCCGAATATTCAGGAGATTATTGATGTTGTAATGGATGAAGGTGTTAAAATTGTTTTCACTTCTGCAGGCAATCCGGCTACCTGGACAGGCATTTTAAAGGAAAAAGGAATTGTGGTCGTCCACGTTATTGCAAATACCAGGTTTGCACTAAAAGCTCAGGAAGCTGGCGTAGATGCCATTGTTGCGGAAGGTTTTGAAGCTGGCGGACATAACGGCCGCGAAGAAACCACAACCATGTGCTTAATTCCGATGATTAAAGCAGCGGTACATATTCCGGTTATTGCTGCCGGAGGGATTGCCAGCGGAAAATCGATGTTGGCGGCTTTTGCACTTGGTGCCGATGGGGTTCAAATCGGTTCCGCATTTGCCATTGCTGAAGAATCATCCGCTCATCGGGCATTTAAAAATAAAATTGTAGCTGCGTTGGAAGGCGATACCAAACTTGCCATGAAGAAACTTGTTCCTGTAAGGCTATTAAAAAATGAATTTGCCGACGCCATTGCCCAGGCCGAAGCAAATGGCGCTGACAGCAACGAGCTCCTGCAGTTATTGGGGCGGGCCAGGGCAAAACTCGGCATGTTTCAGGGCGATATGGAAAACGGTGAGCTGGAAATCGGGCAGGTTTCGGCCATGCTGAAAGAAATTAAGCCAGCCAAACAGATTTTAGAAGAAATTTGGGAGGCATACCGTGAAGGATTAAAAAGATTTAAGGATTTGCATGAGGAGCAGGTTTAATAACTATGCTTTATTACCTTTGCAGCAATTAAAACATTTCAACTTTGAGCATTAATGAAACACTTTAATATTACTATCACCGGAAAAGTTCAGGGCGTTGGTTTTAGAGAAACCACAAAAATTGTGGCTAACCAAATGATGGTTAACGGTTTCGTTAGGAATGAAAAAGATGGCTCGGTATTTATTGAGGCCGAAGGAGAAGCTATTTTTCTGGAGGAGTTTGTAAACTGGTGCAACGAGGGGCCAGATAGATCCCGTGTTGAAAATGTTTCCGTAAGCGAGGGTGAAGTGAAAAACTATCGTAATTTTGAAGTTTTACGTAAGTAGAAGATTTACAATTTTATCCAAATTCAACATTAACGAAGATTTACAATTTTAGCAGGCAAAAGGCGTTCTAAAATCCAAAATCTAAAATCTGAAATCAATTGTCTGTATATAAAAAGTTTCTTGGGCAAACAATGGTTTATGGTATTAGTACCGTTTTTTCCAGGTTGTTCAATTTTATCCTTACGCCAATCTATACTTCGGTTTACAAGAAAGGTGTTTATGGGATCTTCACTAATATGTACGCAAATGCCTCGCTGATTAATGCAGTTTTGGCTTTTGGCATGGAAAGTACGTATTTCAGATACCTGAATAAGTTTGAGGATAAAAAGCAGGAAGTATACAACAATTCTTTTTTGTGTATCGCTTTTGTATCCACAGTTTTCTTAATTACCGGATTAATTTTCTCAAATCCCATTGCATCGTATTTAGCCTCAAAAGCATCAGAAGTAGCTGATTATAAGCAGTATGTTAGTTTTTTTCTGTGGATATTATTTATAGACGCCATATGTGTGATTCCATTTGCAAAGTTGCGTGCCGATGGACGGCCATTTAAATACAGCGTTGTAAAATTTTTAAATATCGGCTGTTTTGTCGGCTTTAACCTCCTTTTCATTTTTGTTTTTCCTGCAATAATAAAACACAACTGGCTTGGATCGACATGGTTAGAATCCTGGTATCGCCATCAATGGATAGGTTATGTTTTTGTTTCAAATCTTATAGCAAGTCTTGCAACGCTCATCGCTTTGCTTCCAGAATTTTTAAAACTGCAGTTGAAGTTTGATAAGGCGCTGTTCTCAAACATGTACGCTTACAGCTGGCCGATTCTTATTGCCAACTTATCTTTTATTGTAAATGAAAATTTAGATAAAATTGTTCTGAAAGATTTACTGCCTGCAAATATTGCTAACGAAGAGGTTGGAATTTATGGCGCAGTTTGTAAAATCGCTATCTTCCTGAGTATTTTTATCACTGCATTTCGACTAGGGGCAGAGCCATTTTTCTTTAGTCACGCAAAGAACGCAAATGCCAAACAAACTTATGCAACCATACTGCAGTATTTTGTAATTGCACTCTCCATTCTCTTTGTAGCCTTAATTGCTAATATCGAAATTTTGAAATTCTTTATCAGGAAGGAAGAATATTGGGTGGGATTACCAGCTGTTCCATATCTTTTAATGGGCTATGTTTTTTTAGGGATATATATGAACCTGTCAATATGGTATCGGCTTTCAGACCAAACCCGCTTTGGTTTATACATCTCGGTAATTGGCGCTGGTATTACTATTGTTCTTAACCTAGTTTTAATTCCAAGGTTTAGTTACATGGGTTCGGCCTGGGTTTCTATGGCTGCTTATGCTACAATGACCATTATCTCTTACATTCTCGGACAGAAATATTACCCTATTCCCTATAACTTAAAAAAGATTTTAGCGTACATCATCGTTTCAACACTAATCGTTTTCTCTTCATTTTTTATCTTTAACAGGAATATTTATATCGGCAATGCCATGTTAATTGCCTTTATTGCCGGCATCGCCTACTTTGAGAAGAAAGATTTGATGAAACTTTTAAAACGTTAGCATCTTCAAGCTTATTCATTCATGATATGGAAATAAAAATCATAAACAAATCTGAGCACCCCTTGCCGCAATATGAAACCGCACATGCAGCGGGGATGGATTTAAGGGCTTTGCTTACTGTAGAAATTACACTTAAGCCTTTGCAACGCCAGCTCATCCCAACAGGGTTATTTATCGAATTACCCGTAGGTTACGAGGCGCAAATAAGACCAAGAAGCGGTTTGGCCTACAAACATGGAATAAGCATTGTAAATTCGCCTGGAACTATTGATGCTGATTATCGCGGTGAACTAAAAGTTTTATTGGTAAATTTATCAGATACTGATTTCAAAATCGTTAACGGGGATAGAATTGCCCAGATGGTTGTGGCTAAACACGAGACCGTGGTTTGGCAAGCTGTTGAATCGCTGGGTGAAACCGCCAGGGGTGAAGGTGGTTACGGTCATACCGGCAAAGTTTAGGTGTTAAGGAAGTGGAGTAGATTAATCGCTGATGGCTGTAAATTTTTGTATTCTAATTAAATTAAACCTTATTGAATCATTTAAATTTGATATGATTAAAGGATACATTTTTCTTTTTGCTCTTGTTATTAGCCTTAAAACTAATGCACAAGTAAACCCACCCTATGCTTCAAACCGTGATAGCAATATGGTTAAGCAATTGTTTTTTGCTGGTTTGAAAGAAAAAATGGCTGATAATTATCCTGGCGCAACCATGAATTTTAGCCGGGTTGTAAGCGTTGATCCTACAAATCATGCGGCGTATTTCGAATTGGCAAATGCAAATCTTCGTCAGGATAAACTGGCCGAGGCGGAACTTAATATTAAGCAAGCGGTTAAATTAAATCCTGGAAATAAGTGGTATTTAAGGTTACAAAGTGAGGTTTACAAGCGTAGCAATAAAATGCCCGAACTCATTGCCGTTTTCAATCAATTAATTCGAATCGACCCTGATAATGATGGTTATTATTTTGATAAAGCTAATGCTGAGTTTTTAGCTAATCAGCCAGAGGAAGCAAAAAAAACCTATGATATTATTGAGAAAAAATTTGGTGAATCGAGGGATTTAATCAATGCAAAACGACGTTTTCAACAAGATGGAAACACCAGCGACAGTGATATTTTAAAACTACTTCAGGGAAATCAAGCCGATGTAAAAAACTATTTATATGCTGCTGGTTTGTTGCTGCAAAAAAATAATGATACAGAAGCTTTAAAAGTTTTACAAAAAGCGCAAAGTTTAGCGCCTGATAATTTTGAGGTAAATTTAGGCCTTGCGGATATTCATCGTAAACAGAAAAATGATGAGGCCGCATTTGCAGCATTGAAGTTGGCTTTTGAAAGCCCGGAAATGCCAGTTATTGAAAAGGAGAAGATTATTGCGGCGCTGTTGCCAAAACTAAATCAGCCTGTGGTGGCAAAAAATGTTACCGATTTAAGCAGACTGATTGTCGAAAAAAATCCGGCTGATGCAAAGGCGCTGGCGCTTTATGGAGATGTTTTGTACCAACAAAATAAGTTAAAGGAGGCTTTGGTTCAATACCAGTCTGCGCTAAAACTCAATGAACAGGTTTATGCGGTTTGGGAGCAGATTATAAATATTCAAACTTTATTAGGCCATTATCCTGAAGCAATAAAAATAGGCGATGAAGCATTAACTATTTACCCAAATCAAGCCGGTTTATACTATTATATGGCTTATGCTTTGTATAAAACCGGTAAATATGAAACTGCGCTTGCGAATTTAAAAAACGCCCTTCAATTAGATGTTGATAATAAAAGCCTGCAAGCCCAGGTTTATGCTTTGCAGGGAGATATTTATATCAACCAGAATAATTTTTCCTTAGCTAAAACCGCATTCGAAAAAGCAATTTCTACTGAACCCGATAATTACTTAATCATGAATAACTATGCTTACTATCTGGCATTAAAAAATGACGATTTGGTTAAGGCGGCTAAGTATGCTGAAACAGCAGCTCAAGCAATGCCCGAAAATTCGTCGGTGGCGGATACTTATGCATTCATCTTATTTAAGCAACAAAAGTACGATTTGGCAAAAACCTGGATTGAAAAGGCCTTGCAAAACAATAGCAGTAAGAATGGTGTTTATCTGGAGCGTTATGGCGATATACTTTTCATGAAAGGTGAGAAAGATGCTGCCTTAACGCAATGGCAAAGAGCAAAAGAGGCTGGAAACGGCTCTGATGTATTAAATAAAAAAATAAATGAGAAAAAATATTTTAAATAGCCTTTTAATCATGGGCGGTATTTGTTTAGCAACGGCCTGTAAATCCAAAAAAGAAGTTGTGGTTGCCCCGCCTACAAAGGCTGAAACCAAAGTGGATAACACAAAGGCTGAAGCGCTAACTTTATTGAATAGCAAGCAATTAAAGTTTAATACACTTTCTTTGAAAGCAAAAGCAACGCTTGATATTAATGGTAATTCGAACGATGTTACTATGAACTTTCGTATGAAAGACAAAGAAACCATTTGGGTTAGCGTTACCGCTTTAGGTGGTTTGGCAGAAGTTGCCAGAGCCCTGATAACGCCAGATAGCATTAAAATTCAGAATAAACTGAAAAGTGAGTACCTTAAAAAACCTTTTAGTTACATTTATAACTTCACCAACAAACAAGTTAACTTTAATACCCTCCAGGCCGTTTTAACGGGTAATGCCATGGGCGAATTTCTTACAGATAAATCAACTGTGAAACAGGAAAACGGTGTTTGGGTAGTTTCTGGTGCTGCCGAAAGCTTAGATTATAAATTGCTTTTCAATACGCTTTTTAAAGTCGCCGAAACAAATTTAAACGATGCCAAAAGTGGCCAGGCTTTAAAAGTTACTTATTCTGACTATCAAAAGTTAAATGATTCCCTATTTCCAGGCGCTTTAAAAATTAACACACTTTCTGGTGCTAAAAAAATTAATATAGACTTGGAATATGTGAAAATAGATGGCAATGTTCCTGTTGATTTTCCGTTTACTGTACCAAAGAGATATACTTTAATAACCAAGTAGGCTTGTTTTACCAAAAAACAAGTTCAATATGATTTTTAATCAAGGATGAAGTTTCTGTGAAGAAGCTTCTCCCATAAGCATTTGATGCCTTTAGTATATCAATTTTAATATATTTTACTGCAAAATTTTTATACTTTTGGCTTAATGAAGCTACACAAACTTGTATTTATTCTGTTTTTTAGTGTGTTTGCCATCGCGGCTTCGGCTCAAACGGCAAATGAACTCAGAAGAAAAAAAGAGGCAATAGAACGCGATATTGAGCAACTTCAAAAAAGCCTGACTAAAACCGCAAACGGTAAAAAACTTACTTTACAGCAAATTAATGTAATTAATACCCAAATCAGGCTACGTCAGGATAAAATCGGTGCCATCAACTCCGAAATAAAAAACCTTGACAACCAAATCTCTCAGAACACAAATACCGTACATACGTTGCAAGGTCAGTTAGGCGATCTTAAAAAAGAGTATGCAGGGATGATTCGTTTTGCACAACGAAACCGAAACTCGTATGATAAAATGATGTTCATTTTCGCTGCAAAAGATTTTAACCAGGCTTATAAAAGAATAAAATATTTGCAACAGTTTAGTCAGTACCGTAAAAAACAAGCTGGTTATATTGAAAATACACAACAAGACCTGAATGGAAAAATCAAAGTTCTGGATAGAACATTGAGAGAAAAGAGTGATTTATTAAAAGAGCAGGAGCGTGAGCGGGAACGTTTAGGTAAAGATAAAAGCCAGCAATCGGCAGTTTTAAATAACTTAAGTAAGCAAGAGCGAAGTTTTAAGCAAGATATTGCTTCAAAGCAGAGACAGCGGGCTCAATATGATAGAATGATTAGGGCGGCGATACAACGTGCCATTGAGGAAGCGAGGAGAGAAGAAGCCAGGAAAAGAGCAGCGGAAGAAGCCAGATTAGCTGCGGAAGCAAGGGCGGCGGCAGCTAAGGCCAAAGCTGAAAACAAACCGGTGCCAGTGGCGCCTCCGGCTGCTAAAACGAAAACTAATAGTGAAGCGTTAACGGCTACGCCAGAATCTGCAAGGTTATCAGAAGGATTTGAAAATAATCGTGGTCGTTTACCTTGGCCTGTTGCTACAGGTCAAATTACTGAACGCTTTGGTATGCACAAGGTAGATCAGGCAACGTATACGAACGATGGAATAGATATTACAACATCTGAAGGGGCAACAGTTAGAGCCGTATTTAGCGGTACAGTTAAGCTGGTGCAGAATTATTTAGGTAAAAATCTCGTGCTGATTAGTCATGGTGAATATTTTACTGTATACCAAAACCTGAAGTCGGTAAACGTAAGTGTAGGTAGTAAAGTTGATACTAAAGATGCGATAGGAACGGTAGCAAATACAGAGGGTTCAGCTGTTCTTAACTTTCAAATCAGAAGGGTTTCGACACCATTAAACCCCGAAGCTTGGATAAGTAAATAACTTTAGGCAATTAAATGTTTATATTTGTATAAAATAGATTAGTGATGTATCAAGGCACGTTATTAGAGTTTTTAAACATGGGTGGATCGGAGATCGTACTCATTTTAGTAGTTGTACTTTTGTTATTTGGGGGTAAAAAATTACCTGAATTAGCGAGAGGACTTGGAAAGGGAATCAGAGAGTTTAAAGACGCATCTGATGGTGTGAAGCGTGAAATTCATAGAAATATTAACGCTATGGATTTAGACAAAGAGGAAGCAGAACAAGCAGTTGCCAATAATACCAATGAGCGTCATCATCCTACTGAAACCACCGCAACGGAAACAGCAGCACATGCCGGCGCAGATGTTCCATATCCCTCAAGCACTCCCATCGACGAGAAAATAGTAACTGACAGTCAAAAAGTTTAAACAAAAAAGTTATGTTAAATACAACAATAGCAGCAATGCTTGGCACACCGGAAATTATCATTATTGCAGTAGTGGTATTGTTATTATTCGGTGGTAAAAAAATTCCTGAACTTATGCGTGGTTTAGGTAAAGGTGTAAAAGAATTTAAAGATGGTAAAGATGGCGTTGATGGAGAACAAGTAGATCCGTCAAACCGCGATAAAACCGTTTAATAACCATAGTTTTTAGTTTTGAAGAAATACAGTTCTCTAAAAGGGATACAAGCGCTCATTTCGCAAAAGCAATTAACTCTACCCGATTTATTAGCTTATTATTTTAAGCAAATTAAAGAAAATGAACACCTCAATGCATTCAACGAGGTGTTTTTTTATTCGGCAGAAGTTCAGGCGAAAGCAGTTCAGCAAAAGATAGAAGAAGGTACTGCCGGTAAACTTGCCGGTATGATTATCGGGATTAAGGATAACATTTGTTACAAAGATCATATCGTAACGGCATCCTCAAAAATGCTCGATGGTTTTGTTTCGCCCTATTCATCAACAGTTGTACAGCGTTTATTGCAAGAAGATGCCGTTATAATTGGCCGGCTAAACTGCGATGAATTTGCAATGGGTGGCTCTAATGAAACCTCTTATTTCGGGGCTGTAAAAAATGCCGTCAATCCAGAGTTGGTTCCCGGAGGTTCTTCAGGTGGTTCGGCTGTAGCGGTTCAGGCAGATATGTGCTTAGCTGCTCTTGGTACCGATACAGGCGGTTCGGTGCGGCAACCTGCAGCATTTTGCGGGCAAATAGGTTTGAAACCCACTTATGGCAGAATATCTAGATATGGTGTCATTGCTTATGCTTCATCATTCGATCAGGTTGGCCCCATAACCTCATCAATTGAAGATACCGCTTTACTTTTAGAAGTTTTAGCCGGCGCTGACGAGCATGATTCGACTGTTTCTTCTTTGGCTGTTCCAGATTATTCAGAACATTTGGCTGATTTTAAACCGAAAAAAATTGCTGTATTAAAGGAAACATTAGAAAACGAGGCACTCGATCCGGAAATTAAATCAGCAATGCTAAAATCTATAGAGGATTTGAAATCTCAAGGGCACACCGTTGATTACGTTTCCTTCGATTTGCTTGATTATCTGGTGCCTGCATATTACATCTTAACAACTGCGGAGGCGTCATCAAATCTGTCACGCTATGATGGTGTACATTATGGCCACCGCAATATAGAAGCAAAATCGCTAACAGCGCTTTATAAATTATCCCGTGCCGAAGGTTTTGGAGAAGAGGTAAAGAGAAGAATTCTTTTAGGGACTTTTGTTTTAAGTGCCGGCTATTACGATGCTTACTATCAAAAAGCGCAGCAGGTAAGGAGATTAATCAGAGAAAAACTAGCTGTTTTATTTGAGGATTACGACTTGATTTTATCGCCTGTTGCACCAACTCCACCTTTCAAAATTGGCGATAATATGCAAGATCCATTGGTGATGTATATGGCCGATATTTTTACAGTTTTACCATCATTAAGTGGTAATCCGGCTATCGCTTTACCAATAGGCAATAATGAAGCTGGTTTGCCGTTAAGTATTCAGTTTATAGCCAAACATTTTGAGGAAGAACAATTGTTAGCTTTTTCTCAGGCATTTTTATCACATTAACCGTTTACAACTACAAAGCATCCTAATTTTTGCTTCGTTACTGTTTGTCTGCATACATTGGGGTTATTGAAATACAATCCCTTGCAACAGATAACGGTTTTAATAACAAT
>Ga0160472_100977_pt1 | contig 10522 bp, 9 predicted proteins | sample HID1973M_E11MG_FD_108267 | JGI IMG/M metagenome (GOLD analysis project Ga0160472, IMG submission 108267) | Enriched mosquito-associated microbial communities from UW Madison campus, WI, USA - HID1973M_E11 MG | ecosystem: Host-associated > Arthropoda: Insects > Digestive system > Unclassified ...
GAACCGGATCCCCGCCTTCGGAAACAGATCCGAAACCGGCATCATCGCCGAACCGATGATCCCGAATGCCTGATCAATCCCGTGCAATTGCAATACCTTGACGAAGGATTCCTCGGTCGTCATCTTCATGGCTTTGACTCCTTATGCGCGTTCGTCGCGGTAGTGATAGAGGTGATAGAGGCCCCATTGGCCAAGCCGCCGGAAGGGCGTCTTCCAGCCCTCATGGGGAAGCTGACTGTTGAAGATCGGCAGATCCGGCACCGTTTCGCCCGCCACAAGCTGGGCCATGCGGCGGCCGGCCATCCCGGAATACATGACGCCATTGCCGCCATAGCCCATGGCGTAGAAAGCGCCCGGAAGGTCGGTGAGGCCGGTGATGCGGGGCATCATGTCGTGGCTGACATCGACCCAGCCCCACCAGCTGTAATCCAGTTCGATCCCGGCCAGCGCCGGGAACTTGCGCGCCATTCCCTGCCGCAACGCGTCGAGATGGGACGGATTGGCCGCGTCCCGCCCGGTGATCGCGGCGCGCGAGCCGATCTGCAGGCGATTGTCCGGCAGCAGGCGGTAATAATGGCGCAGCGTGCGCGTATCGGTCAGCGGAGAGAGCTTGCGGATCCCGATCGCCTCAAGCTCGGCCGGGGTCAGAACCCGCGTGACCACGCTGTTCGACATGATCGGCATCACCCGATCCCTGAGCCGCGCATGCAGCCCGCGCGGCGCATAGGCGGCGGTCGCCACCGCGACGCGGCGCGCGCGGACGGTGCCGCCTGGCGTGCGCAGGTGATGGATGCCGCCCCGATGCTCCCAATGCGTGACCGGGCTGTCGGGATGGACCCTGGCGCCCAGTTCGCGGGCGACACGCAGATAGCCGAAGGCCAGCTTGGCCGCATGGATGCCGGTTCCGTCCGGCTCCCACATGGCGCCACGCGCCTCGTGATCGCGGGCGACGGTCTCGAACACTTCCTCACGCGGGAGCATGCGGGCGCCGTAGCCGAAGCGGTCGTTCAGCAGCCGCGTTTCCTTTTCCAGCGCAGGCAGCAGCGAGGCCTTGTGGGCGATATAGTAATGCCCGCCCTCCTGCGGCTCGCAATCGATGGCGTGGTCGCGAAGCAGCCCACGGAAAAGATCGAAGGCCTCGACCATCTCGTCATGCAGGCCGCGGGCCACGCCGAAACCCCAGCGGTCGATCCACTGGCTGCGCTTGAGGCGTCCGGCGCTGATCTGCGCCTGCCCGCCATTGCGGGTCGAGCAGCCATAGGCGACGCCGTTCGCTTCCAGCACCACGGCCTTGATGCCATGCATCTTGGCAAGATGGATCGCCGTCGAAAGCCCGGTATAGCCCGAGCCGATGATGGCCACATCGACATCCATGTCGCCGGTGACGGGGCCGTCATCCTCGGGCGCGGGACCGGCGGTGCCGATCCAGTAGGTCGGCGCGTAATCGCTGCGCGGACCCAAGCCGCGGGCGTGGAGGGGGTCATAGAGCGGGTCGAAGGGGACCGATCCCGCGCGTCTTGCGATGGCCTGCATGCTCGTGTTCTCACTTCACCGGAATGGCCGGGCGTTGCTTGCGGATGGCCTGCTTCTCGACGATGCGGCCGTCCCTGATGCGGAAGATGTCGGCGCCCTGAACCTCGGTCCGGGTGCCGTCGGGATTGGTGGCGCGGAAGGTCCATTGCGAGACGGCGTGGCTGCCATCCGCGGACAGGAAATGCGTGTGGTCCGCCCATTCGACATCGGGCATGGCGGTCCAGACGCCCCTGAAGGCATCGGCGATGGCATCCCGGCCCGCGATCCGGTTGCCGTATTCCTGTTCGCCGGCGACGGTGTAGAACACGCAATCCTCAGCGAAATGGGTCATCACGCCGTCGATGTCGTGGCGGTTGAAGGCGTCGAAGGTGGCCTTCAGATCCTCGGCGGTCAGTTGAGGGGGCATGGCGGATACTCCTTTCCCGGACGGTGGCGCGGGCTGCGCCTCCGGGGCTTGTCTTGGGTGGTTGGATCAGGTCAGAGCGGTCGGGTCAGATCTTGCCCTTCCAGGGGATCATGGCCTTTTCGATGCGCCGGATCAGCAGGTCGAAGGCGAAGGCCAGCACGCCGATCACGATGATGCCCATGATGACCGCGTCCGAGGCGAGATATTCGGCCGAGTTCAGCACCATGAAGCCAAGGCCCCGGCTGGCCGCGACCATCTCGGCCGCGACGAGGGTGGTCCAGCCGACGCCGATCCCGATCCGCATCCCGGTGAAGATCTCGGGCAGTGCGGCCTTGAGGATGACGTGGAAGATCACCTGCACCTTGCTTGCGCCCATCGCATAGGCGGCATGGATCTGTTCGATGGAGACCGAGCGGACCCCGGCCCGGGCGGCGATCGCCATTGGCGCGAAGATGGCGAGGAAGATCAGGAAGATCTTGGGAAATTCGCCGATGCCCAGCCAGATGATGATCAGCGGCAGGTAGGCCAGCGGCGGCAGCGGGCGGTAGAATTCGATGATCGGATCGAAGATGCCGCGCACCCAGCGGTTGACGCCCATCAGCACGCCCAGCGGGATCGCGATCACCATGGCGAGGAAGAAGGCGCCCAGCACCCGGCCAAGGCTTGCCATGGTGTGCTGGATCAGGGTCGAGTTCGACAGCCCCTCGGTCAGGGATTGCATGAACTTGGCCCAGACCGCGCCGGGCGAGGGCAGGAACAGCGGCTTGACCCAGCCCATGCCGGTGATCAGGAACCACAGCCCGATCAGGATCAGCGCGGTCGCAAGGCTGATCAGCGCGCTCGAGCCGGCGCCGGGCGCGCCATAGCTTGTTCCCGCGCGGGCGGGACGGGCGCGCATCAGGCGGTCAAGCATCGAGGCGTTCCCGCTCGGCCTGTCCCGCGCGCTCATCGCCGTAGATGATGCCAAGGATGTGTTCGCGCATATGGATGAAATCGGGGCTTGATTTGATGGCACGGGCGTTCCCCTCTGCAAGGAAGCGTTTGTTGAAATCCAGCTCGTAGGTATGGGTGATGCGGCCGGGGCGCGGCGACATCACGATCAGGCGCGAGCCGAGGAACAGGGCTTCTTCCACCGAATGGGTGATGAAGAAGAACATCTTGTTGGTGACCTGCCAGATCTGCAGCAGCAACTCCTGCACCGTCTCGCGGGTCAGCGCGTCCAGCGCCGCCATCGGCTCGTCCATCAGCAGCATGGCCGGGTCGCAGGTCAGGGCGCGGGCGATGCCGACGCGTTGCTGCATCCCGCCCGACAGGTGATAGATCATGTGCTGGTGGAAATCCTGCAATCCGACCAGCGCGAGGTTCTTGACCGCGCGCTCGCGCCGGGTCCTTGCGTCCACGCCCTGCAGCTTCAGGCCGAACTCGACATTGTCGATGACGTTGAGCCAAGGCAGCAGCGCATGTTTCTGAAAGACCACGCCACGCTCGGCGCCGGGACCCATCACCGGCTGGCCGCCCAGCGTGATCTGGCCCGAGGTCGGGGCCATGAAACCCGCCATCAGGTTCAAGAGCGTGGTCTTGCCGCAGCCCGAGGCGCCAAGCGCCACCACGAAATCGCCGCTGTTGACGGTCAGATCGACCCCCTTGAGCGCGATGATATCGCGGCCCTTGATCTGACCGGGATAGACCAGGCTGACATTGGATACATCGAGTGTCCGCATCTCGGTTCTCTTCACTGAGGGGGAGGGAATGCGGCCGCGATCTGCGCGCGGCCGCTCGCGTTCAGTTCGCGGCCTGCTCGGCCTTTGCTGCCGCATCGGCGAAGCTCGCATTCACAAAGGCCGCATAATCGGGCAGCGCCTTGTCGATCTGCTTCTGCTCGACGAGGAAGGTGGCGCTGTCGGTCAGCGCGCGCGTCGCCCCGCCACCGAGCCACGTGTCCGAAGCCTGCTCGGCCGCATTGGGGAAGGACAGCATGTTCAGCGCCTCGACGATGTCCTTGCCCTCGCCGCCGATCATGCGGGAGATGCCCTTCACGGGTTCGGAATCGGCGGTCCAGGACGCCTTGTTAGTGTTATAATCAGCATAGGCCTGGGCCAGCGCCTTGGTGAATTCGGTCATGAATTCGGGGTTCTTCTCGGCAAAGGACTTGTCGACGACCAGACCGTCAAAGGTCGGCACGCTGGCCGCGCCGATCTGCTCGCTGTCCGAGATTACCTTGCCATCCGCCAGAAGCTGGCTCAGGGCCGGCGGCCAGACATAGGCGGCATCGATGTCGCCGCGCTGCCACGCCGCCACGATCTGCGGCGGCTTCATGTTCAGGATCTGCACATCGGCGGGCTTGATGTTCCAGACCTTGTCCATGCCGACCAGCAAATGGAAATGCGAGGTCGAGACGAAGGGCACGCCGACCTTCTTGCCGACCAGATCCTCGGGCTTCTCGATGCCCGAGCCGTTGCGCGCGACCAGCGCCTCGGATTTGCCGATATTGTCGAGAATCCAGAACAATTGCAGGTCCACGCCGCGCGTCGCCGAAGCGGCCGTGCCGGTCGAGCCGATCACCCCGATCGGCACATTGCCCGAGGCGAGCGCGGTCGAGATGTCGCCGCCCGAGCTGAACTGGCGCCAGTCGATCTCGACGCCCGCCTTCTTGGCGGCCTCGTCGAGGCGCCCATCGGCGATCGCGGCGACGAAGGGGCCGACGATCTGCTGATAGCCCACCACGACCGTCTCGGCCGAGGCGGTTCCGCCCATCAGGACAGCGGCAACGGCAAGGGCGGCAAGCCTCCGCCCGGCAAGGGTGATTGTCATTCCTGTTACTCCCTGTCTTACGGACCCGGGAAATCCGGAGGCCATATCTGCGCGCGCATCTTCCCGGCACGTCGCAAGGCAAATGTTGCAGAAATATGGCGTCCGGAATATGTCCAGATTCACGCGACAATAGGTCCAGATGAAGAACCGCATCCAGCCGCAGACCATTTTCCTGCATGACGACGACGCGCCGACGCTGCAGGGCCGGCTGGCTGCCGCAATCGTTCGCGCGATCCTCGAGACGCGCGCGCGTCCCGGCGCAAGGCTGCCCTCCAGCCGGGGGTTGGCGGTGGCGCTTGGCATCTCGCGCATGACGGTGACGCTGGTTTATCAGGATCTGGTCAGCCAGGGCTATCTGGAGACCTTGCCGAGGTCCGGCGTGGCGGTGGCGGCGACGGTGCCGCACCGGCAGCTTCGCCCGATGCCCGCGACCCGGCAGCGCGAGCGGCCGCCTGACTGGCAGGGCTGGCTCTCGGATCACGGGCAGCCGCGGCGGACCATCCGCAAGCCCGCGAACTGGCGCGACTACCGCTTTCCCTTCATCTACGGTCAGGCGGATACGCGGCTTTTCGACCATAATGCCTGGCGCGATTGCGCGCGCCGTGCGCTGGGGACGCGCGATTTCGCCGAACTGGCCGCCGACCGCTATGGGGCGGATGATCCGCTGCTGGTGGATTATATCTGCTCGCACACGCTGCCCCGTCGCGGCATCCATGCCCGCCCCGAGGAGGTTCTGGTCACGATGGGGGCGCAGAACGCCCTGTTCCTGGCGGTGGAGCTTCTGGCCCGCGCCGACCGGCTGGCCGTCACCGAGGAACCCGGCTATCCGGATTTCGCCGAGACGCTGCGCCGCGCGCAAAGCCCGACGACCTTCCTGCCGGTCGATGCGGGTGGCCTCAATCCCGAACTGCTGCCCGGCAATACCCGGCTGGTCATCACCACGCCCAGCCATCACATCCCGACCGGCGCGACCATGCCGCTGGATCGGCGCAGGGCCCTGCTTCAACGCGCGGCCGAACAGGACTTCCTGATCATCGAGGACGATTACGACTTCGAGATGTCCTATCTGGCCCCGCCCGCCCCGGCGCTGAAATCCCTCGATCCCTCGGGGCGGGTGATCTATATCGGCAGCTTCTCTAAATCGCTGTTTCCGGGGCTGCGCATCGGTTACCTCGTCGCCCCCGCGGCCCTGATCGCCAAGGCCCGGGCGCTGCGGGCGATCATGCTGCGCCACCCGCCCGGACATCTTCAGCGCATCACCGCCTATTTCCTCGGGCTCGGCCATTACGACGCCCATATCGAGAAGCTGCGCGCCGCGCTGAAACGCCGCCGCGCCGTGCTGGAGGACGCGCTGGCCGGGACAGAGTTGCGGATCGAGGGGGCGGCGGCGTCCGGTGGGTCCAGCGTCTGGGTCCGCGGCGTGGCGGGCAGCGACAGCGCCCTGCTGGCCGAGGCGCTGCGCCGCGAAAGCGTGCTGATCGAACCCGGAGAGGTGTTCTTCGAGACCCCGCCCACGCCCTGCCCGCTGTTCCGGCTGGGCTATTCCTCGATCGACGAGGCGGACATTCCCGCGGGCGTCGCGATCATCGCGCGGACGGCCCGCAGGCTGGCACGGGTCTAGATCAGCTCTGCCAGATCGGCCGCCGCGCGGCGCAGATCGGGCAGGTGCTTCAACCCCTCCTCCAGCGGCAGGCGCTGGACCGGCGCGTGAAAGGAGAGGGTCGCGCAAAGGCGGCCCTGCGCGTCCAGCACCGGGACCGCGACCGCGATCATGCCGGTGACGAATTCCTGCTGATCGGTCGAATGACCCTCGGCGCGGATACGTTCGATCTCGGCGCGCAAGGTCGCGGGGTCGGTGATCGTCCGCTCGGTATGCGCCTCCAGCCGGGCCTTGGAGAGGAAGCGGCTCAGCGCCGGGTCGGACATATGGGCCAGCGCCACTTTGCCCGCCGAGGTGGCGTGCAGCGGCACACGCGATCCGACCTTCAGCGCGATCCGCAGCGGCCAATGCGTCTCGACCCGGTCGACATAGATCATCGCGTCGCCATCGGGGATCGACAGGTTGCAGGTCTCGCCCACCGCGGCGTTCAGGCGAATCAGCACCTCGCGCCGGGGCAACTGGTGATGTCCCGCGCGCATCACGCCCAGCATCATCTCGCGCAGCTTCGGACCCGGCAGATAGCCCCGCCCGTCGATATGCCGGGTCAGGTAGCCCTCCTCCTCCAGATTGGCGACGAGGCGGTGGATCGTCGGTTTGGGCAGCCCCAGCACCGCGTTGATCTCGGTCGCGGTCAGGGGGCGCGCCTCGGATGCGACGACTTCGAGGATCTGCAGGTTTCTCAGGCTCGGTGGGCTGTTGGTCTGATCCGGACTCTGGTCCATCTGCTGGCGGTTCCTCGCTTGGGTGGAACGGATCTTACCCGCTGGCGGGGCGCTCTCCAACCTCCCACCGCAAGATCTGAGTTTCATTTTTGAGACTGTTGGTATCAAAAAATGTTGACTCATGCGTCGCGGCGGGCGCAGGATGCCCCTCAATCGACGCGGAGGAGGCGTCGGTTCCACAAAATATCGCGAAATAACCGTCACAGCGCAGGGAGGGCGTAATGTCGGATGTGAGTGCTGGTGCCTATCGCACCGCGACAAGCGAGAACAATGTCAGGAAGGTGGTCTTTGCCAGTCTCGTCGGCTCGACGATCGAATGGTATGACTTCTTCCTCTACGGCGTCGTTGCCGGCATCGTCTTCAACAAGCTGTTCTTTCCATCGGATCACGAGACCGTCTCGATCCTGATGGCCTATGCCACCTTCGCGGTGGGCTTCGTCGCCCGGCCGCTGGGCGGGCTGGTTTTCGGCCATTTCGGCGACCGCCTCGGCCGCAAGACCATGCTGGTCATCACGCTGCTGATGATGGGCGGGGCCACCGTCGCGATCGGGCTTCTGCCGACCTATGAAAGCATCGGCATCGCCGCGCCGATCCTGCTTTTGCTGCTGCGTATCCTGCAGGGCATCGGCATCGGCGGCGAATGGGGCGGGGCCGTGCTGATGGCCTATGAGTTCGCGCCCAAGAACAAGCGCGGCTTCTATGCCTCGATCCCGCAGATCGGCCTGTCGCTGGGCCTCTTCATGGCCTCGGGGGTCATGGCACTCCTGACCATGCTGCCGGACGAGGCGTTCATGACCTGGGGCTGGCGCTCGGCCTTCGTCGCCTCGATCATCCTCGTGGGGCTCGGCACCTGGATCCGCAGCAATATCGGCGAAAGCCCGGAATTCGAGAAGGCCAAGGCAGAATCGCGTGCCCGCGATCAGGGTTTGCCCTTTACCGACATGATCAAGCGCTATCCGGCGAACGTCACCCTCGGCATGGGCGCGCGCTATATCGACGGCGTCTTCTTCAACATCTTCGCGGTGTTCTCGATCCTCTACCTCACCAAGTATGTCGGGATGGAACGCAGCGTCGCGCTGTGGACCGTCTGCGCGGCGGCGGTGGTGATGGTGGTGTTCATTCCCTTCTTCGGCCGGCTTTCGGACCGCGTCGGGCGGCCCCGGACCTATGCCATCGGCTCGGCTCTGCTGGCGCTGAGCGTGTTCCCGGCCTTCGCGCTGATGTCCTCGGGCAATCCGGTGCTGATCGTCCTTGGGATCGTGCTGCCCTTCGGCATCATCTACCCGATCTGCTACGGACCCGAGGCCGCGCTGTTCGCCGACCTCTTCGATCCCAGCGTGCGCTATACCGGCGTCTCCTTCGTCTACCAGTTCTCGGGCATCTTCGCCTCGGGGATCACGCCGATGATCGCGACATGGCTGATGGCCTCGAACAACAACGATCCGTTCTGGCTGTGCTGCTACGTCGTCTTCGCGGGCCTCGTCTCGATGGTCTGCGCGATCCTGATCGGCCGCCGCAACCGCTGAACCCTGATCCTGCGATGCGCCTCCGCGGCGCATCGCGATCCTGAACCGAACGAAGCAGAAGGACATCACATGACCCAGCCAGCGGAGATCTCGGACTATCTGGTCGTCGGCGCGGGTTCGGCGGGTTGCGTGGTCGCGAACCGGCTGAGCGCCGATCCCCGGATCCGCGTCACCCTGATCGAGGCGGGACGGCGCGACACCAGCCCGTGGATCCACATCCCGGTCGGCTATTTCCGCACCATGCACAACCCGGATTTCGACTGGTGCTACAAGACCGAGCCCGATCCCGGCATCGCCGGCCGCGCCATCCATTGGCCACGCGGCAAGGTGCTGGGCGGTTCGTCCTCGCTGAACGGGCTGCTTTATGTCCGTGGCCAGCGCGAGGATTACGACCGCTGGGCCCAGATGGGCAATCGCGGCTGGGCATGGTCCGAGGTCGGGCCGATCTTCGAGGAACTCGAGACCTTCCAGCGCGGCGAGGGCGAGGGGCGCGGGCTGGAGGGGGCGCTGCAGGTCTCGGACCCGCGCCTGCGCCGCCGCATCTGCGAGCTTTGGATCGAGGCGGCGAAGGCGCGCGGCATCCCCTACAACCCCGATTATAACGGCGCGGTGCAGGACGGCGTCGGCCATTTCCAACTGACGGTGGACAAGGGGCGGCGCTGCTCCTCGGCCAAGGCGTTCCTGTCTCCGATCCGCGACCGCGCCAACCTGCAGGTCGTGACCGAGGCGCAGGTCCTGCGCGTCGTGATCGAAGAAGGCCGCGCCACCGGCGTCGAAATCCGCCGCCCCGACGGCAGCCGCCAGATCCTGCAAGCGGGGCGCGAGGTGATCCTCTGCGCCGGCGCCATCGGCTCGCCGCAACTGCTGATGCTGTCGGGCATCGGCGACGCCGCCGAGCTGACCCGCCACGGCATCCGCGTCGCCCGCCATTCGCCCGAGGTCGGCCGGAACCTTCAGGACCATCTGCAGGCCCGCCTCGTCTTCAAATGCCGCGAGGCGACGCTGAACGACGAGGTGAGGAGCCTCTTCAACAAGGCGCGGATCGGCCTCGAATACGCGCTGTTCCGCACCGGGCCGATGACCATGGCGGCCAGCCTCGTCTTCGGGTTCATGAAGACCCGACCGGACCTCGCGACGCCAGATATCCAGTTCCACATCCAGCCGTGGTCGGCCGACAGCCCCGGCGAGGGCGTCCATCCCTTCTCGGCCTTCACCCAGTCGGTCTGCCAGCTCCGGCCCGAAAGCCGCGGCACGATCACGCTGCGCTCGGCCGAGGCCGGCGACGCGCCGCTGATCCAGCCGAACTACCTCTCGACGGTCACCGATTGCGACACCATCGTCGCGGGGATCGAGATCGCGCGTGCGATCGCCCGGACCGATCCGCTGCGCGCCGCGATCTCCGAGGAGTTCCGTCCCGCGCCCGATGTTCGGGGCTATGACGAGACGCTGGCCTGGGCACGCGAGAATTCGACCACGATCTATCACCCGACCGGCACCTGCCGGATGGGCACCGACGACCGCGCCGTGACCGACCCGCGCCTTTGCGTGCGCGGCGTCCGGGGCCTGCGTGTCGCCGACTGCTCGATCATGCCCGAGATCGTCTCGGGCAATACCAATGCCCCCGCGATGATGATCGGGGCAAAGCTCGCACGCATGGTCCTTGAGGATCGCGCGGCGGAAAACGGGCGCGCCAATGGCGGCGTCCTTGACAAGGTTGCATGAAGGAAGACGACAGATGCGAATGACGACCGAGGAATCCTTCGTCAAGGTATTGCAATTGCACGGGATTGATCAGGCATTCGGGATCATCGGTTCGGCGATGATGCCGGTTTCGGATCTGTTTCCGAAGGCGGGGATCCGGTTC
>Ga0160472_100978_pt1 | contig 10512 bp, 8 predicted proteins | sample HID1973M_E11MG_FD_108267 | JGI IMG/M metagenome (GOLD analysis project Ga0160472, IMG submission 108267) | Enriched mosquito-associated microbial communities from UW Madison campus, WI, USA - HID1973M_E11 MG | ecosystem: Host-associated > Arthropoda: Insects > Digestive system > Unclassified ...
AAAACCACCAAAAAATGCGCGCAAACACCGCCGCAAGGCCCCCCCCCCTCCCCCCGGGTTCTTACGAGCGCCACACCCCAAAAAACCCCCCCCCCCCCCCCCCTGGTTCACGGGTCTGCAGAAACAGGAATAGTAGTCAGTTGACTGCCTTTTTATTCAATGACCGAATCAGAACGGGAGGCTTCGCTAGCCGGAGGGGCTATCGCGAAAAGTTAAAGTAGGTCAGTCATTTAATCTAACTAACTGTTAGCTATGATAGTTGTCCCGCGATGAGCCCTCGGGGATAGTGGAAGTCAGTGATGCCCAACTATTGTGACGAGCTGTCAGTAATTTCTGGCAGTACGGTGGAGCGAGTCTGAAGTTTGAACCCTGGTAGTGAGGATTTCAGCCTGTTTAATAAATTGGCTAAATAAAGGATTTAAAATGGATAGTCATATTGTCGATCCCTGGAAAGATGCCCAGGTTTTACATCAACGGTGAAAGAGTGGTCAACGACGCGCCGATGTTACTACTGCGTGGCCAGTCCAACAAGGTGAGGTTGGTCGTGCCGGATTTGGTGGGTAAAACAATCAGCCTCTATGCACTCGATGACGAAGGCCTGAACCCGCAGGCTCAACCGCTGTTCGGCGAGTGGGTCCCGCTGGACGGCGACGCCGAATGGGAACTGACTCAGGCTGAAGCGAAAAGCGGCCACCTGAAGCTGGTGGTGCTGAGCAGGGATGTGCTGACAACCCTGGAACTGGATTGCCGGGTGATGTCATCGAATCTGGTGGATGAACTTGAATCAGTCAAAGTGTCCGGTTACGACAACCCGTCGGCCGAGCACCTGTTCTTCAGGAACGAGTCACGGTACGTCACGGTTACCTACAAGCGGGGCAGCCCTTTGCCAGGTTATCCGCTGCAACTGAAGGGCGCAGTGCTTACCGGTACGCCCACCCTCAGCGTGTCCCCGACTGGCGAGCACCGCTGGAGCGTCAACGCCAGCATCGGGAGCGGCACCTTCAAATTGGAGTTGGATGCAGGGGGCATGCGCAGCTTTCCTGTGGGCACCGGTTTCAAAGTAGTGTCACGTGATCTGAAGGATGAGGTGGAGGCAGTCCTGGTGGAAAATGAGACTTACCCAACCAACGGTATCGTGCTGACCAGAAACGTGTCCTACCGTATTACGCTGGCCTACAAAAAAGACAGTCCACTGCGGGGCCATCCGCTGACCCTGATAGCCACCGCGCTGACTGGGTTTGACCCGGGCGACCTGACGGTGTCCCCGGGCAGTGATGGGTGGATGATCAGGTCTCCAAACAAAAGCGGCACATTCAAGCTGGATTTGACCGGAGAAGGCTTCAATCAAAACATGGTATTGCCCAATAGCAAGGTGCTGTCGAACAGCCTGCTCGATCAGGTGCAGCTCAGGTTCAACGGTGAGGTCGTTCCTTCCATGAGCACTGTGTTCTTTAGGGGGCGTACGCAGTGCGTCACGCTGGTTCCCAAACCGGGCAGTCCGATCGCCGGACATCCGATCACGGTGACACACTCCGTCTTCGGTTCACTTCAACCCGACGATGTTCGCAGCGTGCCGGGCTTTGATACGCCGCAAACCAATCATGCGTGGAACGTCACTGGCTCCAACAGAAGCGGTACCTTTAACCTGCTTATAAAGGGGGAGGGCATCAGGGATGGGTTCGCTGCGATCGGAATGAAGGTGCTCTCGTCCAGCCTCGCCGATGAAGCTGATCTCCTGATAAGTGGCGAAGTAGTTCCTGTCCAGGGTGTCGACTTTATCCGGGACAGCCCCCGTGTCGTAACGCTCAGGCCTAAAGTAAGCAGTCCATTGTCCGGGCATCCGTTGAGACTGAGGTACGTCAACGTGGCGGGGAATTCGGTTCTGGAGGGACAGCCCGAACTGGATGTCTTTCAGGAGCAGCTCAGTTGGAGCGTGACTGGTAAAAGCGCAAGCGGCACATTCCGATTAAGTGTGGAAGGCAAGGACATGCAATTGAGTCTGGATACGCCGATTTGCAGGCTATTACCAGCCCAGTAATTTTCTCGCGCAACTCAAGGAGCCCCTGCATAGCAGGGAGCTCCTTTAGATGAAAACCGGAACGGCGCTCAGACGTTTCAATAGCCTGATATGCAGCATCGCTGATGGCGGTGGCCTTGCGAGGCACTAATGGCTCACGCTGCGTCAAGACGTATTAAGCAGGTTTAGTTTATTATCGCATTATATTCTAGCCTACCTGTCAGTTATGACAGTTACCGGCTTATTCATCCCTCCTCATAATCAGTGGACTGATTATTATCCCCACTGAATAAGGAGGCACCATCATGACCACCCATTTGAAGAATTCACAAGCTGCATCAAGCCCATGGGAGCAGGCCACTCTACTGATCAACGGCAGTATCGTGCACTGGGGGGCGGAACTCGTTCTGTTACGAGGGCAGGAGAACATCATTTCGGTGCACGCCCCTGCTGAAATTGCCAGGGAGCTTGCAGTATCGCTGGTTGAAAGTGGAGGGTTGGAAATTGATGTATCGCCAGAGTTTCAATTCTGGGTTCCCCCCGTCGATGGGACATTCAATTGGACGCTTATCCCGGAAGATGGCGAGAGTGGTCGTATCACTTTGGTGTTCTACAGCCGGGAAGTGCTGGTGCCGTGGGAGCATCGAAGCCTGGTGATTTCTGAAAACCTTGCGGATGAAGTGGATCAGGTCCTGGTGGGCGGTGCACCTTCTCCGGCCGACGGTGCCTTGTTTTTCAGGAATGAGCCACAGACCGTCACCCTGACCTACAAACAAGGCAGTCCCCTGCAAGGCTATCCGTTAAAGCTGACAGGTGCGCCGCTCACGGGCGTGCAACCTGGGAACCTGGTGGTAACCGCATTCGACAATAATGTCTGGAGTGTCAATTCCCATACCAACAGCGGCACGTTCAAGCTGGAGTTGACGGGGGAAAACATGAACGGTGGCGTGACGCTGCCCGCCTGTAAAGTAATGTCGCGCAGGCTAGCCGACGAAATAAACGTAAAATTTTCAGGTAGAGAAATCCTTCCCGTTGGCCTCGTGTTTATTCGAGATACTTTGCAGAAGTTAACGATTACAGCAAAACCCGACAGCCCATTCGATGAGCTGGTCAGTCTGGAGTGGGTCAAGGGAGCCGGGTTGATAATCGACGATATCAAGGTTGTTCCAAACTTCGGAGTGCCAGCAAGCTCAGGAGTTTGGGATATCAGAGGTTCGGCAGAAAAAGAAGGAGATTTTTCTCTGAAATTAAGCTGTAAAACATTATTAGAACCATTGGAGTTGAGTCAGTGCGCAATTGTAAATTATAAATATTTGCGAAACTCTGCGCCCATCACGCTTACAAGCGGTGAAGGAAGCATGATAGTCACTTATGCATACAACGATAAGCTCACTTTAGTAAAACCTGCGCACCTTGATGGTTTCAAGGTATCTATATCTATGAGTGGAGCACAATTATTAAAGGGGCCTTCAGGGACAATCGTTCATGATAAGGATCTGGAGTGGTCTACCAATCGGGAGGTAGGCCAGCAGCAGACGCAGGTATTAACATTTACCTACGAACTTTTACCTGGATATTCTGAAAAGATAACGGTCAGGTCTATTCACCCCACCGAGTAATTGTTTTCAAACGTTGAAGCGACTGCAAAAATCAACGCGGTTGATATTAGTGAGCGACTGACTTGAGCCAGTCGCTTATTTTCATTCGATGATATGAGTCGGGACAACAAATAGTGGTGTTCACGCGAAACGCGAAAAATCGCATTTCGCGGATTGGCTCAAGACAAGAAACCACCATCCACATTCAACGAAACACCCGTCGTATAGCTGGAAGCATCACTCGCCAAGTAAAGCACCGCACCCGCCATCTCACTCGGATCCGCCACGCGCTTGAGCGGAATCTGCTGCAAAGCGGTGTTGAGGATGGCTTCGTTTTTAACCAGCGCCGAAGCAAACTTGGTATCGGTCAAACCCGGCAGCAGGGCATTGCAACGAATCCCGAACTGCGCACACTCCTTGGCAAACACCTTGGTCATGTTGATCACGGCGGCCTTGGTCACCGAGTAGATGCCCTGGAAGATGCCTGGCGAGACGCCGTTGATCGAGGCGACGTTGATGATGCTGCCACCGCCGTTTTCGCGCATCAGCTTGCCGGCTTCCACCGACATGAAGAAGTAGCCGCGAATGTTCACGTCGACGGTTTTCTGGAAGGCGCTGAGGTCAGTGTCCAGCACGTTGCAGAACTGCGGGTTGGTGGCGGCATTGTTGACCAGGATGTCCAGGCGCCCGAACTGTTCCTTGATGCCGGCGAAGACCTGGCTGATCTGTTCCATTTCACCGATGTGGCAGGCGATGGCGGTGGCTTTGCCGCCGGCGGCGTTGATCGCGTCGGCGACGTGCTGGCAACCTTCGAGCTTGCGGCTCGAGACGATGACGTGGGCGCCTTGTTGGGCGAGCAGTTTGGCGATGGCTTCACCGATGCCGCGGCTGGCGCCGGAAACGAATGCGATCTTGCCGTCGAGGTCGAACAACTGGGTCTTGGACATGGGATTCCCTTATGAAAAGTCTTGTTGTTGAGTCAAATGCCGGGTGTCGCTGATGCTGTCGGGTAGGGGCGGCTGCTGCGTTGTGTCAATGAGCAAGTGTCACCGTTGACGACCATCGCGAGCGGGCTCGCTCCTACAGGGGGGTTGTGTGTACGAGGTTACAGGCTGGATTTGGCGATGACCTGCAGGCTCATCTGCTCCAGAAGTTTGTTCATGTGGATGAACTGGGCGAAGCGTTTGTCCTGGGTCTGGCCATGGTAGAAGCGGTAGTAGATCTGCTGCACGATGCCGGCCAGGCGGAACAGGCCGTAGGTGTAGTAGAAGTCGAAGTTGTCGATGCGGATGCCGGAGCGTTCGGCGTAGTACTCGACGAACTCGCGGCGGGTCAGCATGCCCGGGGCATGGCTGGGCTGGCGGCGCATCAGTTGCACCGGCGCCGGGTCACCGGCTTCGATCCAGTAGGCAAGGGTGTTGCCCAGGTCCATCAGCGGATCGCCGAGGGTGGTCAGTTCCCAGTCGAGCACGCCGATGATTTGCATCGGGTTGTTCGGGTCGAGGATCACGTTGTCGAACCGATAGTCGTTGTGCACGATGCTGGAGGTCGGATGATCCGCCGGCATCTTGTCGTTGAGCCAGGCCTTGACGGTTTCCCATAGCGGCGCGTCCGGGGTCAGGGCTTTCTCGTAGCGTTCGCTCCAGCCCTTGATCTGCCGCGCCACGTAACCTTCGGGCTTGCCCAGGTCGCCGAGGCCATAGGCGTTGTAGTCGACCTGGTGTAGTTCGACGAACTTGTCGATGAAGCTCTGGCACAGGGCCCGGGTTTTCGCCGCGTCCAGCCCCAGTTCCGGCGGTAGCTCGGAACGCAGGATGATGCCGTTGACCCGCTCCATCACATAGAACTCGGCACCGATTACTGATTCATCGGTGCAGTGCACATAGGCTTTCGGGCAGTAGGGGAAGCCGTCGCGCAACTGGTTGAGGATGCGAAATTCGCGGCCCATGTCATGGGCTGACTTGGCCTTGTGGCCGAACGGCGGGCGACGCAGGACGAATTCCTGTTCGGGGTATTCCAGCAGGTAGGTGAGGTTCGACGCACCGCCCGGGAACTGGCTGATTTTCGGCAGACCACTGAGGCCGGGAATATGCGCCTTGAGGTACGGGTCGATCAGGCTGGCATCGAGTTCTTCGCCGGAGCGGATACGGGTGGACTGGTCGTTAAGCGCCATGCTTATCCCTTCTGCTTATTCTGGAGGCCTCAAACTATTGGCTAATCTAATGCGCACACCCTGCACCCACAAGCGTAAATGGCTCTTATAGGTGCGGGTGTTGCCGGCCAATCAGTGTTTTTGATACAGGCGTTTGAATCAATGTACCGCGTGGCTACGCGGGCGCGGTAGCTCGATCGGCGTCAGCACCGGCTGGCTGGAGAAAAACGCCACCAGGTTTTTGCCCGCCAGTTCGACGGTACCCTGGGTTGCCTCCGGGGACAGGCCGGCGACGTGGGGCGTGAGCACCACATTGGTCAGCGCCTTGAATGCCTCTGGCACTTGCGGTTCGTTGTCGAACACATCCAGCGCGGCACCGGCGATGCGCCGTTGTTCAAGGGCGGCGATCAACTCGGCGGTAACGATCACACTGGCCCGGGCGATGTTGACGATAAAGCCCTTGGGGCCAAGAGCGTCGAGGACTTGGCGGTTGATCAGATGCTTGGTGCCCAGCCCGCCAGGTGTGGCGACGATGAGAAAATCCGAGGCTCGCGCCAATTCCGTGGGGGTCGAGCAAAAGGTGTAGGGCACGTCGCTGCGGTGTTGGCGATTGTGATAGCACACGCTCATGTCGAAACCGGCACTGGCGCGTTTGGCGATGGCCATGCCGACCGCGCCGAGACCGAGGATGCCCAGGCGTTTGCCGGCCAGGGAAGGGCGCATGATTTTCGGCCATTCGCCCCGCCGCACCGCCGCATCGCAGCGCGGCACATCGCGCACCAGCGAGAGCAGCAGGGCCATGGCGTGATCGGCGACGGACGAGGCGTTGACCCCGGCGCCATTGGTGACGGTAATACCACGGTCGGCGGCGGCCTGCAGGTCGACGTTCTCGTAGCCGGCGCCAATTACGCAAATGATCCTGAGGTGGGGCAGGGCGGCGATTTCATCGGCATACAACCCCAGGGGGCCGCGGGTCAGGACGGCATTGATCTGGCTGGCATGGCGGGAAATGGCTTCGGCGCGTTCGGCGGGTGTCGGCGCCAGTATCAGGTGAAAGCCCTGACGTTCGAGGATCGGCAGGTAATCATTGATGGTTTCGACCAGTACCAGAACAGTTGCAGGCATGCTTGGCTCCCTGTGGGCATCGGACAGTCGGATCGAACCTCACCGGGATTGCTGGCGCCAAAAGGTTGCCGCAATACCCGGAGATCGAAGCGCTTATCCGATGATCATAGCGGAACGGCAACAGAACGCCCGGGCTCGATGAGTGCACTTCGCGCCGCCTCGAGAATTTCATCTGAAAGCGGATCGCCGCTGCTTGCGCGGGCCAACATCAAGGCGCCGAACATCAATGAATACTGGACCAGTGCCTGCTGTCGCCGCTGCGCGCAATCCTCGCCTTCCTGTAGCGAACCCAGGGAGTCGATCAGGCCGTTGAGACCCTGCAGCCAGGTCTGACGCAGGCCACTCTCGGCATTTTCGTGGCACATGTCCCCGGCGAAGGCCACCACCGGGCAGCTCTCCCCGGGTTTGTCGCGGCTTTCGTCGGACAGGTAGGGTTCGATCACGGCACGCCGGGCGGCGGCCTTGTCCCCATGACCGGCGACCCGCTCCTGCCATCGTTGCGCCGCCTGCTTGAACGCGCGGGCGCTGGCTTCCTGCGCCAGGGCTTCGCGGGATTCGAAGTGCCCATAAAAACCGCCATGGGTCAGGCCGGCGGCCGCCATGACGTCGACGACGCTGATCCCGTGCAAACCGCGCTCGCGAAACAATCGCGTGGCGGCCTCGACGATGGTTTCACGGTTCAGGTCGGCTTGCTTGCGGGAGACACGGGGCATGGCGGGCTCACAGTTCAATAGGGGGCAAATCAGAGGGCGTATTGGGCGATTCCGTTGCCGAACGACCAGTTTTCTTTTTTCACTTCCACCAGATTAATGAAAACGTCTTCCATGCGCACTGCCAGTTCTGTGTTGAGGCTTTCGGCGATGGTCTTGTACAGCAGTTTTTTCTGCTCCAGGGTTCGCCCTTCATTGAGGGTGATCTGGATGACGACCAGGCCGTCGGTGCGATTGATGCCCAGGTATTCGGTGTCGAAGATGAAATGCTGTTCATCGTGTTCGGCCAGGATCTGGAAATTGTCGTGTTCCGGCACGCCTATGGCCTGGCGCATGGCGGCGTAGATCAGTTGCCCGATGCGCTTGGCATGGGTGGGGTCTTGATGTCTTTTGATGTCGACGCGAACCAGTGGCATGGGAAGACTCCGGATGGGATTCAGGTCTTTTCAAAATACATGATGATGAACCTTTATCAAGTGCGGATTTTGTTATGGGGATGAACGCGCAAGTCCGCGGCCAACACAAATCCTGTAGGAGCTGGCTTGCCAGCGATGGCGGTGGTTCAGTCACTTCAAGTGTGGCTGTGGTGACGCTATCGCTGGCAAGCCAGCTCCTACAGGGGGGGTGGTGGCCGCAAAATTCTCATTCTGGCACCACCGTTCCTCACCTAAGTCTTTGCTTCTGTTCACTAATCCTCCAGAATCGCGCCCCTGTTTCGGCCGGGCGCAGCCTGTCGGGTATTCCGACGCGTCTTGGCCGGGTGGCAAGTGACCGGAATGTGGAGATCCCACCGGATGAATGATCAGGCCAATAGCGTTAACGAACGCTTCGTAGCAGCGACACCCGCGACACTTTCGAGCTGGAATCGTCAGGACACCACCTGGATGCTGGGCCTGTTTGGCACGGCGATTGGTGCCGGTACCCTGTTTTTGCCGATCAACGCGGGCTTGGGCGGTTTCTGGCCGCTGCTGATCCTGGCGTTGCTCGCTTTCCCCATGACCTTCTACGCACACCGCGGCCTGACCCGCTTCGTGCTGTCCGGACGCGAAGGCGCGGACATCACCGAAGTGGTCGAAGAGCATTTCGGCATCAAGGCCGGTGCGCTGATCACCTTGCTGTACTTCTTTGCCATCTTCCCGATCCTGCTGATCTACAGCGTGGCGCTGACCAACACGGTCGGCAGCTTCCTCGAGCATCAACTGCACATCACGCCGCCACCGCGCGCCGTATTGTCCCTGGTGCTGATCCTCGGCCTGCTGGCGGTGGTGCGCTGCGGTGAGCAGATGATCGTCAAGGCCATGAGCCTGATGGTCTATCCGTTCATCGTTGCGCTGCTGTTCCTGGCGGTGTATCTGGTGCCGCACTGGAACGGCGGCATCCTGACCACGGCCTCCACCGTGCCTGAGCCGTCGGCGCTGCTGCACACTCTGTGGCTGGCGATTCCGGTGATGGTGTTCTCGTTCAACCATTCGCCCATCATCTCGGCCTTTGCAGTGGACCAGAAGCGTCGGTACGGCGAACACGCCGAGCAGCGCAGCTCGCAGATCCTGTCCCGCGCCCATCTGCTGATGGTGGTGATGGTGCTGTTCTTCGTCTTCAGCTGCGTGCTGACCCTGTCGCCGGCGCAGTTGGCGGAAGCCAAGGCGCAGAACCTGTCGATCCTGTCGTACCTGGCCAACCACTTCAGCAATCCGACCATCGCCTTTGCCGCGCCGTTGATTGCTTTCGTGGCGATTTCCAAGTCGTTCCTGGGGCACTACATTGGCGCCAGCGAAGGTCTCAAGGGTCTGATCGTCAAGAGTGGCAAGCGTCCGTCGCCGAAGACACTGGACCGCATTGTCGCGGCGTTCATGCTGGTGGTGTGCTGGATCGTGGCGACCTTGAATCCGAGCATTCTGGGGATGATCGAAACCCTTGGTGGTCCGGTGATTGCGGCGATTCTGTTTTTGATGCCGATGTATGCGATTCGCAAGGTGCCGGCGATGGCGCGTTATCGCGGTCAGGCTTCCAATGTGTTTGTGGCGGCGGTGGGGCTGGTGGCGATTACGTCGTTGATTTATTCGCTGGGCTTGATGTTCGTGTAGTGCTGATTGATAGCGACTGTGGCCGCCGCACTTGATGAGTGCGGCAGTTTTTTTGTCTGGGGGCGACGCGAAACTGTAGGAGCGAGTCTGCTCGGGATGGCGGTCTGGCAGGTGAGTGGTTTTTTTTGGCTGGCTGGCTGGCTGAACTGGGTACATATCCGTTGCTGCGGTAACGGCCGCTTATGGTTTCGCCCTTACGGCGAGTCCCTTTTCCAAACGCCGGAGTGCCGGCCCAGCGAAAAGGAACCAAAAGGCTTTGCCCCTCCATTCGGCCCCTCGCTGAGGCTCGGGGTGCCCTCACTCCGGCCTTGCTCCGTGGGCCCGCCGCGACCGGCCATCCATGGCCTGACGCGGCTATCCCGGCATCCATGCCGGGATACCCACTGCGCAACGCCTGCGTTCGGCCTCTGGGAAAGGGGCAGGTAGAGCAAGAGCCAAAGCAAGAGCAAGAGCCAAAGCAAGAGCCAACGCAAGAGCCAGAGCCAAAGCCAGGGCCAGGGCCAGGGCCAGGGCCAGAGCCAGAGCCAGAGCCTAGCGATCTTCAGTGAAATCGTAACCCGGTCATGACACCTGAACCTGTAGGAGCTGGCTTGTCGGGTCGCCGCATCGCAGCGAAAGCGGTGGGTCAGTCGACACATTTATCTTTGAACGGACGCCTTCGCTGGCAAGCCAGCTCCTACAGGGATCGGTGGTGTACGCAAGCTCTTCACCACTCACCAGGTCGAGCGTTAGCTCGCCTCGCTTTGGCTTTTCGCGGTTTTCGCCCCCCCGAGAGGCCGAGTGGAGGTTCTGCGCAGTGGGCAACCCGGCATGGATGCCGGGTTAG
>Ga0160472_100979_pt1 | contig 10502 bp, 11 predicted proteins | sample HID1973M_E11MG_FD_108267 | JGI IMG/M metagenome (GOLD analysis project Ga0160472, IMG submission 108267) | Enriched mosquito-associated microbial communities from UW Madison campus, WI, USA - HID1973M_E11 MG | ecosystem: Host-associated > Arthropoda: Insects > Digestive system > Unclassified ...
ATTTTTGCCACGCGGGTCGCACGAAGCTTTTGGCGGAATGATCCTCAAAAACAACTTTCCGAACTTTGATATCTCTGGCGAAACAATATTTCTGTAAAACCTCTTCTTGGTTGCGCTGCGAATATCCCTTATCAGCCTGTTCATCAGTGCTTACTCTAATGTATAAATCTGCTGTAATCATCTTCTTAAAACTTGCTCTACTTCCAAAATAGCCAAAATATATAGCAAATCCAAGATTTCCTTCGCTTGATTTATAGACATTTTTACACCTTGTTTCTTTAACATTTCCATTAATTTCTCAGGGGTCATTCGCGCTATAGGAAGATGTCTCATAAGCTGTTGATAAACCTAAAATTAATTACATGTTAAATGATCATTTGTATATTACGTTTGGCATCCTGTACTTTTTTTTCCATATGTACTACTTTGGAATTATGCCATTTGGATTTACACCTTTTCTTTCACAATAGTGATTCGGATATTTTTTTGAAATCAAATTTATCGGTAGAAGCAAATTAGCATTACGCTATGGTGGGGACCACAAGCCACAGATGAGCGCTGGCCATCGTAAAAGCATTTTATAAATTCGTTCCAATATTTATGATAAATTAAAGAGGATGATTGCAGAACCTCGTCAGATATTGCAGAATTTTTGGATGTTTTATTAATGTTTTAAGTATTTCCGAGTTCCGAGGAAATACCCGACCTCAAGGGCGCAAGATTTTTTTGTGTATACAAAAATACATCTTGCAAAACACCCGAGTGGTTAAAGTATCCCTTTAGGTGTGCTCAGATTTCCAGTTTATTAATGGACTGTGGGCACTAAGGAATTTATCTTTCTGACTCGTTTCGGAGGTAAAGATGAAAAAACCAATCTACTTGATCCCTTTCCTCCAAAATCTATGACAGGCAAATTTCATAACAAATTTATTTCTGTTGAGAAGGAGTTATTCTAATATTGTTTATCCACGCTAGGCAAGGAAGGCGATATTTTGGAGCAATTATCTCTTAAGCTAAAGAAAATAACATTCCAAAATATCGGATGCGCCTTGATAGATATGAGTACAAGATGACTTTTATAGAGTTTTGGTTAGCAATTAAAAAAGAGTAGGATTTTGTCTCTCTTTTATTTGATTTATAAACAGCTCAAGGTTGAAACCTTCCTTAATTGTAATCTTTTTCAAGCCATGCTTGTGTTTTAAATAGTTTATCCCTTCGTATTGCGGGAGCGAAGCTCGTTGTTCAGTCGGCTCAAACATTAACAGAAACTTCCCTTGCTTAATACAGAAATCTACAGTATACATCGTACCTGAGCTAATTGCCATTTCGATTGGTGCAATAAAGTCTGCTAAACCTGTCTGTAGTCTATTTCTTTCAACAAAACTTTTGTGCCCCCCTGTTAATTCCAATCGCCAACTCAGATAACAAACAGCCACTAGACTCAATTATGTCGTTAGTTAAGCTATAGTTAACTTTAGGATAGACGTTATCCAACGAGACTGGCGGTACTGCTATTGTATAAATGTCATTTTTGAGTGCACCTACATGAGCAATTTGATCTATGTCTAAAGCCAAGCCAGAGACTACACCATTTTGTTCTTTAGAAAAAGACAATAAATTAAACATTGAGGCTCAAATGAGCATTCGGGACAGATAAATAATAATAACCACCTTCCTTTGAAAACATTAACTAATTGTTAATCATCATTATCCTTGTAAAATTCTGGAGCAAATTTTAAAATCTCACTTTCAACAAAAGCTATTCCTTCTTCACTAAGTTGGCCGACCTTTTCGAAAGGTCTCCAGTCGAGTTTTTTAAAAGTGGGTTACCCACTACAAGACTATTATCAAAATATACCTTGAATATAATGCCTTTGGCGTCTGTTTTTTGAAAATGCTTTTCCGCCAATTCGATGTTATTAAATCCCTTGGAATGGGTTATCATTGCTCCAACAAAATAGTGTGAATCATAAGGCTTGATGAATACTATGTAATGCGCCCTTCTCCTACTCTTGTTCAAATTATTATCGCTCCAAAGAATATCTCCTTTTTGCGCTTCTGTATTTGGATTCTGCATACATTAAAGTTATATATTATAAGCAAAAGCCATAACAAAGAAAATGTTATGGCTTTAATGAATCAAAAACATAGGCTATCCTTTTGGTGGATAAGGATCGTTACCATATGAATTACGGTCTCTGATCTGCCCGTTTGGGCGATGTATTATAACTTCAGACCTTTGGTTGATTGCAATCTCTCTGGCTATTTGCTGTGCTTGAGACTGGGTTGAAACTGCTCTGGTAATTCTCTCATTACCTGCACCGCGTACCGCCCAACTCCCGTTGTGAGGTACTACATGTTGATTTTTACTCATTTTATTTTGATTTTTTAACTGATTGAACATATGTTGTTTTTGGGCTTCGTTTAACTTGCGCATTAGACACAAATCTTCCTGTAATGGCACTTTTGTTAACTTTTACTGTTATCTTACTCATTTTCAAATACCTCCTTTCGTTTTTTTTAATTTCTATTTGAATCCCAGAAAGGAGAAAAATTGCTTAAAATTCCATTTCTTTCTCTTCATGATCACTTCTTTCTGGGACTCTTTGACATTGGGTTGTTCTGGTTTCTGACCATAGAATTTTTGTTTATTTTCTTTGTCAGCCTTTCTTCCTTGCTGGACTTCTTTATCATCCCAGCTTCCAGCATGTTCAATCCGATTTTTGGTAATCCAGTAATGAGATCTACATTTAAATCCCCAGCTTCCTATTGAAGGAAATATAGAAATACTATCTCCGTAGAATCTTAAATGCCAATCAGTTGGTGAGAATGGAGTAGTTACTTCATTCCCACAACCGCAGATGCACTTATGTACCGCAGTCCTGTATTCCATTGTGATATACAAAATCCCTTCCTCTACTGTTTCTGGAATAAATTCAACAAACCTATGCTGCAGTGTCTCCATTTAATAGTTGTGATACGTTAATAGAATAAGTAGTTTGATGTTCTTCGATGAGATCTTGATAAAATTTGCTCAGCTTTTTCCATTTAATTACAGCCAGGATAGCATTGAGTGCATTCAAATCTGCAATTTGTATGTTTGTAGCATACTCGTTCACCTCAGTTTCTTCTGTTGGTATTCTTCTGTCCAAGTGATCATTTTTAGTAGCAGTTCCCGTTGTGGTTCTTACAATACCAATTAGATAGTCATCAACCAAAGTCACTCCCAGCCCAACATCTATAAAAGAAACATTCATAAATAGAAGTTGATCTATAATAAATTTCCTTGCAGCATTATTATCTATACAAATGAAAACATGGGATGCATCCTTCAACAAATGAATATTTTCTTTGGAAATATACTCTTGATGCGGAACTATTCCTTTGTGCATCTTTGAATATATATTTGAAAAGTATTCTGCTTTGAATTTTTTCAATTCAAGTTCTTCAAGAGATGGAGCGCCTGGTGAACGAAAGGCGTTATGTTGCGAGAAAACATCTGCATCATACAAATGTATCTCTGCAACTGGCGTTTTAGCAACCTGGTCGAGAATATATGAACCTGTCCCCCCCATTCCAATGATAACAATTTTCTGCCCCTTTAACTTTGCATTCAACTGAACTATATTCGCCCTACTCGAATTAGTGTCAAAATAATTGAAAGTACTATCTCCAGTATCATCTCTAAAAGGATTGAAAGGCATAGTGGTGACATTACTGTCTATCGATTTTGCAGGTGCAGAAATAAGCTGGGCATACCTGGTCAGTTTATCATAGAAATTATTATAATAACCACATGCAGGCTTGCTCGACAAATAGTGATTTCCGACATAACCTTCTATCAATGGGGTTATCCGACTATGATTAACGATAGAGTTATATGGCGTTCCATCTTTATGAAACGGCATTTCCCCCATAAAATAAGCCGTATGGTCTGCAGGCTTTGAAATTGAAGTTGGAGAAATCAAAGTCAGTGCACTTATCAGTTTGCCATATTTCACATCCATTTGCGAATTGAGGTAAGGGATATGGTGGATACAAACGTATCCACCTTTAACTTCTAGATCGTAACCTTCATCTCTAAGGCGTTTTAGATCGGGGCTATGATTTATCAGTTGGTGTTGCATTGAAGATCATTTTATTGGTTACAAAAACATTATCACCCTTTGCCATCTCTCCTTCTGGATTCTGTTCTGGGCCTTTTAAATATGTCACAGTATATGCTTTTTGATCGCTATTGGCATTTCCATCTGCGAGGGAAACGACTTGTTCAAAAGAGATTTTTTCCTTATTCCATGATTTTGGCTTACCATTTACAATAATTACAATTTCGTGTTCTACCTTTTTTGAAAAGAAATGTTCAATTCCTGGTCTGGCAAGATCCACGCTCGTAGTGTTGCCTATTAACTCGTCTTCCCACGGTTTTTTGATACTTAGATAAAGTACGTCTTCCAGCGGTATTTTTGCAAGATCCTTTAACTGTTTACCAGTAATATACTGTTCATACCATTTGTATTGCTTATCATTAATGGTAAGTAAAAGTATATTCTTGAAAAAGAAATTTTCGATTCCCGGCCTCGCCAGATCAACCTTATCATCATCCAAGATCAGTTCGTTTTCCCAGGGCTTTTTAATAGCTAGGAATAATTCAACTTCCTTAGGGGCATCAACAAAATCTCTTACTTGTCTGCCCGTAATGTATTGTTTATCCCAATCAAACTTTTTGCCTCCGATGATCAGCGGTAAACTTTTGCTGGCAGTTGTAAGGTCTGTCCCCTTTTCTGTATCTTTCATAACTATATGATTTATTATTACAAAGATAGAATAGTTTGCTAAATATATCAAGCAGATGCTAAATATTTATTTGATATAATTAGCAAATGCTTGACAATGTGCTTGATAATTTTTATATTGCTATAAATTAGCTAACTAAAATTAGCATTTGCTAATTAGAACAAGTCTACTTAACTTTGAACCGTTATGGAAAGTGTAAATAAATCATTAGGAAAAATTCTAAAAGACGCTCGGGAATTGAAAGGTATCTCGCTGAGAGAACTGGAGATCCAATCAGGAATTTCTAATGCCTATCTAAGTCAGCTAGAAAATGACAAGATAAAGAAGCCTTCTGCCAACACCCTATATAGATTATCTGAATTATTCAACATGAATTTTGATGATCTTATGGTATCTGCTGGTATAGTAGAAAAGAAAAAAGAATCTTCCGTACAGACTGGCAGCTTTGCGTTCTCATCAGCCATGGGTGATTTGACTGATGAAGAGCGGGATAAAATTATCGAATATCTCAAATTTTTACGACATCAAACGAAGAATGATAAGTGATAAGAAAAAACTGGACATCGAAAATATCGCTCTAGATGCTTTATATAAGAGCAATTCACTCGGCATTTTCCCCACCCCTGTAGATCAAATCCTGAAATATGCACAGCTCAGAGTTGATTCTTCCGTTGACTTGAGCAAGCCACCATCAAATTTTTTCTTAAGGCAGGGTTTAGCACTAAAGCGAGGTCTAGCGAAAATAAGAGGGGTTTTGGATCGTACAGAAAAGGTAATTTATCTAGACTTAAACCAGCACGTTACCAAGCAGAAATTTGTAAAATTGCATGAAGTCGGGCACGAGCTCTGTGGTTGGCAGGGTAATATGCTAAAATATTTGGATGATGATGAAACTCTTGATCCAGACATCAATGATATGTTTGAATCCGAGGCAAATTATTTTGCCTCTTCTGCATTATTCCAGGTAGATGTTTTCAATGAAAAAGTCAGCGAATACCCTCTTGAACTTGCTACTTGCCTTCAGCTGCAGAAACTATTTGGTGGCTCGTTTCATGCAACTATAAGACGATACGTTGAGCACTCAAAAAAAAGATGTTCTCTACTCGTCCTAAACAAAGAGTCTAAATCCCATTTTTCAAACGTAAATCTTTCTCTGAGAAACTATTTCCAATCACCTTCATTTAGTAAGGATTTTGGGCAAATTGAATGGGAATCAAATTTTGATTACGATGTACCATTTGTTCAGAATTTTTTGTCAAATAGAAAAATGACAAAAAGTGAGCTTATAATCGAATCTTTAAATGGCGACATTTCCTGCGATTACCATTATTTTGACAATAGCTATAATGTTTTTGTTTTCATATTCCCAAAAGGAGAAATCATAAAATCACGCACTAGTTTTGTGCTGACTGACTGATTCTATTAGGCCGCTCCCCTCTTACTTCTTACAACTCCGTATTTATTACCAAATTCATTGACGGTCTCTTCATAGACATCAACTTTATTATTTGAATCTATTACTTCAATGATTACTGCGAAATCCTGTAAATACTTATTGGTTAATGTACCCCGGGTGAATAAGCGCAACCTTAATTCCCAGTACCCACATGAAAAACCTCGGGTGAACTCTTTCTCGAACTGAAGAATAGGATTCCAGGGCAAGTTATACTTTTGGTCAGCATCTACGTTTATTTCCTTGAAGCCCATACCCTGGGCCTTAAATAGTGTTGCACTCACCCTAGCCATGCTATATTCCAGGTCATTAATAGGATTTACAGAAGGATCAAAAACAATTGTCACTTTAACCTTCAACTTAGTAGCAGTGTTAGCTTTGAAAATTGTTGGGATATGAAATCCCAAATACTGGTATTTGGTTTGATCAATTGCACCTTCAAAAAAATAACTAAAAGCACGCGGAGCCGATATCAGGGAATGTTCAATATCTGGTTCCCCGAAACCAGTATAGAAATTGTGCGGATTAATTATTGTACTGGGAATGGATCGTTTCTGGGCAAAATGATATAGTAAAGCCTTTATCAGATTAGTAGTCGCTTCAGGGAATGCATCTATTAACCGAACAACATATTGTGAAACGAGCGGCGCAGAAAAACTTGTTCCAACGTCAATCGCCAGCTCACTACCTGTATTATTGATCCCATAGCTTGAAGTTCTTGCAGTAGCCTTATATCCCTTGTCTAAATTCCCCCCATGCGTAACGATTTCAGGTTTTAAACCTCCATCAGCACCTGGCCCAATTCTGGAAAATGGTGAAATCTCATTTTTAGCAGCCAAACAATTCATGTTGTCGTATTTAGCAATCGACCCTACAGTAATCGCCAATAATGATTCAGCTGGAGAGCCTAGCCTTGACCCATTGTGGCCAAAATGATCATGTGGATATACTCCCAAAGGCGTATCGATATTACCCGATGCTACAATGAAAATTACACCATATGTTTTTGATAAATAATCAATTTGTTTGGCAACTTCAGAATAATCAAAATCCTTTATTGGTTCTGGCTTACCCAAAGAAAGATTATAAACTTTGATTTCTGTGTGATGTTTTTTAACCACCTGCCCTATTATGTTCATGAGCGAGAAGTCATCTGGCCCGACGCTTTCCCCGAATTCATCCCTACCAAAAACTGTCACATCCATAACTTTACAATAAGGAGTGAGGATATTGGAACTTAAACAACTATCGATCTCATCTCCAAAAAGGCATCGACTCGCAACGAAAGTCCCATGGTCTTGATCAACATCGACCGCAGATTTCGGAAGATATCTTAAATTGGCCGTAACCAAACTACGAAAAGGAACTGACGAAGATTCAATACCAGAATCTATAATTGCAACTACAGAATTAGAAATAGGAGGGTTGACTGTCAACATCACTGGTAACTTCGAGGCAGGAAAAGATCTCTTTATATGAAATGATGAGTTTAACTCAACCTTATTAACGGTTGAATAAGATTTAACGATATCTTCAATAACAGAATAATCTGCCTTGCAAGTTATTGCAGTTGTGCCATTTGCAAATACCTGACTCTCGGTCTCGATCGACAATTCTTTGAATTCGGACTCCAAGTGGTTTAGGATTACAAATCGTTCTTTTTGGTTCAGTGAATTGTATAGATATATAATAACTGTCAACTCATCTTGTAGCCTATTTAAACCAGATAACTTCTCCTCCACCTCAACTTCTTCGATATCTTCCAAAATCGCCAGGTTGGTCTTCCCAGGATTGCCGGAATCATTTGCATACCTCCTTATTTTATCCTCTAAGGCATTAAAATTATCTTTCGATATTTTTGCGATGCAGACATTTTTACGAAATTTATTTAAACTAAGAATCTCAAAACCAAGAGCTTTAAGTTTCGTTTTTTCACTTTTGATTGCAGTAGATTGAGGGGATCTAACATTCAAAAACAGGTGCTTACTCCAATTGTAATCGTCCTTTTGAGAGAGAGAAGCCTTAACGACAGAACTTCTTTGCAATAAAAAGTTTCCATGGTTAGTATGATCATTTCTTTTGTAAGTTGTCCCCCCCTTAGGCGGTGTGACTTTCTCAAAGCGGATGTTTTCATCCGGGATTCTGTAATGTTTTTTTGGCGTTTCGAGATTCAAGCGTAATTTGGTTTTAAACGAATATAATATGTTTTAGCGAAAGATTCAATAAGTATTGATTTTAAATGTTCTACTCAGTTTATCCTAATACTCTTTTTACAAAAGGAATTAATTTAAATATAGAAACACCTTTCGGGTTTTACGGCATTTTTATTTCAGCTTGGTTTTTCTAATTTCGTTACCATCTAAATAATAAAAAAAAACGCTTATAATGGATAACAGCTTTAATTTAATCGCAATCAAACCTCTTAAATATTGTTCACCCCAGCTTTTGAGAGTATTGAACATAAATGAAGTTTATTATTTGACAAAGGGGTATCAGATCCAAAAAACGTCAGAAGGAATAGAAAAAATTTTTGCCCCTAAAGAGATTTTTCATCCCTTTTTTAATATAGGGCATATCAATGTTAATATAAATGCGATTGTTGGACGTAACGGTTCGGGCAAAAGCAGCATAGTGGAACTCCTGTATGCCACCCTATATAACATTGCTTTTAGACTAAAACTTGTAGAAGAAGCGGACGATGATGGCATAGCATATGAAAAGGAAAAAAACGTAAATGTCGACATTTACTATAAATTAAATGGCAATTTCTATCGTTTGAGGAGTCAAGGAGCCACATTATTATTGGGAGAATTTAACTCAAATGGTGAAGGCTTTATTTCTGACATGGGTATCCGGTCATTGGAAAAGTTAAAAAAATTATTTTATACGATAGTTATCAATTATTCCCTTTATTCCTTAAATACTGAAGATCTCGGTCACTGGCTACAGGCTATTTTTCACAAGAACGATGCCTATCAAACGCCCATTGTTTTAAACCCATATAGGTTAAAGGGAAATATTAACATCAATTCGGAAAATTATCTAGTTCATTCCAGGTTGTTGGCAAACATACTGGAAGGAAATGATTTTTCACTATGGTTTAACAACGAAAGGAAACTTCCGAAAAGACTTGTTTTTACTTTGGACGAAAGCAAGATAGTAATTAAGAACAACCAGACTTTAAGAAAAAAATTGTTTGATAATTACGGTGATTATTGGTCCTCAATCCATGCTTCGATCATTGAGGTATTCTTTCCAAATTTCAAAGGAAATATTGGTGATGAGTTGACAGAAGAGTTCGCTAAAAGGTATATTCTTCTGAAACTTGAAAGTATTTCAAGGAAATACAAACCCTACTTTAAATTTGCAGATTTTCATTTACGGAGCACTAATGGAACGAGAGCATTTTTTACTCGCATTAAATCTGACAAAAGCCACATCACTTATAAAATTAAGCAGGCTATACATTTTTTATATTTTGACATTTTGCCTAAAAATAAAAAAGGATTTGCGAGGACTGTTTTAGGTCTTTCAAAAAGAATCTCTGGAAAAGTTGATCCACTGTTAGGTATACCCATGATTGAATTGATCCCTCCATCTTTTTTTAGGGTTGATATTGAGTTCCATAACAAGCAAAATCGATTAAGCCTACTAAGTTCAGGTGAGAAACAGAAAATCTACGCGATATCCTCTTTAATATATCACTTGAGAAATCTGAATTCTGTAGTAGAGAATCTGGAAACGACTCATTTCAATGAAAGACTTGTCAAATATGAAAACATAAATATAATTTTTGATGAGGTTGAGCTTTATTATCATCCTGAACTCCAAAGACGTTTTATCAAAGATTTATTTGACAATATTAAAGCTGCAAATTTATTAAGTGTAAAGTCTATAAACTTCTTGTTCATCACTCATTCTCCATTCATATTGTCGGACATCCCAGATAATCATATATTATATCTACAGTCCAAAGATTTTAAAAATGAACAACTAAATCTTAACACTCCAACTTTTGGCGGCAACATCCATGACCTTCTGGCAAATAGCTTTTTTCTGGATGAGAATGGTTACATGGGGGAGTATGCGCGTCAATTAATCAGTTCTGCATTTAATTATTTACAGCTTAATGAAAGCAATTCACTGACTTACAAAGGATTAATTATTGACTGGGATCAAAAAATGGTCAGAACCTTGATTGATAGAGTCGGTGAACCCATGCTTAAACGAAGTTTAAATGAGCTTTATTCGGAAA
>Ga0160472_100983_pt1 | contig 10439 bp, 9 predicted proteins | sample HID1973M_E11MG_FD_108267 | JGI IMG/M metagenome (GOLD analysis project Ga0160472, IMG submission 108267) | Enriched mosquito-associated microbial communities from UW Madison campus, WI, USA - HID1973M_E11 MG | ecosystem: Host-associated > Arthropoda: Insects > Digestive system > Unclassified ...
CAGCGGCCCGAAGGCCGGCGGGTAGCCCAGGTGCCACTTGCCGATGAGCGCGGTGCGGTAGCCGGCGCCGCGCAGCAGCGAGGGCAGCGTCGGGTGCGAAGGCGGCAGGCCGAGCGTGCTGCTGCCCCGGCTCTTGCTGTTGATGGGCTCTTCCGCCGCGCCGCGCAGGCGGTACTGGTAGCGCCCGGTGATCATGGCGAAGCGCGTCGGCGAGCACACCGGCGAATTGGCGTAGCCCTGCGTGAAGCGGATGCCGCGCGCGGCCAGGCCGTCGAGCACCGGCGAGACGGGGCCGAAGTCGGCCTCGCGCCCGCCGTAGCAGCCGAGGTCGGCAAAGCCGAGGTCGTCGGCCACGATGAAGATGATGTTGGGGCGTTTCATGTCAGTTTTCCATAGCGCGGTGCGCTCCACATTGCATGACAGGCAATGCACGGCGCGATTCGAAAGGCCGCGGAGCAGGCCATGCCAGGGCACCCGAGGAACGGGCTCTGCCCGGCCTCCGGGTGCGCCCCCCAGTGGGGGGTATCGGCCGGCTACACGCAGTGAGCCGGCCAAACGGGGGGTGTTTCATGTCAGGGTTGGTAGCCGGACTTTTTGACGACCGGTGCCCATTGGGCGTTGAATTTCTTGAGCATCGCGGCGGTCTCGGCCTGCGTGCTGACCACCGGCGTCATCTTGCTGTCGGTGAAGCGGCGCTGCGTCTCCGGGTCCTGCATCACCTCGTGGATCGCCTTGGCGATCTGCGCGACCTTGGCCGGCGTCATGCTGCGCGGGGCGAAGAAGGCGTTCCAGCCGGTGGCCACCAGGTCGAGCCCGGCTTCCTTGAAGGTCGGCACCTCGGGCAGGAAGGCCGAGCGCTGCGCGCCCGAGACCGCCAGGATGCGGATCTTGCCGGCTTCGTGCTGCGGGATGTCGACGTCGAGCGTGTCGAAGGCGAAGGGGATCTGGCCGCCGATCAGGTCGGTCAGCACCGGCGCCGAGCCCTTGTAGCCGACCACCTGCGTCGTGACCTGCGCCTTCTCGCCCACCATCAGCCCGAAGAAGTGCGGCAGGCTGCCGGTGGCCGGCACGCCGTAGTTGGCCTTTTCCGGGTTGGCGCGAATCCAGGCGATGAGCGTGGCGAGCGACTTCACCGGCACCGCGGCGCCCACCGCCAGCGCGAAGTCGTAATCGTTCACCACCGAGACGGGCACGAAGTCCTGGTTCGGGTCGTAGCCCACGTCGGTGTAGACCAGCGGCGCCACCGTCATCACGGCGGGGTTGCCGATCATCAGCACGTTCTGGTTGGCCGGCGTGGCCTTGGCCTGCTGCGCCGCCAGCCGGCCGCCGGCACCGGGCTTGTTCTCGACGATGACCGGCACGCCCAGTCTGGGCCCGAGCTTGTCGGCGACGATGCGCGCAACGCGGTCGGTGGCACCGCCGGGCGCGTAGCCCACCACGATGCGCAGCGGGCCGTCCAGCGGCTGGGCCTGCGCGGCGAAGGCGGGGAGGAGCAGCGCGGCGGCGGTGGCCAGTGCCGCGGCAATGCGGGAAAAGGGAAAGGTCATGGGCGTCTCCTGGATGTTGAAAGGGAAAGGTGGCGCGTCAGTCGTTGGCCTGGAAGTTCGTGGCTTTCATGATGGCGGCCCAGCGCGCCGAATCCTCGCGCATGGTGGCCACCAGTTCGTTCGCGCCGAGGCCCACCGGCACCATGCCGTTGGCCAGCAGCAGGTCGTGCACCGCCGGCACCTTCACCGCGCGGATGAATTCGGTGCGCAGCGCCTCGACCACCGGTGCCGGCGTGCGGGCCGGTGCGTAGTAGGCGAACCAGGCGGTGGCCACAACGTCCGGGTAGCCCGACTGGGCGAAGCAGGGCAGCCTGGGCAGCAGCGGCGAGGGCGTGCTGCCGCTGGTTGCCAGCGCCTTCACGCGGCCGGTCTCGAGCATGGTGATGGCGCCGCCGACAGTGTCGAAGTAGACCGGGATGGTGCCGCCCATCACGTCCTGGCGCGCCGGCGTCGAGCCCTTGTACGGGATGTGCACCATCTTCAGCCCGGCCGAGCGGTTGAGCATCTCGCCCAGGAAGTGCGAGGGCGTGCCGGCGCCGTAGGAGCCGAAGCTGAGCTTCTCGCCCTGCGCCCTGGCCCAGGCGATGAATTCGGCCAGGTTGTTGGCCGGCACGTCCTTGTGCACCACCAGCGCCAGCTCGAAGCGCGCCGCCAGCATGATTGGCTGGAAGTCCTGGTACGGGTCGTACTTCAGGTCGCGGTAGGCGTGCGGGTACATCGTCATCATGCTGGCCGTGCCCAGCAGCAGCGTGTGGCCGTCGGGCGCCGCCGTCTTCACGTTGTCGACCGCGATGCGGCCCGAGGCACCGGCGCGGTTGTCGACGATCAGCGGCCCGATGTGCTCGCGCACCTGCTGCGCGATGGCGCGCGTGAGCACGTCCTGCGTGCCGCCGGCGGGCACGCCGATCAGCACCTTGATCGGCGTCTCGCTCGGGAAGGTCGGGTCGGCGGCGGCGTGGGCCAGCGTGGCGAGCGGCGACAGCGCGGCGCCGCCGAGCAGTGCCAGCGCGCGCCGGCGCGCCAGTGCGGGGTGCACGGTCATGGTTCGTCTCCCTTGTCGAGATTCTGGGTCGCGCCAATATAGGGCGCCGACAATTGATTGTTCAAATCAAGCAACCTGCGGACTAACCCCATGCACGACGCATCCGAACCCGCGCGCCGGCCGGCCCTGGACGGCCTGCTGCTGTTCCGCCTGCACCGGCTGTTCTCGGTCGGCGGCAGCCTGGTCACGCGCCTGTGCGAGGGCCGCTTCGGCATCACCCGGCGCGAATGGCGGGTGATCGCCGTGCTGGCGGGGCGGCCCGACCTGGGTTCCACGCAACTGGCGCAGCACGCCTCGCTGGACGCGGCGCGCACCTCGCGCGCCATCGGCTCGCTGGTGGCCAAGGCGCTGGTGCTGCGCAGCCACGCGGCGGGCGACCGGCGTCAGGTCAAGCTGCGGCTCACGCCGGCCGGCGATGCGCTGTACGAGGAACTGTTCCCGCTGGTCGAAGGCATCAACGCGCAGCTGCTCGAGGCGCTGGCACCGGGCGAGGCGCAGCGCTTCGACCAGGCCATTGCCCGGCTGCAGGCGCGCGCGGGACAACTGGTGGCCGCCAGCACGCTGCCCAAGGCGAACCGGGGGCGCCGCGCCGGGCTCAGTTCGCCGGCTGGGGCTGCAGGCCGCCGAAGCCCGCGCCCGGCGCCGGACTGAGGCCCGCCGCCCCGGCACCGGCGGGCGCGGCGCTGACGTCGGCCGTGCCCTCGAAGCGTAACCGCGGCAGTGATTGCGGGTGGTGCTGCTGCATGTAGTCGATCATCTTTTCGCGGATCAGGCAGCGCAGGTCGAAGGCCAGGTCGGAGTTGGCGGCGGTGCACAGCACGCGCACCTGCATGCAGCGCTCGGTGGTGTCGGTCACCACCAGGTTGAAGAAGCGCCCGTCCCACTGCGGCGCCGCCTTCACGATGCCTTCGACCGCCGTGCGCAGGTCCGCGATCGGCATGGTGTAGTCGACATAGAAGAAGACCGAACCGAGCAGGCGCGCGCTGTCGCGCGTCCAGTTGTAGAACGGCTTCTCGATGAAGTAGGTCAGCGGCAGGATCAGGTTGCGGTCGTCCCAGATGCGCAGCACCACGTAGCTGCCGGTGATCTCGTGCACGCGGCCCCATTCGCCTTCGACCACCAGCACGTCGTCGATCCGGATCGGCTGCGTCAGCGCGATCTGCAGCCCGGCCACCAGGTTGCTGAACAGCGGCTTGGTGGCCAGCCCGGCGACGATGCCGAACAGGCCCGCCGATGCCAGCAGGCTGGTGCCCACTTGGCGCGCGCCGGGAAAGGTCAGCAGCATCATGGCCGCGCCGATGATGCCGATGATCACCATCGCGCTGCGCGTCAGCACGCGCGCCTGGGTGGCGATGGTGCGCGCGTGGAAGTTGTCCGGGTCGTCCGCGGGGTGTGCCTTCAGCACGCCTTCGAGCAGGCCCGCCACCATGCGCAGCAGCAGCCAGGTCAGGGTGGCGATGATGAGCAGGCCGGTGAGGTGGCGCGCGCCGTCGATGGCCGGCAGGCTGTCCGGCGCCGCCTGCCAGACGGCCTGCACGGCCATCAGCGGGATCGCCCAGCGCGCGGCGCTGCGGCTGTAGTCGACCATGCTGTGCAGCGTGGGCGCCTTGCGCGTGACACGCAGCAGGAGCGCGATGCCGATGCGATAGGCCAGCAGGCTCGCCAGTACCGCGACGAGGGCGGCAATCCAAGTGTGGAACCACGGGTGTTGCGTGAAGAAGGTCATGAGTTGCATGGCCTCCTTCTACCGCAAGCGCGCGCCCGCGCTCGCGAGCCGCTTCCTACACCGTGTCGGGCCGCAGGATGCGTGCCGCGTCCACTTCCAGTTGCGAGGCGATGCGCGTGGCCAGGTCGAGCCGGCGCAGCAGCCACGGGTTGAGGTTGTTCTCGAACGGATCGGGCAGGCGCACCGGGCCGCCGGTGCTGGGCGTGACCGACGCGCCGGACGGCGCGGGCGGGGCCGGCACGTCGGCCGGGCGCACCCGCAGCGCCGCCTCGATGCGCTCGGCCGTGCGCGCCAGTGGTCCTTCGATCTCGCTCGGCGTGAGCCGGTCGCGGCGCAGCACCAGCATCGACTTGACGGCGCTCAGCTGCGCCAGCAGCTGGTAGCTGTGCGCCTGCAGGTGTTCCAGCGGCTCGATCGGTGGCTGCACCGCACGTGGTTCGGAGAGCGAGCGCTGGGTCGCCTGCACCAGCGCCGACAGGCTGTCGTAGGCCTCGCGCCGGGCCAGCCGCCAGGCCAGCTCGGGGCTGTTGTCGGTCGCCTTCAGTTGCCCCAGGCCGAGTGCCACCCTGGCGTGGCGCGCCTGTGCCGTGAGCGTGCGCGTGACCAGCATCGGGATCTGCGTGCGTTCCCACGAAGGCAGCACGTAGCTCAGCGCCCAGGCGATGCCGGCGCCGATCAGCGTGTCGAGCAGGCGCTCGCCCAGCGCGAAGGTCGGGCTCATGCCGGCGTACAGGATGTGCGCCTGCACCAGCCCCAGCACGGTGGCCGCCACCGCGGTCACGAGGTAGCGCCGCACCGCAAAGCCGTGCGCGATGGCCTGCGCCAGCGAGACGCAGATCAGCAGCATGAGCGGGCTGGGGTGCGCCGACAGCAGGCCGACCGACAGCACGCAGCCCAGCAGCGTGCCGGCCACGCGGTGGTTGCGCCGCTCCAGCGTCTGCGAGAAGCTCCCGCGCAGCACCACCACGATGGTCAGCAGGATCCAGTAGTCGTGCGAACCCCAGGGCAGGCCGACCGCGATGGCGTAGCCCAGCGCGATCGCCAGCGTGGCGCGGATGGCGTGGCGCAGCGGCGGCGCGTCCCAGCGCCAGACGCTGAGGAAGGGCGCCAGCGACCATTCGGTCGGGCTGACGAACATCTGCCAGTTGGCGCGCACCACGGCCAGGTCGGGCTCGCGTTCGCCGCGCGCCAGCTCGGTCAGGTGGATCAGTTCGTTGTTGAGGTGGCCGATGCGGTTGGCGATGCCGCGCGTGAGCATGGCCTCGGTCGGGCCCAGCCGCGGCGCCCGCTCGCTTTCCTCGTCCTGCGGCAGGTGGATGTCCGCCAGCAGCGCGTTGCGATCGAGCGCGGGCGGCGGCGTGCGGTGCCACAGCAGGGCGTCGGCCAGCGCCGCCATTTCGCCGGCCAGCTCGGTCAGGATCAGGCGCAGGCGCGCCAGCGCCGGCGCGCTGGCGGGATGGGCGCGCAGCGCATCCAGGTCGAGTTCGCTCGCCACCAGGTGGTCGCGCATTTCCAGCAGCACCATCAGCATGGCCGCCAGCTGCTGGCGGCGCGGCGTGTTGGGCGCTTCCAGCACGAAGTTGCGCGCCGACTGCAGCTGGTCGGCCAGCGCCGCCTGGTCGACCAGCACGCGGCCCAGCTGCGAAGGCGGGGCGGCGCGCACGTCGCCGGTGTCGTCGTTCGCGGCGAACTGGCGCGCCTGCGTGCGCATGAGCGCCGCCACCGCGAGCATCACGTCGGCCACCCATTGCGTGCGGTAGCGCGCGTTGAGCAGGGAATTGGCGGCCACCGACCAGAGCACGTAAAGCCCCGCGCCCAGCGCGAAGTATTTCGTGGTGGCCAGTGCCAGCGCCAGGTTGTCCGGCGGGTGCGTGGCCATCGAGAAGATCATCGAGAACATCACCGAAATCGCGATCGGGATGCCGCGCTTGCCCCAGGCCATGGCCAGGAAGGCAAGGAAGGTGGCCGGCACCAGCAGCAGGCCCAGGTAGAGCGGGCGCGTGTGCAGCAGCTGCACCGCCAGGAACAGCGGAATGCCCAGCACCGGCGCCGGCAGCATCTGCCAGAACTTGCCGCGGCGCGGCGCGGCCAGGTCGGGCGGCGCCACCACGATCACGCCCACCGAGGCGGCGGCGCCGGCCGCGGCGCCCAGCCACAGGTGCACGCCGGCCGAGATCAGCGCCAGCCCGAGGGCGACAACGATGCCGTTGAGGATGTAGTGGCTGAGCGCGACACGCGCCGCAGCGCGAGTCCGTCGCGCCGCGGCGCGGGGCGCCTGCATCACTTGTTGTCGAGCGGGTCGGCCGGGGAAGCGGCGTCAGGGCGCACGCGGGTCAGCTTGCGCTGCGCCGGTGCCTTGGGGGCGGCGGCTTCGGCGGCCGCGGCCTCGTCGGCATCGGGTTGCTGGATGCCGACGGTGCTGCGCGCGTACAGGTCGGTGGTGGTGCCGCTGGCTTCGGCGCTGATGGCGCGCACGCGGTCGGAGGCGCGCAGCTTGTCGTCGACGCCGGCGAACTTGGAGTACTTGGCCAGCAACGGAACCAGCTGGCCGTAGATGCGCGGGCTGCCGGCCAGGCATTCGCGCTGCTCGAGGAATTCGGATTCACCGGTGAAGTTGCCGATCAGGCCACCGGCCTCGGTCACCAGCAGCGAGCCGGCCGCCATGTCCCAGATGTTCAGGCCGGTCTCGAAGAAGGCGTCGGAAAAACCGGCCGCCACGTAGGCCAGGTCGAGCGCGGCGGCGCCGGGGCGGCGCAGGCCGGCGGCGCGCGGCATCAGGTCGGCCATGATCGCCAGGTACTGCTTGAAGTTGTCGCCGGTGCGGAACGGGAAGCCGGTGGAAATCAGGCACTCGTTCAGGCGCGTGCGCTTGCTCACGCGGATGCGCCGCTCGTTCATGTAGGCGCCGCGGCCCTTGGTGGAGGTGAACAGGTCGTTGCGCGTCGGGTCGTAGATCACCGCCTGCTCGACCTTGCCCTTGACCATCAGCGCGATCGACACGCAATAGACCGGGAAGCCGTGGATGAAGTTGGTGGTGCCGTCCAGCGGGTCGATGACCCAGATGAATTCCGAGGTGGGCGAGCCGAACTGCCGGCCCGACTCTTCGGCCAGGATGCCGTGGTCGGGGTAGGCCGTGAGCAGCGTCTCGATGATCACCTTCTCGCTGGCGTGGTCCACTTCCGTCACGAAGTCGTTCACCTGCTTCTGCGAAATGCGCACGGCCTCGATGTCGAGCGCGGCGCGGTTGATGATGGCGCCAGCGGCGCGTGCGGCCTTGATGGCCACGTTGAGCATGGGATGCAGGTTGGACGACATGGATTGTGTGAAGAGCGGAGGCGGCGGGACCGGACATGCGACCCGGCGATGCGGGCGGCGACAATCTAGGGATTTTACCCGGCTGTCGTTTTTTCGCCAAAGCCGTCCCGTTTCACCCTTGCCCCCGAACCGATGCGCACCCGCTTCATCCTGATCCAGACCAGCCACGCCGGCAATGTCGGCGCCGCCGCCCGCGCGCTGCGCACCATGGGCTTCGACGACCTGGTGCTGGTGGCACCGCGCTGGGCCAACGTGCTGCGGCGCGAGGAAACCATCCAGCGCGCCAGCGGCGCGCTGGATGTGCTGGCCAAGGCGCGCATCGTCGAGACGCTCGATGAAGCGCTCGACGGCGTCACCCACCTGTGCGCCACCGCTATGGTGCCGCGCGACTTCGGGCCGCCCACGCGCACCCCGCGCGAGCACCTGGAGCCGCTGGCGGCGGCGGGCGACGCGCAGCTCGTGGCTTTCCTGTTCGGCTCCGAGCGCTTCGGCATGCGCAATGAAGACGTGTACCGCTGCAACGTGGCGCTGAGCATTCCGACCGACCCGAAGTTCGGTTCGCTCAACCTCGGCGCGGCGATCCAGGTGATCGCCTACGAATGGCGGCTGGCGCTGGGCGGCTACGAAGTGCGTGAGGCGGTGGCGCCGGCGGCGGCGGCCGATGCGCAGGCGGTGGGCGGCATGCTCGACCATTGGGAGCGTTCACTGGTCGACATTGGCTTTCTCGACCCGGCCGCGCCGAAGAAGTTGATGCCGCGCCTGCAGCAGCTGTTCAACCGCGCCCAGCCGACGCCCGAGGAAATCCACATCCTGCGCGGCATCGCCAAGGCCATGTCGGAAGCAGCGCTGGGCCGGGAGGCCGCCGACGCAAAAGCCCGCGCTGCACAGGACAAGCGCAATTCGTAGACTTGGCGCCATGCTCTCCCGACTCCGTTCCGACATCCAGTGCATCCTCGAGCGCGACCCCGCCGCGCGTTCGCGCTGGGAAGTGATCACGCTCTACCCCGGTTTTCATGCGGTTCTGCTGCACCGCGTGGCGCACTGGTGCTGGACGCACGAGCTGAAGTGGTTCGGCCGCGCCGTCTCGCAGCTCTCGCGCTGGCTGACCGGCATCGAGATCCACCCCGGCGCCAAGGTCGGCGAACGCGTGTTCTTCGACCACGCGATGGGCGTGGTGGTCGGCGAGACCGCCGAGATCGGCGACGGCTGCACCATCTACCAAGGCGTGACGCTGGGCGGCACCTCGCTCTACAAGGGCGCCAAGCGCCATCCCACGCTGGGCCGCAACGTGGTGGTGAGCGCCGGCGCCAAGGTGCTGGGCGGCTTCGTGGTGGGCGACGATGCGAAGATCGGCAGCAACGCGGTGGTCATCAAGCCGATGCCCGCCGGCGCGACGGCGGTGGGCATCCCGGCGCGCATCATCCCGAGCAAGTCCGGTGCGGGCGCCGACGTGACCGAGCCGGACCGGAAATTCAATGCCTACGGCATCACGCAGGAAGACGATCCGCTGTCACAGGCAATGCGCGGCCTGATCGACAACGCCGCCGGGCAGGAACACCAGATCGCGCTGCTGTGGCAGGCCATTGCGACCTTGTCGGCACGGCGTGAAGGCGGTGGTAGCGGCGACAGCGGCGACTGCGTGCCCTGCGACGCGGCGCGCGAGGAATGCTTCGAGGCCGAGAAGCTGACGCAGCTGGTGGGCAAGTAGATGCGTGCGTTCACATTCGGCCGTGGCGCAGGTCATGTCAGGGCACCCGTGGAACCGGCTTCGCCGGGCCACCGGGTGCGCCCCCTCGAGGGGGTATGGGTCGGCTACACGCAGTGAGCCGGCCAAACGGGGGAGGTCAACGCTTTGGCCGCCAGACCTTGCACACGTCGTCGTTGCCCTCGAGATAAGGCCCGCCGATCAGGTCGATGCAATAGGGCACGGCCGCGAAGATGCCGGGCACCAGCTGCGTGCCATCGGCGTCCTTCAGGCCTTCCAGCGTCTCGGCGATCGCCTTGGGCTGGCCCGGCAGGTTGATGATCAGGCTCTGGCCGCGGATCACCGCCACCTGGCGCGAGAGGATCGCGGTCGGCACGAACTTCAGGCTGATCTGGCGCATCTGCTCGCCGAAGCCGGGCATCTCCTTGTCGGCCACGGCCAGCGTGGCCTCGGGCGTGACGTCGCGCACGGCCGGGCCGGTGCCGCCGGTGGTCAGCACCAGCGCGCAGCCGGCGTCGACCAGCTCGATCAGCGCTTGGCTGATCTGTACCTGCTCGTCGGGGATCAGGCGCGGCTCGAAGTGGATGGGGTTCTTCAGCGCGCGGGTCAGCCAGTCGCGCAGCGCGGGCAGGCCCTTGTCCTCGTAGACGCCGGTCGAGGCCCGGTCGCTGACCGAAACGATGCCGATGCGCACCGGGTCGACATCCGGCAGATCCGCTGGGGTGCTCACGCGTCTTCCTCGCGCGACTGCTCGCCCGCCTGCGCGGCATGGTCGTCGCCGGCATGGCTGGCGAGTTGTTCCCGCACCAGCTGGAACACCTCGCGGTAGGCGCGCGCCTGGCGCGGTGCCTCGCCGGGCGGGCCGCCCTTGAGGTCCTTGCGGGCCTGGCGGATCAGGGCGCGCAGCTGCTGGCTGTCGGTGTCGGGGTGGGTCTCGATCCAGGCACCGAAGGCGTCGTCCTCGGCGATCAGGCGGTCGCGCCACAGCTCGGCCTCGTGCAGCGCGGCGGTGGCCTGCGCGCTCGGGCGCGTCAGCTCGTCCAGCGCGGCGCGAATGGCCTCGACCGTGGCAGGCTCCAGCAGCCGCATCAGCTTGCCGATGAA
>Ga0160472_100985_pt1 | contig 10397 bp, 10 predicted proteins | sample HID1973M_E11MG_FD_108267 | JGI IMG/M metagenome (GOLD analysis project Ga0160472, IMG submission 108267) | Enriched mosquito-associated microbial communities from UW Madison campus, WI, USA - HID1973M_E11 MG | ecosystem: Host-associated > Arthropoda: Insects > Digestive system > Unclassified ...
ATAAAATACGGCAACTCTTTTTTGCCGGCCATGCTATTATAACAATATATAGTCAATAAAGTTGCTTGGTATTAGTTAGAATGAATATCTTGCATCTGAATGATCCCTAATCATGAACACTTGCCTGTACACCTGCTTGCCGCCAGTTTTAATAATACGGCTGCAGCCTATAAATTCTATTGGTTTCTTTCTATTTTACATGAGGTAGAAGGTGGCCAATACCATATCCCAAAGCAAAGACTATTCTCGGGTATGGTTGCAACCAGTTGGTACACCATTAATTATTTCAGGATTAGCTATGGCAAGCAGGATCAGCTGCATGATAAAGTGAAAGAAATTGCCGCTGTTGAGAGGATAAGTATTGATGAAGATAGAACTAAGATTAAGACCCGCTTAGACTCCAGTAATCTGTTGTCAACTCAAAAGTTATTATGGCATTTTGATAAACAGGTTCCGCATCGTTTTTTAAGCCCCTGGTTACCGGCGATAGCAGATAATAAAAATGCAGTTTATCAGGCATCGCAAACATTTGAAAACGACTGCCTGTATTCGTTAGGGCAAACTCATATTTCCATAAATCCCATATGGGTAGATTACCTAAGTAGAAACGCAGGAATTTTAAAAAGCTTTTGTTACTGGAAACTGAGTTTGTATTTGCAAAAACATAATCCAAATGTTCCGGATATTCCGAATAAGTTGGTTAAACCGGCTAAAAGAAACAGCCTCGCTAAGCCGCGAAAAATCTGGGATGTAGTGATAGAGGAATTGGATGGTGTAGATTGTATTTATACCAATACCAGGCTTTACAAAAATAGCTTTGCTGTTGAGCATTTTATTCCTTATGCATTTGTATCACATGATTTGTTATGGAATTTAATACCAGCATGTCCTTCTTTTAATAGTTCAAAATCTGATAAGCTGCCGCAATTGGAAAAGTACTTTGATGCTTTTTACGGTTTACAAAAAAAGGCTATTGAAATCCTTAAATACAGGATGCCAAAAGAAAAACTGCTCGAAGATTATCTGAGCATCTTTTCTGATTTAGAAAGTTTGCATGTGTTACCCGATACTTATAAAGATAAATTTAAGCGCACAATAGAACCCCTTATAACTATTGCGGCTAATAACGGATTTGAGTATATGGTTTAGCGTCGCTTATAATTTCTCTCACACCAGGTTTATATTGTTTAAATAAATTGCGTCCGAATTAAGGAGATTGATTACCCGCATCGATAATTTTTACGCGGGATGCATGATAAGTTTCAAATTTTCAAACCTTAATTTATACTTTTAATAAGTACTATTCTTTTCGCCATCGCGTTTCTATTTTAATCAACAATAGTATATTCCTGTATCAATAAAAACTTTTTATGTACAATATTGTATTATAATTTAAAATACATCAAGTAATGAAACTGGAAGGAAAAAATATACTCGTAGTAGGTGGCAGTTCAGGTATAGGCTTAGCGCTTATTAAGAAACTTAGGGCAGAGCAAGCCAATGTTTATGCGGTTTCAAGGTCGGCTGCGGCAGACTGTCCGGAAGCGGTGCAGTTTTTTAGTGGCGATGTGCTGGAAAGTCTGGAGGGTATGGAGGCCTTTTTGCCGGCGCAGCTGCATGGCCTGGTGTATGCTGTGGGGAGTATTAACTTAAAACCCTTTGGGCGGTTAACCGACGAAGACTTTTTGAAAGATTTTAACCTGAACGTGCTCGGAGCGGTTCGAGTAATCAGGCAGGCGATGCGGGCATTGAAAAACGCAGCGGGTGCATCAGTTGTGCTGGTAAGTTCTGTGGCGGCAAAAACCGGCATGCCTTACCATGCGAGTATTGCGGCAGCTAAAGGTGCTGTAGAAGGCTTGGCTAAAACCCTTGCCGCCGAGCTGGCCTTTCAAAATGTGCGTGTAAATGTAGTGGCGCCATCTTTAACGGATACACCGATGGCTGCAAGCTTACTGAGTACGGCCGAGAAAAGGGAGGCTTCGGCTAAACGGCACCCTTTAGGTAAAATCGGGCAACCTGAAGACATTAGCCAGTTGATTGCTTTTCTCCTTGCTGACGACAGCGCTTGGATAACCGGCCAGATTATAGGCGTTGATGGCGGACTTGGTGCCTTAAAAACGAATTGATTAAAAACAACAAAATTGAAATGCTTTTTTACAGAGGAGCGGTAAATAATAATGGTAAAAGCGATTTATAACAATGATTTTTTAAATGCAAAGCGGCAACTGGGCGATGAGCGGGCTGATGCGTTTATTAAGTATGTTTTTGCCGATGAAGGGCGAAAGCAGCAGTTGCGGCATTGGCTGGATGGGAAATCGGGGGTGGAAGCATTGAATGCGATGTTTCCAGGCTTTGGCTTTATTGCCGCCGCTACAGATTTACCGGCCTGGGCTGATAAAAAATTAATCAGGGCCGGTCAGGCGTTTTTTGCGAGGCATGCACCGGATATTATGACCTTGCTTGGCTTATTGTCCCTGCCTTATTGTTATACTGCGGCCGATGGGGCGATGGTGTTATACCTATCTGAAAAAATACGGAAACAAACTACCATGCGCCTGCACGATACGGCAGTTTTTGTGTGGGAAGTTATGGCACCTGAAGCTTTTGCCTCTGGTGGAAATGCTTTTAGTGAAATTTTGCGGATAAGGCTGGTGCATGCCGCCGTTCGTTTTTATACACTCCAAAGCGGAACCTGGAACAAAGAACTGGGTACGCCAATTAACCAGGAAGATATGGCGGGCACAAACCTTTCCTTTTCGTTAATCGTGGTACGCGGCTTGCGCAAACTGGGGGTTCAGATAAGCAATGCAGAGCAGATTGCCTTTTTGCACCTCTGGAAGGTTGTGGGTTATTTTAGCGGATTGGATGAAAATTTATTGCCTGAAAACGGCAAAATGGCAACGCAGCTGGATTCGGCGATTAAGAAGCGGCAATTTAAAGTTTCGGTACATGGACAGGAACTTACAAAATCGCTGATAGCGCATATTTTAAAGGTAAACAGAAGGAAAGTGCGCAACAGCGATATAACGGGTTTAATGCGCCATCTTTTGGGCAGTGATATTGCCGGCATGCTTAACATCCCCGGGCCAGAATTACCAAAATATAAACTTACCATACTCAGGGCCATGAAGTTTTTTAAAAGCTTCAGGGGCGAAGGCAATACCAGCCACCTTTATAACCAGGCTTACAATGCGTTTAAAAAACAGAATAAAGAACTTCAGCAGCAGCACCTGGCTTAATTAATTTTTTTAAATATGAAATCTTATACGCTTATCCATCAGTTGATTACCCTCGTTGAGGCGCTGGAGGAAGAACAGGCCGGAAAGGAAATCTCGCTGCAGCAGTTTACGGGATTTTTATTAAGTAAAACAGAGGAGCAGGCCGGGCCCGCCAAGCGGGAGGTAAGGTTTGGGGATGGAGATGAAAAAACCCTGGAAGTGGCCTACCAGCTGGATAATAACATTGGCAGATTATTCGTGTTTATGAGCCGCTATGCTAAAATGTACATTAAAAAAGCGCTTGAAGAAACGCCACTGATAACGCCTGAAGATTTTACCGCCCTGGCCATCCTGATGACGCATGACCAGCTGTCGAAAACCGAACTTATAAAATACAATCTGCAGGAAAAAACATCTGGCACGGAAGTTATCCGCCGGTTGATTGCCGCAAATTTAGTAAGCCAATGGGCAGATGCCAATGATAAAAGAAGTAAACATATTGCGATAACCGATAAGGGCCGGGAGCTGCTGTACAGCGTATTTGTAGATATGAATAATGTTGGCAAAATGATTACCGGAAAGCTGAGCGTGCCGGAAAAATTAACTCTACAATACCTGCTCCAAAAGCTGGAAGATTTTCATCTCGATCATTATGAGCGGAAAACCATCCTGAGCAAATCAGATTTAAAAAATTTTATAGAAGATAACCTGCCATCTTAATAAAGGCGAAAGATTGGGATGAATGAAATAAACACCGGCCTGCTTATTGAGCGGCGTAGCTAATCTGCGCTTTTCCTGCCGTGTTTGAAAACGTAATCCCATAGTGCCCGGCGCTCAATTGCATAATAATTCTACTGCTTGTGCTTGTCTGAAATATTCTTAAAGCCTATCTTGGTTACAAAATCAACCCTGGTATTTACTAAGCGATATAAGATGAGGAAATCATCCTTACTGTTTTCAGATTCGGAAATAATAGACATGCTCAAAAAAGACAGCTTAAGCAGCGAAGCGGTAAAAACTTTATACCGGAATTATTTTGGTTTATTAAGTAATTATGTAAAGCTCAACCAGGGTTCGGCGCAGGATGCAGAAGATATTTTTCAGGAAGTTATTATCAGTTTCATTGAAATTGTGCGTCAGGATAAGTTTCGGGGCGAATCGGCCATAAAAACTTTTTTATACAGTTTAAACCGTTTTTCGTGGCTTAACGAACTCAGAAAGCGAAATACAACACTAGCGAGGGAAGATAAATACGGAAATGCCTCAGCAGGGTTTGAGCCCGATGTAAGCCACCTTATGGTAAACCGTGAGGCTAAAAAGCTGGTAACGGATACCATCGAAACTTTGGGTGAAACCTGCAAAAAAATACTGCTTGCCTTTTATTACGAAAACTTAACCATGAAAGAGATACTTAAACTGGTGCGTTTTGAAAGCGAGCAGGTGCTTAGGAATAAGAAGTATAAATGCATGAAAAGTCTGGAAGAATTATTTGCCAAAGACCCTGCACTTGCAAAACAGTTTAAAGCCGCATTAAGTTATGAGTAATCCCGAAATGAGCAATAAGATCCTGAAATATTTCGATGGTTTGATGAGTGGTGAGGAGCGCCTGGCTTTTGAAAAGCAACTGGCAGAAAACCCTGATATGCAGCAGGAACTCGACCATTTTAAACTTGCCAGAATGGGCCTGCAGCATTATGGATTAAGAGCCGATATTAGTGCCATCCACGAGGAAATGATGCGTAGCCTAAAGGTAGAAAACGCGGTTTTGCAGCCTCGGAAAAATCGCTTTGTGCACCCCTTATTTAAGATTGCCGCAGCTATTTCGGTTGTTTTTTTAGCAGCGGTTCTTTTTAAATTTATAACCGTTACGCCTGATAAATTGTATAGCAGGCAGTTTGTAGCCTATACTGTAGATACCGAGCGGGGGAATAACAGCGAAACTGAAATGGAAATTAATTACCAGGCTGGGGCTTATGCTAAAGTAATTGAGCGATTTATGCAGTTTAAAAACCCCGGAGCAAAGGCGAAGTTTCTGGCAGGGCAGGCTTACCTGGCTTTGAAAAAAGCCCCTGAAGCAGCAGTACTGTTTAATGAATTGCTGCGGCAACCGGATAACGGCAATCCCTTTCATGATGATGCCGAATACTACCTGGGGTTAAGCTACCTGGCAGCGCAGAAATTTCCGGAAGCCTTGCCCCTTTTTGAAAAAATTTACCGCGATGAGGCGCATGTTTACCACGGGCAGGTTTCGCTGCAAACCCTTATGGATATTAAAATACTAAATCTGAAAAATAAATTTTAGCAAAGGTTACATTCTGGTTGCGGGTGGTTACTAATCCATAAAACAAAGAGATTATGGAAAAGCAAACACCAAAAAACACCATTAAATACGCCGCTATAGCTTTAGCACTTTTCGGCTTAAATGCCTGCAAAAAAGACATCGCATCATCGGCGCTGCAAGATAGTCAGATTGCCTTTAGTGTTAAGGCAGATTTAAGCGCAACAAACACCTCCGGAAATACCCTGGCTACAACTGCTACGGTTCCATCAGTTAGCTGGACAGAGGGATTGGCTAATGTAAGCAAGTTTGAGTTCGAGGCGAAAAAGGGCAATGTGAAAAAGGAAATTGAGGTGAAAGGCCTCACTAATATTAACTTGTTCGCTATTGATCCCGCTGTGGTCAAATCGGTTATTGATACAGGTACTTACCGCGAAATAGAACTTAAACTGGTATTGAGTAAATCTTCAACATCGGCTATTCCCCTAACCTTGAAAGGTACTTTTACCGCGGCCGACGGGTTACTTACCCCTGTTGAAATTCAGGTGAACGACGATTTAATTGTAAAGGTAGAATTAGATAATGTTAAAATTGATGCATCAACAGATCTTAAAGCCACTTTTGTTTTGGGCTTAAATAAAATTTTGCAAGGCATAAGCCTTTCAGATTTAAGCACGGCCACCAAAACTTCGGGTCGGATATTGATCAGCAGTGCTTCGAACGCGGTATTATTTAATAAAGTAAAATTGAATTTACAAAGTATTGCAGCGGCTAAAGTGGAAAGTGAACACAAAAGCGGCAAGGCAGAAGATGGTCCCGGACACGGATAATACCGATCGAATCTTAAAGCTTCCGGAGCTTTGCAAAGAGTTTCCGGAAGATTAAGGCAATAGCCATACAAACAGGAATCATGATCAGGTACATCCCGATTTTTCTATCGGATGCTATGGCTACAAAACCACCAATGAACCGTAAATGCGCCCGGTAAGCCGGGCTTTTCTTTGCGGGTGAAATGTTTTTATCGCTGAGGTAATCCAGCTTTGCTTTTTGCAGTGCTTCGGCGAAAGGATAACCACCTTTTAAGGCCTGATGAAAGTGATTTAAAATTATTGCGGTCGAAGCATCATTTGCGCTTCGTATTGAGGTAATAACGTTATCGCATCCGGCATAAGAAAATGCCCTCGATATACTCATTAAGCCTTCTCCATTAACGAGGTTGCCATTTCCGCTTTCGCATGCACTCAAAATAACCAGCTTTGTTTTTTGCATATTAAGGTTATACACTTCTGGCAAATAAAGCCTTGTCTTAAGCGATGAATCTGCCTGACCGGGATAAAAAGCGATATAGGATTTGGAGGGTTCGGTGTTATTGGCCAGGGCATGGGTAGCAAGGTGTATGATGTCGTACTGATTGGAGCGTTTTAGAAATTCCTGTTTTGTAGCAGCTTTACCTGACAAGGTACGGCCCGTTAAACCTTTAATCTCCTGTAGTGAGTAAGACAGTACCGGCCAGGGGCTTTCGGTACCTTGGCTGAATGGTGCAAAACCAAGTGTTTGCATATTTTTTACATCTTTTGGTTCAACCGTATTTTGAAGGATTTTACAGGAATAGTTATAGGTTACAACATACTTTTGCAATACCGTTAAGCCGCTCCCGTCGGTTAGTTCTTCAAAGGGTAATAAATTGAGCTCATCATCAGGAATTATAACAAGGGAGCTTTTGCCCGATAAATGTGCTTCGGCAGGGCCAATCAGCGAATTATAAAGCAGGCTTCCCATTGTTTTCAGCGCAGCGTTGTTATTTCCTTCCTTAAGCTGTACCAGGTTTTCGAATTGCAGCAAGGTTTTGCGGAAATCCCGTTTAAGCGGAACGTTGAAAAAATTGAAGGTTTTATTGGTAATGGCAAAACACAACAGGCTTTCAGCACTTAAATGATAAGATAGGATTGCTGTTGAAGATGGAATTTTTTGTTGCAGGGCTTTCAGGCTTGTTTGGTCTTCTTTAGCAATTGATTTGCCTGAATCTGCTTTTCTGATTTGTTCCTGAATATTCCCTAGCGCAATAATATCGTCGTTTAGCTGTTGCCTGATGGCAGGCAATTTATTTCCGTCAATTGCTGAGGCAGATAACGAGGTGCGGGTAATCCGGTTTTTTAATGTTGTTTCTTGCGTAAGCAACTCTCGTGGTGCTTTCGACGTTGCTTTCGAAACAAGTTCTGCACGGTATAAGCTCAGGGTTGATGCTTTATTTTCTTCATCTGCCAGAAACGCTTTTTCGATATAACCCGAATAACCGCTTAATTTGAACAACAGCAGGCAGGTTTCTATTGCCCGATCATGAACGGCGTATTTTCGCTCACCGATAAGTAATCTTGCCTCATCGTTATCATAAAATTTACTGATGTGACGGGCGAGCATATAAAATGAGTCGTAAGTTTTCAACACGGCATTTAACTCGCTGGTGCGCCGGTTTTTGTTATAGAGTAACCTTTGGGCTTCTGCTTTGGCTATAAGGGTTTCAAGCAGTTCAATGGTATTAAATACACCTTTATAGTGCATCGGGTTTGCATGTGTATAACGGGGATTAAAGTCTGGATAAAAGCTTTGAATGGCATATTGATAAAATGAAATGCCCCTTTGCAATTGTCCTTTTTGAACCCAGGCATCCCCTGAACATTTTAAGGCCACCCCGAGTGTTTTCTGAATATTTTGCGCTGCCGATAAATTTTTGGAAAGGGAAAGAAACCCAAGAGCGCTGTCGGGTTGTTTTTTAAGCAGAAATGCCCTGGCCAAATCATTCAATAATGCAGCGTTTTTAACTTTAGGTTTTTGCAGAAAAAGCAGCGCACTGTCTGCCTTATTCATGCCCAAGTAAACCGAACCGATGTTGTGGTAGAGGTTTTCTTTTTCCTGTCCTGAGCGTAGTAAATTTTTATAAATGGCAAGTGCCGCAGTGTATTGCTTAAGCTTCCTTAATGAAGAAGCCAAGTTATTTTGATAAGTAAGCAGTAATGTCTTATCAAAACCCGCGGTAGTTTTAAGCACCGAGATTGCTTTTTCGTAGAATGGAATGCTTTTATAATAGTTTCCGGTAGCATAGGCCATTACGCCAAGGGTGTTAAAAAGCCGCTCCTGCTCTTTTACTTTTGGGAACCTTTCGGCAACAGCCTTTGCTTTTAAATAATATACATTGGCCGAATCAGGGTTATCTTTCCGAAAAAAACCATTGCCGCAATACACATAAGGCGCAAAAAGAATGCTGTCGGGCATGTTTTTAAGAGACTTTTTTAAAGAAAAGGCTTTTTTAAAAAAGGAGATTGCATCATCCTGTTTATCGAGTACCTGCATGAAAGCGCCGGTACTGATATAAGTTTTCAGTAAAAAGGCATCATTGGTTTTGTTATGCGAAAGTATTTTAATTACTGACAAGTAATAACGCGATGCAAGGGCATCGGTTTTGGCCGATGGATTTGATGTATTCGCATAACCCTCGGCCAGCGCAAGTTGTTTTTTATAATCAGGTAATGCCTGCCTTGCAGCTAAGGTATAGTTGAACAGGACTACAAATAAGACAACTAAATTTTTTGCCATTTAATTTCCGACAACAATTATACAGGGCGGGCGGGGCCTGGCCATACTTTCTGATTTTGCAGCGAGGCTTAACAGGTTTTGCGTGCTTGCTGCCGTAGTCTGGCTATCGGTTCCTGCGGCCACTACAGTTGTTTTTCTAACGGCAAGCAGGTCCGTCAAATATTTTGGAATTTCTTTAGCGTTGCGATAAAAGTAAATTTTAACATTCAGGCTGTTAACGGTTCGGTTGCTGCCATCATTAATTCTGTAGGCAAGTTTAACCTGCTCCGTTGCGCCGGTATCGATAGCCTGATTTCTGATCGATTGTGCAAGATTAATACGGGCATTTTCCGTATTGATAACAATTCCGGCTTTTTTACATCCGCCATTTTCATCAAACACGTTGGTTTTGCCCGGGTTGGGGAAAGGGATTTTCGCATCTGCATTGTATATTGGTGCGGCAATGGAATCGCCCAGTGCTAAATTGAAAACCTTATCAGGATAATTGATACCCGAAATGGTAATGTAATTTTTTATGCTTTCAGCAGAACCTGTAGGGGTAAAGAGCACAAGGTAACGCAAACCACTTTCACTCTGGTTGACGTCTATGTATCCCGTTTTCTTGTCGATCTTCAAACCCTCAGGCAGTGAGGTATAACTTCCTGACTGCATAATGACGGGTTTAATGGTTACAGCACTTCCCTGAAGATAAAAAACGGAATCAGCATAGATTTTTTCATTTCTCACGTCGGGTGTTTCCAAGCTGCTAACCTGTTTTTTGCAGGATGCGGAAAGGAACACACATAAAATAAAAAATGATGCTTGTAAAAGCTTTTTGGCTGGCATGGTTTGATTCGGGATGGTTTAAGGATGTGTAAATCACTAATTTGATTTCAAAATTAGTGAATAATGTTTAATAATTTTCAAGTTTTGTATAGGCAATAATGATGCATATTCTTTTAAAATTCCTCAAACCCCTACCTATTTTTCTAAACGTATTTTTAATTGTTGTTATCATAATTTCTTTTTATCTAAGTAAAAACAGAACATAAAAAAGTAACCGGCTTTTCAATTTTTTTTTAACTAGCCAGACAATTAAATTATCATGAATCCAACTTTTACGAAAATGAAACCAATAAGGTTGCCGGAATCCGGAAAGAATATTTGATACCAGAAATAAAGTAAACGACTACCGACATTTAGGTGTATCCGCCTTATTGTTATGCGGGAGGGAGATTTTACAACCTGTTAATGCTGTTAGGCCAAACATTTTTATCTTTTTATTGGTTATACGAAGAAATCATAAACCTATGGAAAACATTAACCCCAAC
>Ga0160472_100986_pt1 | contig 10390 bp, 7 predicted proteins | sample HID1973M_E11MG_FD_108267 | JGI IMG/M metagenome (GOLD analysis project Ga0160472, IMG submission 108267) | Enriched mosquito-associated microbial communities from UW Madison campus, WI, USA - HID1973M_E11 MG | ecosystem: Host-associated > Arthropoda: Insects > Digestive system > Unclassified ...
AGTGAAAACCCCCTGGCGACTGATTGAACACGGTCCCGTAGGAGCTGCCGCAGGCTGCGATCTTTTGATCTGAAAGATCGCAGCCTCGTTGCACTGGCGACGAGTGAAAATCCCCTGGCGACTGATTGAACACGGTCCCGTAGGAGCTGCCGCAGGCTGCGATCTTTTGATCTGAAAGATCGCAGCCTCGTTGCACTGGCGACGAGTGACCCCCCCCTGCCGACTGATTGAACACGGTCCCGTAGGAGCTGCCGCAGGCTGCGATCTTTTGATCTGAAAGATCGCAGCCTCGTTGCACTCGGCAGCTCCTACACAGCTCCTACACAGCGCCTACGCAGTTCAGCGACGGCTCCGATCCAGGCTGATCACGATCAGCGCAATCACCACAAACCCCGCCAACAACCCCCCTGCATTCACAAACACCTGTGGATAACCCAGCTTCTCCACATCGATGAACGGATAGGGGTACACCGCCAGCACATGCCCGCGCAGCAGCGCATAAGCGAAATACACCAGCGGATAGATCACCCACAGCGCGATATGCCGCCAGCGCAAAGTGCCCTTGCCGACACAGCACCACCAATAGCCCAGAAACAGCAAGGGCATGACCACGTGCAACAACTCATCGGCCAGTCGCTGCCAGCCTTCGGGGTGCCACAAATGGCGCAGCAGCAGATTATAGCCGAGGGCGACCACGGCAATGCTGACGGCAATCCCGCTGCTGACCCACGGTTGCAGGAACCAGCGTCGCGCCGCCGATTCCCGGGACGTCATTTCGCAGGTCAATACCGTTGCCACCAGGGTATTACTCAGTACGGTGAAGTAGCTGAAGAAACTCACCAGGCCGCCCATCAGGCTGGCGTCGATGCTCCAGCGCGACCAGAAAATCAGGTACAGCTGAATGCTCAATCCGGCCCAGCCGAGCACGGCGGCTGCGGTTACAAAAGGACGCCGCGGGCTGCTGGGTTTGAGCATGTTCAGAGCGGTCGCTTGGTGCGCATCAGCTTGACGTACAGGCGCTCGACCTTCTCCCTTGCCCACGGCGTCTTGCGCAGGAAGGTCAGGCTCGACTTGATGCTCGGGTCACTCTTGAAGCAACGGATGTCGATGCGCTCGGCCAGCCCCGACCATTCGTAGTGTTCCACCAGGGCGTTGAGGATCTGCTCCAGCGTCACGCCGTGTAGCGGGTTGTTGTTCTGTTCGGTCATGCCGGGCCTTTAGCGAAGTAAGGATTTGAAGCCGCGCACCTTAGCCGAGGGCTTCGTCGGGGGGAAGCTGTCTGTGTGTTCTGCGTTTAACTGTAGGTGACACGGAAAAGATCGCAGCCTTCGGCAGCTCCTACGGGGTACGCATTCGAATGTAGGAGCTGCCGAAGGCTGCGATCTTTTCCAGGCACTGTTACCAAATCCGAAAGGATGCATGTCAGGAAAATCACTTTCTCTATTTGTAACAGAACATTATGCTTGCGCCCGCTCAAGCTGAAACGCTTCATCCGGCCGCTTATCTCCCCAGAAAAAGATCAAGAATCCCTCTTCTATGCCAGACGTTAAAATTTCTCGAGACAGCGCTGTCTCGACGACTGCTGCCCAGCGAAACACCTTGGCCCTGGCCATTGGTTTCACCGCACTGGGACTTGCACCGGGTCTCGAGGCCGCGACAACCTTCGACAGCGAATCACCCTGGATGCTCGGCGACTGGAATGGCGCCCGCAGTGAACTGGCGGAACAAGGCTACGACTTCAAACTCGATTACACCGGCGAAATGGGCAGCAACCTGCACGGCGGCTACGATCACGACCGAACCGCGCGTTACAGCGACCAGTTCGGCCTGGGCACCCACCTGGACCTGCAGAAGATCCTCGGCTGGCACGCTGCCGAGTTCCAGTTGACCGTGACCGAACGCAGCGGCAACAACATCAGCAACGACCGCATCAACGATCCGCGGGTCGGCGGCTTCACTTCGGCCCAGGAAGTCTGGGGCCGCGGCCAGACCTGGCGCCTGACGCAGATGTGGTACCAGCAGAAGTTCCTCGACGAAAAACTCGACATCAAGGTCGGCCGCTTTGGCGAAGGCGAGGATTTCAACAGCTTCCCCTGCGACTTCCAGAACCTGGCGTTCTGCGGCTCCCAGGTCGGCAACTGGGCCGGTAGCATTTGGTACAACTGGCCGGTGAGCCAGTGGGCGATGCGCGTCAAGTATCACCTGACGCCCGAGCTTTACGCGCAGGTCGGTGTGTATGAACAGAATCCGTCGAACCTCGATACCGGCAACGGCTTCAAACTCAGTGGCAGCGGCACCCAAGGCGCGGTGCTGCCGGTGGAGCTGGTGTGGACGCCGAAGCTCAATGGCCTGCCGGGCGAGTACCGCGCCGGTTATTACTACAGCAACGCCAACGCCACCGATGTCTACAAGGACAGCAACGGCCAGCCCGCCGCCCTGACCGGCGAAGCCTATCGCAGCGCATCGAGCAAGCACGGTCTGTGGCTGGGCATCCAGCAGCAGGTCACCAGCGTCGCCAGCGACCACTCCCGTGGCCTGAGCCTGTTCGCCAACGGCACGATGCACGACAAGAAAACCAACGCTGTGGATAACTACGTCCAGGCCGGCGTGGTCTACAAAGGCCTGTTCGATGCCCGCAGCAACGATGACATCGGCTTCGCCATGGCCCGGGTCCACGTCAACCCGGCCTACCGCAAGAACGCCGAGGCGAGCAATCAGGCCCACGGGGTGTTCGATTACGACGACCCGTCCTACCTGCCGCCCCAGGACACCGAATACAGCGCCGAACTCTATTACGGCGTGCATGTGACGAACTGGCTGACCGTGCGCCCGAACCTGCAGTACATCCGCCATCCGGGGGGTGTGGACGAGGTTGATGACGCGCTGATTGGCGGCCTTAAAATTCAATCCTCGTTCTGACAAACACCACAACTCCCCTGTAGGAGCTGGCTTGCCGGCGATGGCGGTGTATCAGTCAACAAATATGCCGACAGATACACCGCCATCCCCTGTAGGAGCTGGCTTGCCAGCGAACGCGGTGTATTTGTTGGCAAATCGGGTGACTGACACACCGCCATCGCTGGCAAGCCAGCTCCTACAAGGGATTGCGTCTACCTACACATCGCAACTGAACCCTGCCCGCCCAAGATCGTCATCTACAGTGAACTTGCGCGGGACTACTTGAAACGACACGGAGAATCACACTATGAGCACTGAGAGTGCCTTGAGTCGAAGCCGTCTGTTGCCGACGCTGCTCGGCATACTGCTTCTGCTGATGGGCCTGGCCATGCTGGCCGGGGGGATCAAGCTGAGCCTGCTGGGCGGCTCGCTGTACTACCTGCTGGCCGGTATCGGCCTGGTGCTGACCGGCATCCTGTTGATCGCCGCGCGTCGCGCCGCACTGGGCCTGTTTGCCCTGGTGCTGTTCGCCAGCACCGTCTGGGCCCTGTGGGAAGTCGGCCTGGACTGGTGGCAGCTGGTGCCGCGCCTGTCGCTGCTGTTTGGCCTTGGCATCGTCATGCTGCTGCCATGGTTCCGTCGTCCGCTGATGGTCAGCGGCGCTGCACCGATGGGCACTGGCGCCCTGGGTGTAGCCGTGGTGCTCGCCGGCGCCGCCGCATTGGCCAGCCAGTTCACCAATCCCGGTGAGATCAAGGGCCAACTGGACCGCGATAGCGTCCCCGGCATGGCCAACACCGCCCCGGCGATGGCCGACGGTGACTGGAACTCCTACGGCCGCAGCGCCCACGGTGATCGTTACTCGCCCCTGGCGCAGATCACCCCGCAGAACGCCCACAAACTGGTCGAAGCCTGGTCCTATCGCACCGGCGACCTGCCAGGGCCGAACGACCCGGGTGAAACCACCGCCGAAAACACCCCGCTGAAAGTCAACGGCATGCTCTATGTGTGCACGCCCCACAGCCAGGTGATTGCCCTGGACCCGGACACCGGCAAGGAAATCTGGCGTTTCGATCCGAAGCTGTCGACGCAGAACGCGGCGAACTTCAAGGGTTGGGCGCACATGACCTGCCGTGGCGTGTCGTATCACGATGACGCCGTCTACGCCTCCGAGCAGAGCCCCACCGGCAGCGCCAGCGCGGCACCTGCCAATGCCTGCCCGCGGCGGATCTTCCTGCCGACCGCCGACACCCGCCTCATCGCCCTGAACGCCGACACCGGCAAAATGTGCGAAGACTTCGGCGACAAGGGCCAGGTCGACCTGCGCGCCAACATCGGCGGCTTCACCGCCGGCGGTTACTACTCCACCTCGCCTCCCGCGGTCACCAAGGACCTGGTGGTGATTGGCGGCCATGTCACCGACAACGTTTCCACCGACGAGCCTAGCGGTGTGATCCGCGCGTTCGACGTGCACACCGGCAAACTGGTGTGGAACTGGGACAGTGGCAACCCGGACGACACCACGCCTATCGCCGAGGGCAAGACCTACACCCGCAACTCGCCGAACATGTGGTCCATGTTCGCCGTCGATGAAAAGCTCGGCATGCTCTACCTGCCGATGGGCAACCAGACCCCGGACCAGTTCGGTGGCGAGCGCACACCTGAATCGGAGCTGCATGCTGCCGGCCTGACCGCCCTCGACATCGCCACCGGCCAGGTGCGCTGGCATTTCCAGTTCACCCACCACGACCTGTGGGACATGGACGTTGGCGGCCAGCCGACCCTGATGGACCTCAAGACACCGCAAGGTGTGAAGCAAGCAGTGCTGGCATCGACCAAGCAGGGCAGCATCTACGTGCTGGACCGCAGCACCGGCCAGGCCATCGTGCCGATCAACGAAGTACCGGTGCCGCAAGGTGCGGTGGAAGGCGACCACACCTCGCCGACCCAACCGAAATCCGACCTGAACTTCATGCCGCCGCCGTTGAAAGAGCGCGACATGTGGGGCGTCACCCCGTTCGACCAACTGATGTGCCGGATCACTTTCAAATCCATGCGTTATGACGGCCCGTTCACCCCGCCATCGCTGCAAGGTTCGATCGTCTATCCGGGCAACTTCGGTGTGTTCGACTGGGGCGGCATCTCGGTCGACCCGGTGCGCCAGATCGCGTTCGTGAACCCGGACTGGATGGCGTTCAAATCGAAAATGATCCCGGCGGCAGAAATTGCCGCCCAGGGCCCGCGTAAAAGCGAAACCGAAGGCGTACAGCCGAACAAAGGCGCGCCGTATGGCGTCGTCCTCGAACCATTGCTGTCGCCACTGGGCCTGCCATGCCAGGCGCCGGCCTGGGGCTACGTCGCGGCAGTCGACCTGACCACCCATAAAACCGTCTGGATGCACAAGAACGGCACCGTGCGCGACAGCTCGCCGGTCCCGATCCCGTTGAGCATGGGCGTGCCCAGCCTGGGCGGCACCTTCACCACCGCCGGTGGCGTCGGTTTCCTCAGCGGCACCCTCGACCAGTACCTGCGCGCCTATGACATGAAAAATGGCAAGCAGTTGTGGGAAGGCCGCCTGCCAGCGGGCGCACAGACCACTCCGATGACCTACACCGGCAAGGACGGCAAGCAGTACGTGCTGGTCGTGGCCGGCGGTCACGGTTCCCTGGGCACCAAGCAGGGTGACTATGTGATTGCGTACAAGCTGTCCGAGTAAGATTTAGCGGCAGTCACAACAAAGGCGACGCCCTCACAGGCGTCGCCTTTTTTATTGTCACCAAAATCCCTGTAGGAGCTGCCGCAGGCTGCGATCTTTTGATCTGGAAATCAAAAGATCGCAGCCTGCGGCAGCTCCTACAGGGCAACGCGCAGCACATGGTGTGGATATCCAGCTAACCTGTCTCTGCGCTGAATACACCTTCGAAACACCCGCTTGCACAATTTGACCGTTGAAACCTCCGCCAACCTGCCCCATCTAAGACCCATACCCATTGCGCAGGTGCCCCCATGAGCGACCAGCAAGACTTCCCCGAAGACCCAAGCGAATACGCCGACCCGGAGAACGCCGAGCACCACACCCCCGGCAAAGGCCTGGCCCTGCCTGGCCAGAACCTGCCGGACAAGGTCTACATCATCCCGATCCACAATCGCCCCTTCTTCCCGGCCCAAGTGCTGCCGGTCATTGTCAATGAAGAACCCTGGGCGGAAACCCTCGACCTGGTGGCCAAGTCCGAACACCACTCCCTGGCCCTGTTCTACATGGACACGCCCCAGGAAGACCCGCGCCATTTCGACACCTCGGCCCTGCCGCTCTACGGCACCCTGGTCAAGGTGCACCACGCCAGCCGCGAAAACGGCAAGTTGCAGTTCGTCGCCCAGGGCCTGACCCGCGTACGCATCAAGACCTGGCTCAAGCATCACCGCCCGCCGTACCTGGTGGAAGTCGAATACCCGCACCAGCCCACCGAGCCGACCGACGAGGTCAAGGCCTATGGCATGGCGCTGATCAACGCGATCAAGGAACTGCTGCCGCTCAACCCGCTGTACAGCGAAGAGCTGAAGAATTATCTCAACCGCTTCAGTCCCAACGACCCCTCGCCACTGACCGACTTCGCCGCCGCCCTGACCTCGGCCACCGGCAGCGAACTGCAGGAAGTGCTCGACTGCGTGCCGATGCTCAAGCGCATGGAAAAAGTCCTGCCGATGCTGCGCAAGGAAGTCGAAGTCGCACGCCTGCAAAAAGAGATTTCCGCTGAAGTTAACCGCAAGATCGGCGAGCATCAGCGCGAGTTTTTCCTCAAGGAACAGCTCAAGGTCATCCAGCAGGAGCTGGGCCTGACCAAGGACGACCGCAGCGCCGACCTCGAACAGTTCGAACAGCGCCTGGTGGGCAAGGTCCTGTCGCCTCAGGCGCAGAAGCGCATCGAAGAGGAAATGAACAAACTGTCGATCCTCGAGACCGGCTCGCCCGAGTACGCGGTGACCCGCAATTACCTCGACTGGGCGACCTCGGTGCCGTGGGGCGTGTATGGCGAGGACAAGCTCGACCTCAAGCACGCGCGCAAGGTGCTGGACAAACACCACGCCGGCCTGGATGACATCAAGGACCGCATCCTCGAATTCCTCGCCGTCGGCGCCTACAAAGGCGAGATCAGCGGCTCCATCGTTCTGCTGGTGGGCCCGCCGGGCGTGGGCAAGACCAGCGTCGGCAAGTCCATCGCCGAATCCCTCGGCCGGCCGTTCTATCGCTTCAGCCTCGGCGGCATGCGCGACGAGGCCGAGATCAAGGGCCACCGCCGCACCTACATCGGCGCCCAGCCGGGCAAACTGGTGCAGGCGCTTAAAGACGTCGAAGTGATGAACCCGGTGATCATGCTCGACGAGATCGACAAGATGGGCCAAAGCTACCAGGGCGACCCGGCGTCGGCGCTGCTGGAAACCCTCGATCCGGAGCAGAACGTCGAATTCCTTGACCACTACCTCGACCTGCGCATGGACCTGTCCAAGGTGCTGTTCGTCTGCACCGCCAACACCCTCGATTCAATCCCCGGGCCGTTGCTCGACCGCATGGAAGTGATTCGCCTGTCGGGCTACATCACCGAGGAAAAAGTCGCCATCGCCAAGCGCCACCTGTGGCCCAAGCAGCTCGAGAAGGCCGGCGTGTCCAAAAGCAGCCTGACGATCAGCGACAATGCGCTCAAGGCCCTGATCGACGGCTATGCCCGCGAAGCCGGCGTGCGCCAACTGGAGAAAAACCTCGGCAAACTGGTGCGCAAGGCCGTGATGAAGCTGCTCGACGACCCCACACAGGTCATCAAGCTCGGCCCGAAAGACCTCGAAACGTCCCTCGGCAAACCGGTGTTCCGCAACGAACAGGTGCTGTCCGGCGTCGGCGTGATCACCGGGCTGGCCTGGACCAGCATGGGCGGCGCGACCCTGCCGATCGAAGCCACGCGCATTCACACCCTCAACCGCGGCTTCAAACTCACCGGGCAGTTGGGCGACGTGATGAAAGAATCGGCAGAAATCGCCTACAGCTACGTCAGCTCGCACCTGAAGTTGTTCGGTGGCGATCCTAAATTCTTCGACGAAGCCTTCGTGCACCTGCACGTCCCCGAAGGCGCCACCCCGAAAGACGGCCCGAGCGCCGGCGTGACCATGGCCAGCGCCCTGCTCTCCCTGGCCCGCAACCAACCGCCGAAGAAAGGCGTGGCGATGACCGGCGAACTGACGCTGACCGGGCATGTGCTGCCGATTGGCGGGGTGCGTGAGAAGGTGATTGCGGCGCGGCGGCAGAAGATTTTCGAGCTGATATTGCCGGAAGCCAACCGGGGTAATTTCGAGGAGTTGCCGGAGTATCTGAAAGAAGGCATTACCGTGCATTTTGCCAAACGGTTTGCGGATGTGGCGAAGGTGCTTTTCTGAGGTTTCTGTAGCGCCCCTTCTGGCGCCATCGCTGGCAAGCCAGGCTCCTACAGGGCTTGCGGTGTACACGATATGTGTTCACCGCAAGCCCTGTAGGAGCCTGGCTTGCCAGCGATGGCGTCAGCTCTGTCAACACGCCCCCAACTGTCACACTTTGTCTCATCTCGGTTATGCTCACCGTTCGTCGTAAACGCCGGAGCCCCCGACCCAATGTCCCCCACTCGCCTTTTATTTCCCCTCGCCCTAGCCTTGCTGGCTGGATGCGCCACGCAGCCTGCGCACAACGTGACCGTGGAAAAACAAAGCGAATGTCCGTTGAAACTCGCCAGCGGGCAAAACCTGATCCTGAGTCTGCCCAGCAACCCGACCACTGGGTATCGCTGGGCGATCCAGGATTCGGCCGGTGGCGTGCTGCACAGTTTGGGGCCTGAGGTGTATCGCAACCCTGAAGATGCCGGCATCGTCGGTTCCGCCGGTGTCTCGACCTGGCGCTTTCAGGCTTTCGCGGCCGGGACCGGCCGTTTGCGCCTGACCTCCCAGCAACCCTGGGCACCGGAAGTATTGCCGGTGGATGTATTCGACTGTGCGATTTCGGTGAACTGACCCATGGGTTGGCTGATTCTGGCGCTGATGGGCGCCGTGACCTTCCTCTATGGCCTGAGCGTGCATGCCTCGCTGCTGTGCCTGCTGGTCAAACCCCTGCCGGTGCTGGCCCTGCTCGGCTGGCTGCACGATGCGCCGCCCGGCGAGTACCGGCGCTGGATCAGCCTCGGTCTGATCTTCTCTCTACTCGGTGATGTGCTGCTGGCATGGCCGGGGGATTTGTTTGTATTTGGCCTGGGGGCGTTTCTGGTCGCGCACCTGGCTTATCTGAAAGCTTACTTGAGTGATTGTCGGCGCCTGGCATTGTTGCCACTGGTCATCGCCCTCGGTGTGGGTGCAGTGCTGTTGGGGATTCTGATTTCCCATGGGCTGGGGCCATTGCTGATCCCGGTGATTGTCTACGGGCTGGCGATCAGTGCGATGCTCTGGCGTGCGCTGGCACGGCTCGGGACCGATGTACCGAGGCGGTCGGCACTGCTGGCGGCGGCCGGTGCGGTGGCGTTTGTGTTTTCCGACAGCGTGATTGGTATCAGCCGGTTTGTGCTGCCTTTTGATGCGGCGCCGTATGTGATCATTCTCAGTTACTGGCTGGGACAATGGGGAATCACCGCCTCGGCGTTCCCTCAGAAACCGCGCTTGGCGTAAAGAAAAGATCGCAGCCTTCGGCAGCTCCTACGCTGGGAACGCGATCCCTGTAGGAGCTGCCGAAGGCTGCGATCTTTTGATTGGCCGGTTTATCAGACAACCCGCGCATCCCCGCGCCAACTTGGCTAAAATGCCGGCCTTTGAACCTACACCGCTGGAACCGCCGTGAGCAAAGAATCCGATCGCCTTTTCGCCCAGCCCTTGGCCCAGGTACCCGACTTCGCCTTTAACGAGGATGTGGTGCGGGTATTTCCGGACATGATCAAGCGCTCGGTGCCGGGTTATCCGACCATCGTGGAAAACCTTGGCGTGCTCGCCGCGCAGTTCGCCCAGCCCAACAGCGTGCTCTACGACCTCGGCTCGTCCCTTGGCGCCGTGACCCAGGCCTTGCGCCGCCATGTGCGCACCGACGGCTGCCGGGTCATCGCGGTGGATAACTCTGCGGCGATGGTCGAACGTTGCCGCGAATACCTCAACGGCCAGGACTCGATGTTCCAGGAGTTGCTGCCCGTCGAAGTCGTCGAAGGCGACATCCTCGCGTTGCAGTTCCAGCCAGCCTCGGTGGTGGCGCTGAACTTCACCCTGCAATTCATCGCCCCGGAGCAGCGCACAAGCCTGCTCTCGCGCATCCGTCAGTCACTGCTGCCCGGTGGCGCGCTGATTCTCTCGGAAAAACTGCGTTTTGAAGACGAACAGGAGCACGCGCTGCTCACCGACCTGCACATCGCCTTCAAGCGCGCCAACGGCTACAGCGAACTGGAAATCGCCCAGAAGCGCAGCGCCATCGAAAACGTCATGAAGCCCGACAGCCTCGAAGAAC
>Ga0160472_100990_pt1 | contig 10381 bp, 9 predicted proteins | sample HID1973M_E11MG_FD_108267 | JGI IMG/M metagenome (GOLD analysis project Ga0160472, IMG submission 108267) | Enriched mosquito-associated microbial communities from UW Madison campus, WI, USA - HID1973M_E11 MG | ecosystem: Host-associated > Arthropoda: Insects > Digestive system > Unclassified ...
AGGGTGTCGACCGTGCCAAGCCTGAAGATCAGGGTGCCGGCGACCAGGGCCTGATGTTCGGCTACGCCAGCAATGAAACCGACGTGCTGATGCCGGCACCGATCACCTTCTCGCACCAGTTGGTGCAGCGCCAGGCGGAAGCCCGCAAATCCGGCCTGCTGCCTTGGCTGCGTCCGGACGCCAAGTCGCAAGTGACCTGCCGTTACGAAAATGGCAAGGTCGTCGGTATCGACGCCGTGGTTCTGTCGACCCAACACAACCCGGAAGTGTCGTACAACGACCTGCGCGAAGGCGTGATGGAGCTGATCGTCAAGCACGTGCTGCCGGCCGAACTGCTTAGCAAAGACACCCAGTTCCACATCAACCCGACTGGCCAGTTCATCATCGGCGGTCCGGTTGGCGACTGCGGCCTGACCGGTCGCAAGATCATCGTCGACAGCTACGGCGGCATGGCCCGTCACGGCGGTGGCGCGTTCTCCGGCAAGGATCCATCCAAGGTTGACCGTTCGGCGGCCTACGCCGGTCGTTACGTGGCCAAGAACATCGTGGCTGCCGGCCTGGCCGAGCGTTGCGAAATTCAGGTGTCCTACGCCATCGGCGTCGCCCTGCCGACGTCGATCTCGGTGAACACCTTCGGCACCGGCAAGATCAGCGACGACAAGATCGTCAAACTGGTCCGCGAAGTGTTCGACCTGCGTCCATACGCGATCACCACCATGCTCGACCTGCTGCACCCGATGTACCAGGAAACCGCAGCGTACGGTCACTTCGGTCGTACCCCGGGCACCAAGACCGTGGGTGACGATACCTTCACCACGTTCACCTGGGAAAAAACCGACCGCGCCGACGATCTGCGTACCGCTGCCGGCCTGTAAGATTTTTCCTGCTGTACCCGAAACCCCGCACGGTTCGCCGTGCGGGGTTTTTTGTGGATATTCCAAAAGACCGCCGATCTTTTAAATGGCAACACACTGAAAAACACCCGCACGAGCGTCGTCCAGAATCCTTCCTAACCTTCAGGCAACCCACTGCGCAAGGACGCTCGCGATGCTCCTCGACCCACGCCTGTTGATCACCAGCCTGCTTACCCTCCTCTGCCTGAACGCCCACGCCGCCCAATGCCTCGACTGGCCACCCGAACGCGCCTCCAACGAAATCGCCCACCTGCAAAAACAGATCGACCAGTGGGACGACACCTACCATCGCCAGGGTCGCTCACTGGTGGCCGATGAACTTTACGATCAATCCAGTGCGCGACTGACGCTATGGCGCACCTGTTTCGGCCTCGGTGCTGCCGCGGATCCGTTGCGCACCTCCGGCGGCACCATCACTCATCCCATCGCCCACACCGGGCTGGAAAAACTCAGCGATGCCCATGCGGTGGAGGGCTGGTTGAAAGGCCGCAGCGATGTCTGGGTTCAGCCCAAGGTCGACGGCGTGGCTGTCACTCTGGTTTACCACGGCGGCCGGCTGGCTCAGGCGATCAGCCGGGGTAATGGTCTGCAGGGCCGGGACTGGACGGCTCCGGCGCGCCAGATCCCCGGCATCCCGCAGCAACTGACGCAAGCTCGCGACCTGGTGGTGCAAGGCGAGCTCTATTGGCACGCAGCCAGCCATGTCCAGGCCGAAGCCGGCAGCCTCAATGCCCGCGGCACGGTAGCCGGGTTGATGGCGCGCAAACAGCTGACCGGGCAGCAAGCCTCGGGGGTCGGCCTGTTTGTCTGGGACTGGCCCCAGGGGCCGAGTGATCTTGTCGAGCGGGTCGCCGCGCTGGACGCACTCGGCTTCTCGAGCACAGCCCCTTACAGTCACCCGATCAAGACCCTGGCGGACGTCGAGCGCTGGCGCAATCACTGGTATCGCTCGCCCCTGCCCTTCGCCAGCGACGGCATTGTCCTGCGCCAGAACCAGCGCCCGGCGGCCGAGCGCTGGGTAGCAAAGCCGCCGTACTGGATTGCAGCGTGGAAATACCCCTTTGCCCAGGCGCTGGCCGAGGTGCGCGATGTGCAATTCCAGATTGGCCGGACCGGCAGGATTACGCCCGTGCTGGATCTCACACCGTTGCAGCTCGATGACCGCCAGATCAAACGTGTCAGCGTCGGTTCATTGCAGCGCTGGCAGGCGATGGACATTCGCCCCGGCGACCAGGTGTCCATCAGCCTGGCGGGTCTGACCATTCCCAGGCTGGACAACGTCGTATTGCGCAGCAGCGAACGCCAGCCATTGACGGTGCCCGATGCGGCGGATTTCCATGCACTCAGTTGCTGGCAGGCCACGCCGGAATGCAAAAGCCAGTTTCTTGCCAGGCTGACCTGGCTCAGTGGCAAGCAGGGTCTGGCGCTGCCAGGTGTCGGTCCGGGCACCTGGGAAAAACTTCTTGAAACAGGTCGCCTGCACAACCTTCTGGATTGGATGACCCTTGATGGCCAAGAGCTTGCTAACATTGACGGTTTCGGTGACCGCAGTGCCGCTCGCCTGGCAGACAGTTTTTCCCTGGCCCGGCAGCGCCCGTTCGCCCTCTGGCTCAAGGCACTCGGCCTGCCACCGACAGGTCAGGTACAGCTCGCCAATTCCTGGCAGGCTCTGGCGCAGCGCAACACCGAACACTGGCAGACCGAAACCGGCATCGGGCCGGGACGCGCCGCGCAATTGAGCGCATTTTTCCGCGACCCGCAGGTCCTGGCTTTGAGTGGAACATTACGTGACGCGGGCATCGACGGTTTTTAGCCGCGGCCCACCGGGAACCCAAGGGTGTCGAGGCGCTCAAACAAGCCATCGCCACACCTACCGCTTGCCTTCCTATATGGAGCTTTTATGAAATTTCTTGCACCGCTCGCCCTGCTGGCCCTTTGCAGCGTGATGGCCGCTCCGTTGATGGCGGATGAGGAAGCGCCGGGGCTGACGGGTTGTGCCGCCAAGAAGCAAGGCATCATCAATCAGATCGAATTGGCCAAGTCTCACGGCAACGCAGAGCAACAGGCCGGCCTGGAAAAAGCCCTGAGCGAAGTCACCGCGAACTGCACCGACGCCTCGCTGAAGAAAGAGCGGGAAAACAAGGTGCTCGACGCCAAGCATGAAGTCAGCAAGCGTCAGGCCGACCTCGACAAAGCCATGAAATCGGGCGACCCGGACAAGATCAACAAGCGCAAGGACAAGCTCGCCGAATCCCGCAAGGAATTGCAGGAAGCGGTGGATGAGTTGGATAAGTAACCGGTAATTAAAAGATCGCAGCCTGCGGCAGCTCCTACAAGTGCGAACGCCTATCCGTAGGAGCTGCCGCAGGCTGCGATCTTTTCAGCAATCAATGATCCCGAAACTGCTTATGACAGGCACTGCAGGCATCTTCGACCTTCTGCACTGCCGGCCCGAGGTTGCTGGCCTTGTAGGGTTGAACCTGGCTGACAACCACCAGCTCTGCGGTAGCGGTTTCCAGGTCGCGAGCCATTGCCTGGAACCGCGCCTGCTGCTCCCAGACATCGCTCTTGGCGCTGCTGTGATCCTCTTCACGCACCTGCGGGAAATGCTGCCAAGGCTCATGGGACAAGGCGTCGAGTTTCACCGCGCCTTCGGCGAACTTCGGTCCGTCGAAAGGAATACGACCACGCAACATGCCACCCAGGTCTTCGCCGGTCTTTAGCATCTGCTTGAAAATGGCCTTGCGCTGACCGAGGGGAGAATTGGGATCGACACCACCGCAAGCAGTCAGCGTCAGGCAGGCCAGCAATACAACAGAAAGTCTTTTAAGAGTCATGGTGGCTTCAGGTCACGGGAAACGGCGGCCAGTATCCTCGCCTGACCGGTAAAGACCAATAGCCCTATTATCAATACGGGTTGTACGGGCGCATGGAGCACTCGGGCAACCGGCAAAGGAATCACTCCATGAACAGCTGTTTCAAGGCCTCGCGTCAGCGCCTGGTCTGGACCCTGCCAATGCTGGCCGTACTCGCGGGCTGCACCGGTGGCGGTGACGACAACAAACCGAAAACCCACGCCCTGGCCACTTACGCCAGCGCCTCCTGGGAAGCTTTGCCGGCGGTGTCCGATAGCGATCTCGTCGCCGGTTTCGGCTCGTGGCGCAGCGCTTGCACCCGCCTCAAGGCCGATCCGGTCTGGGGCGGCACCTGCGCGGCGGCCGTCAACGTGCCGCAAACCGCCGGCGACATTCGCGGTTTCCTCAAGCAGAACCTCGATGTCTACGGCCTGCGTGCCGCCAATGACAACCCCAACGGCCTGATCACCGGCTACTACGAGCCGGTCTATCCCGGCAGCCTGACCCAGACCGAGGTGGCGAACGTCCCGGTGTATGGCGTACCCGAAGACATGATCGTCGTCGCCCTCGACAGCCTCTACCCGGAGCTCAAGGGCAAACGCCTGCGCGGTCGACTCGAGGGTCGCGTGCTCAAGCCTTATGACGACTCGGCCACCATTGAAAGCCAGGGCGTCAAGGCCCCGGTCGTGGCCTGGCTGACCGACCCGATGAACCTGCAGTTCCTGCAGATCCAGGGTTCGGGGCGTATCCAACTCGACAGCGGGCGCCAGTTGCGCATCGCCTACGCCGACCAGAACGGCCACCCGTACCGGCCGATCGGGCGCTGGCTGGTGGAACAGGGCGAGTTGAAGAAAGAAGAAGTGACCATGGGTGCGATCAGCGCCTGGGCCAAGGCCAATCCGTCACGGATTCCCGAGTTGCTCGCGAGCAACCCCAGCTATGTGTTTTTTACCCGCAATCCCGATAGCAATGAAGGTCCGCGCGGCTCGTTGAACGTGCCACTGACCGCTGGCTACAGCGCGGCGGTGGATCGCAAGGTGATTCCGTTGGGCAGCCTGTTGTGGCTGTCGACGACCAGGCCGGACGGCACCGCACTGGTACGCCCGGTGGCGGCGCAGGACACCGGCGGCGCGATTACTGGCGAAGTGCGCGCGGACCTGTTCTGGGGCACCGGCGAAGCGGCCGGGCAACTGGCCGGGGACATGAAGCAACAGGGGCAGATCTGGATGCTCTGGCCTAAAGGCGCGGCGTTGCCGCAAGTGCCGCAGGTGCCTGATGCGGTGAAAACCACCCCATAAGCAACTGATGACTGTAGGAGCCGGCTTGCCGGCGAAGGCGGTGTTTCAGGCGACTTGGTTGTTGATCGACCCGACGCCTTCGCCGGCAAGCCGGCTCCTACAGAGGGCTTTGGTGTACACAAACTGTACGTCCACCGAGGATCCCTGTGGGAGCGGGCTTGCCCGCGATGAGGCCATCAGCAGCACCCGAAATTCAGGCAGACACCACAAAAAGACTCACAATCAGCCCCATCCCCACAAACCACACCAACGACCGCAAGGTCGCCCAGTCCGCCAGGTAGCAAATGATGTAAAGCAGCCGGCTGGTGATGAACAACACCGACAACACATTGATTGTCACCAGCTCAGCATTGCCGGCCAGGTGCGCAACGATCACCGCCGCGGCGAACGCCGGGGTCACTTCGAAACTGTTCAGCTGCGCGGCATGGGCGCGGCGCCCCAGACCTTCCAGGGAGTCGAGAAAGTCCCGCGGATCATGGTTGTCCTTGAGCCTGTACCCGCCAACGGCCTTGGCGACTCCTGTGCCAATGTACGGCAGGAAAATCGCAATCAAAATGCACCACAAAGCTACCGTCATAACGCCGTCCTTTCTTCAAGTTATGGAAAATCGGGTTCATCCCGGGGCGATCAAAATTTCATCACCAATATGCCCAGCAGTACCAGCCCACAGGCTAGCAGCCTTGGTCGGCCAAAGGGTTCCTTCAGGTAACGCATGCCGAACAGCACCACCAGGATCACACTGATCTCGCGCAGTGCCGCCGCTTCGGCAATCGAGCCCATCTGCATGGCCCAAAGCACCAGAGCGTAGCTGAACAGCACGCAGAACCCTACGGCCAGGCCCAGTCGCCACTGCTCGCGCCAGAACAACGCGAACGCCGGTCGCTTGCGCACCAGCGCCAGCAAAGGAAACGGCCAGGCGCTGAGCAAGGTCACCCAGACCAGGTAATCCAGCGGATGCGACCAGCGCCGCAATGCCTGGCCATCGATGTAGGTGTAGCAACCGATGCACAGCCCGATCAGGCCCACCACCGGCAGCATCGACCAGGGCAGACGCGCCCCGCCGCCGCCCTGCCAGAGCAGGCACAGCATGCCAAAGGGGATCAACAGGATGCCGAAGATCTGCTGTTGGGTCAGCACCTCCCCGGCAAAGATCAGCGTCAGCGCCAGCACCACCAGCGGCGACAGGCCGCGCATCAGCGGGTAGACCAGGCCCAGGTCACCGACCCGGTACGCCTGGATCAGCAAATAGCGGTAGAGCAACTCGAACGCCGCCGACGCCAGGATCCATGGCCACAATTCCAGCGGCGGCAACGCCACGAAGGGCAGCATCAGGCCGACAAAGAGCATCGCCACGCTGTCCATGCAGGCCACCACCAACAGGCGCTCGGCGCTGAATTTGATCAGGGTATTCCACGCCGCATGCAACAGCGCCGCCACCAACACCAACGCCGTTGCAAACACGGCCCACTCCTTGATTGTCCCTGGCGCTCGCGTAGGAGCTGCCGAAGACTGCGATCTTTTGATTTTTCAAGCAGGATCAAAAGATCGCAGCCTTCGGCAGCTCCTACGGATCGCCTAGAGAATTGATTCGTAATATGTCAGTGGCTGTTTATACTGCAATCGACCACGCCGCACTCAGTTGCGCTCGACCAATTCCAATAAAAATCCTGCCCTGCCCGTTCTCATCGAGATCGGTCATCGGCCTGCGTATGCCTGATCACAGCGTCAAGACTACCGACAGAGACCTTGCGCATGCCACTCGCTTTGCTAGCCCTTGCTGTTGCCGCCTTCGGCATCGGCACCACTGAATTCGTCATCATGGGCCTGTTGCCCGACGTTGCCCGCGACCTCGCCGTCAGCATTCCCGACGCCGGGTTGCTGATCACCGGCTACGCCCTGGGCGTGGTGTTCGGCGCGCCGATCCTTGCGGTCGGCACCGCCAATATGCCGCGCAAGGCCACGCTGCTGGGCATGACGCTGATGTTCATCCTCGGCAATATGCTCTGCGCCCTGGCGCCGAACTACGCCACGCTGATGGCCGCCCGAGTGATTACTGCACTGTGCCACGGGGCATTCTTCGGCATCGGTTCGGTGGTGGCGGCCGGGCTGGTGGCGCCGAACAAACGCGCCCAGGCGATTGCCATGATGTTCACCGGCCTGACCCTGGCCAATGTGCTCGGTGTGCCACTGGGTACGGCGCTCGGCCAATACGCCGGTTGGCGCTCGACCTTCTGGGCGGTGTCGGTGATTGGGGTGCTGGCCGCGATTGCGCAGTGGGTCTGGCTGCCGAAAAACATCGCCATGGATAAAGCCAACCTGGCCAGCGAGTTCAAGGTCCTGGGCAAGGCCAATGTCTTGCTGGCGCTGGGCATGAGCGTACTGGCCTCGACCAGCCTGTTCAGTGTGTTTACCTACATCGCGCCGATCCTGCAGGACATCACCGGCGTCAGCCCCCATGGCGTGACGATCATGCTGCTGTTGTTCGGCGTGGGCCTGACCGCCGGCAGCATGCTTGGCGGCCGCCTGGCGGACAGTCGCCTCCTGCCGTCCCTGGTAGGCATGGCCCTGGCGGTGCTGGTGGTGCTGGCGGCGTTCAGCCAGACCAGTCGCTCGGTTATTCCCGCCGCAATCACTCTAGTGCTGTGGGGGACCTTCGCTTTCGCGCTGTGCCCGATCCTGCAATTGCTGATTATCGATCAAGCGCACGAGGCGCCAAACCTGGGCTCGACCCTCAACCAGAGCGCGTTCAATCTCGGCAACGCGGCCGGCGCCTGGATTGGCGGACTGGTGGTGGCCAGCGGCGCTGACCTGGCCGACTTGCCGTGGACTGGCGCGCTGGTCAGCGGCCTGACGGTATTGACCGCGCTGTACTTCATCTACCGTCAGCGAAGAGTCGCCGCCCCATTGAGTACCGCGAGCTGATCATTTTTTGAGCGACTGCGAATCCGCCGCCTGTGCCTGGTTCGCTGTCTCTTTGGGCGGGCCGCTTTCGCTGCGAATCTGCGCATGGCTGATCAGCGCGAAGATGAAGCTGCCGCCGATGATGTTCCCCAGCAGCGTCGGCCCGGCAAATACCAGCCAGAAATCCTTCCACGGCAACTCGCCGGCAAACACCAGATAGGACACCTCGGCCGAGCCGACGACGATGTGGGTGAAGTCCCCGAGCGCCATGAGGTAGGTGATGAGGATGATGATCCACATCTTGGCGCTCTCCATGGAGGGAATCATCCACACCATGGTGGCAATCATCCAGCCAGAGATGATGCCCTTGGCGAACATCTGGCTGGCATCGTTTTCCATGACCTTGCGCCCGATATCGAGGAAAGCCACGTCGGTCTTGCTGTCGAAAATCGGCAGCTCCAGCATCACGTAGGCCACCAGCAAGGTGCCGCAGAGATTGCCCGCCAGCACCACGCTCCACAGCCTGAGCAATCGGCCGAAGTTGGCCAGGGTCGGTTTGCTCATGATTGGCAGCACCGCCGTCAGGGTGTTTTCCGTGAAAAGTTGCTGACGGGCGAGGATCACCGCAAGAAAGCCGGCGCAGTAGCCAAAGCTGGCAATCACCTTAAAACCTTCACCGTCCGGCAGGCGCGAGTTGAGCAGGCCCATGCCCATCAACGACAGTCCCATGGTCAGACCTGCCGCCAGCGCCGACCACCATAGGGCCGCGACGCTACGCTCCAGCTCCTGATCGCCCTGGGTGCGGATGATTTCATGCAGCACCGCCGCGCGCGGGGGCTGGCTCTTTTCGACTTCGTGCTCTTCCTGCGCGGAAAGATCCGGGGTCTTGCCTTTTTCTGCCGACTTCATAGGGTGCGCAACCGGTGGCGGGGTATTTAGCTACGACACGTAGGGCTCATGACTGTTCAGTAGGCAGACACATCTTCGTAGCATATAGGTTCGCCATCGCGGGCAAGCCCGCTCCCACAGGAATAACACCGAACCTGTGGGAGCGTGGCTTGCCCGCGATGGGTGCGCCACCGATCTCATTAATCGGCCTCACCTTCCTTGAACTGATCCTTGACGTACTTGATCTCGGTCCGCCCGTGGGGCGCCGGCAAGCCGTCTTCACCGAGGTTCACGAAGACCATTTTTTCAACGGTGAGGATGCTCTTGCGCGTGATCTTGTTACGCACTTCGCAGGTCAGGGTGATCGAGGTCCGCCCGAATTCGGTAGCGGTAATGCCCAGTTCGATGATGTCGCCCTGGCGCGAGGCGCTGACGAAGTTGATTTCGGAAATGTACTTGGTGACCACGCGCTGGTTGCCCAACTGCACGATGGCGTAAATCGCCGCCTCCTCGTCGATCCAGCGCAGCAGGCTGCCGCCGAACAGGGTGCCGTTGGGGTTGAGGTCTTCGGGTTTTACCCATTTGCGGGTGTGGAAATTCATATTCACTCCTGACCATCTTGCCGATTGATGCCGGGCATCATGGCAGAGCCCGGACTAGAGCTCTATTAAGCTAAGACTATGGTCTCGATTACCGTTCGGACATTGACCGACAGAAACACTTTGGAAGATCAGCATAGCCCGCTATAATCGCCCCCGTTTCAAAACGGTAACGATCCACTGATACCGTTTTCCCGCCACCTGTCCGAGGGGCGCTGCAGCAGGCTAGACCTGTCAGGCTCGGATGGGGCGTTGCCTGGCCTTACGCCAGACACTAAACGCACAACGGCGCCCATTCGCATATTTTACGAATGGAGGCTCTTCATGAGCGCTGTCAACACGCCTGCAGATTTCACCGATTTCAAAGTTGCCGACATGTCCCTGGCTGCCTGGGGCCGTCGCGAAACCATCATCGCTGAATCCGAAATGCCAGCCCTGATGGGTCTGCGCCGCAAGTACTCCGAAGAGCAACCGCTCAAGGGCGCGAAGATCCTCGGCTGCATCCACATGACCATTCAGACTGCCGTGCTGATCGAAACCCTGGTTGCACTGGGTGCCGAAGTACGCTGGTCGTCCTGCAACATCTTCTCGACTCAGGACCAGGCTGCTGCGTCCATCGCCGCTGCCGGCATCCCGGTTTTCGCCTGGAAAGGCGAGACCGAGCAAGAGTACGAGTGGTGCCTGGAGCAAACCATCCTCAAAGATGGCCAGCCATGGGACGCCAACATGATCCTCGACGACGGCGGCGACCTGACCGAGCTGCTGCACAAGAAATACCCGGCCGTTCTGGACCGCGTCCATGGCGTGACCGAAGAAACCACCACTGGCGTTCACCGCCTGCTGGACATGCTGGCCAAGGGCGAGCTGAAAATCCCGGCCATCAACGTCAACGACTCGGTGACCAAGTCCAAGAACGACAACAAGTA
>Ga0160472_100991_pt1 | contig 10347 bp, 9 predicted proteins | sample HID1973M_E11MG_FD_108267 | JGI IMG/M metagenome (GOLD analysis project Ga0160472, IMG submission 108267) | Enriched mosquito-associated microbial communities from UW Madison campus, WI, USA - HID1973M_E11 MG | ecosystem: Host-associated > Arthropoda: Insects > Digestive system > Unclassified ...
CGTGATCCTCGACGTGGAAGTGGCGCTCAGCCCGGCGGTCGACTGGGTGCACTGCATGGTGCTGTTCGAAACGTACCGCGGCGCGCTCGACTTCGGCATTGCCGCACAGTCACCCGCGCTCGACGTGTTCCTGCTCTCGACCGTGGAGGCGCGCTTCGCGCCCTACTACACCGCCATGCGCGATCGCTTTCCGGCCGACCGCCACGCGGTCTTCGCGATGGTCGCGCCGGATTCGATGGCCGATTTCCGCGCGCTCGCCGCAGCGCAGGGCGGCCGCTTCTCGGTGGCCGGCACCGAGGCCGAACTGCTGGCCGACGGCCTGCCGCCGGCCTACGAGTGCGCCTTCAACCACACCACGCTGCAGGCGCTGAAGGCCGACCGCGGCTGGACCTACCTGCAGGTGGCCTACGCGCAGCCTTTCGATCCCGCCGTGGTCGAGCGGCACCTGGCGATCTTTGGCGACGACGTGCTGCAGCACCAGGACTTCGCGCGCGCCGGCGGCGAGTGCGGCACCTTCGGCATTTTGCTGGTGCGCTGGAAGGGCGAGGCCCACCAGTACGAAGTGATCCGCGAGATCGAGTCGCAAGGCGGCTGCGTGATTTTCAACCCGCACGTCGTGACGATCGAGGACGGCGGCATGAAGACCATCGACAGCCAGCAGATCGACTTCAAGAAACGCAGCGACCCGATGGGCCTGATGAACCCCGGCAAGACGCGCGGCTGGAGCGCCGCCATGGCGCGCGACGCCTGAACACTCAACCACGAAATCCCAAGCCCTCCCCGACTGGAGCACCGATGCGCATGAACTTCACCTTCGCCGCCCGCGCCCTGCTGGCCACCCTGATCGCCGGCAGCGCGCTGGCGGCCGCTGCCGACGACAAGGTCGACAAAGTCGTGGTGGCCACCAACTGGCGCGCCCAGCCGGGCCACGGCGGTTTCTACCAGGCGCTGGCCGACGGCACCTACAAGAAATACGGCCTCGACGTCGACATCCAGCAAGGCGGCCCGCAGGTCAACAACCGGCCGATGCTGCCGGCCGGCAAGGTCGACTTCCTGATGTCGGGCAACATGCTGCTGCCCTTCGACAGCGTCAAGCAAGGTATTCCCAGCGTGGTGGTGGCGGCCTACTTCCAGAAGGACCCGCAGGCCATCATTGCCCACCCCGGCCAGGGCTTCGAGAAGTTCTCCGACCTCACCAAGGCCAAGACCGTGCTGCTGGCCAAGGACGGCCAGATCAGCTACTGGCAGTGGATGAAGAAGGCCTACGGCATGCGCGATTCGCAGATCCGCCCGTACAACTACAGCCTCTCGCAATTCCTGGCCGACAAGGAAGCGGTGCAGCAGGCCTACGCCACCTCGGAGCCGCTGGCGGTGGAGAAGCAGGCCGGCTTCAAGCCGGTGGTGCTGTCGCTGGCCGACGCCGGCTGGTCGACCTACGGCATGGTGATCGAGACCCGCCAGGACCTGGTGAAGAACAAGCCGGACATGGTGCGCCGCTTCGTCGAGGCGACCAACATCGGCTATTACAACTACCTCTACGGCGACCGCAGCAAGGGCGACGCGCTGATCAGGCAGATCAACCCCGATATCGCCGACGACAACATCGAGAAGTCGATCCCGATCCTGCGCGCGCACATCGACGTGGGCGACGCGCTGACGCAGGGCATCGGCGCCATGACCGACGCGCGCATGAAGGACTTCTACGACAAGAGCGTGGCGGCCGGCCTGTACAAGGCGGGCGACTTCAAGCTGGCCGACGTCTACACCACCCAGTTCGTCGACAAGGGCGTCGGGCTGGACCTGCGCAAGAAACTCACCGCGAAGTGACATGAGCGAACGCATGCTGACCGTGCGGGTGGCACGCATCGCGCGCCAGACGCCGGAGATCCTGTCGTACGAGCTGGCGCACCCGGCCGGCCGCGCCCTGCCGGCCTACGCCGCCGGCGCGCACATCGACGTGCACACGCCGGGCGGCTTCATGCGCCAGTACTCGCTGGCCTGCGCGTCGCAGGCCGGCGGCAACTACGTGATCGGCATCAAGCACGAGGCGAAGGGGCGCGGCGGCTCGGCCGCGATGCACCTGCGCGTGCGCGAAGGCGACCTGCTCGCCATCAGCGCGCCGCGCAACACCTTTCCGTTGCGCCCGCAGGCGCAGCGCCACCTGCTGCTGGCCGGCGGCATCGGCCTGACGCCGATGCTGGCGATGGCGCAGGCGCTGGCCGCGCAAGGGCAGGACTTCACGCTGTGCGTGTTCGCGCGCAGCCGCGCCCACCTGGCCTTTGCCGACGCGCTGGCGGCGCCCGACCTCGCGCCGCACGTGCGCCTGCACCTGGACGACGACGCCACCTGCCGCATCGACCTGCCCGCGCTGCTGGCCACCCGCGAGGGCGCTGCGCACCTCTACGCCTGCGGCCCGGCCGGCTTCATGGGAGCGGTGCGCAAGGCCGCCGCGCACTGGCCCGAGGAGGCCTTCCACGTCGAGTATTTCGCCGCACCGACGGCGGCCGGCAACAGCGTCGGCAAGCCCTTCGCGCTGCAACTGACGCAGCGCGGCATCACCGTGCCGGTGGCGGCCGAGCAGAGCGCGGTCGATGCGCTGCACGACGTCGGCATCGACATCCCGGTGTCCTGCGAGCAAGGGCTGTGCGGCACCTGCGTGGTGGCGGCCGAGGGCGCCGGCGCCGAGCACCGCGACTTCTGCCTCACCGGCGCCGAGCGGGCCGGCAAGGTCGCGCTGTGCTGCGTCCGCGCCAAGGACGAGGTGCTGGTGCTGCACCTGTAGCTGGCACCCGCGACCCGGCCATCTGGCACCATCCTCCCTCGATGACCACCCACGCAGACACCCTGCCAGCGGAGCCGGCCGACGCCGGCGCGGCGCCCACGCGCGGCCGCTCGCGCAAGTACAGCCAGGTGATGGGCCAGATCTACCAGGCCGCGATCGAGGTGTTCGCCGCGCACGGTGCCGACGGCGCCTCGACCCAGGCGGTGGCCGACCGCGCCGGCCTGTCCAAGGCCCAGCTGCACTACTACATCGACAGCAAGGAAGCGCTGTACCGCCAGGTGCTGCAGGACATCATCGACGACTGGATCGGCATCTTCGGCTTCAGCGACGAGGCCTTCGGCGCGCGCAAGGTGCTGACCGAGCACATCCGGCGCAAGATGCATTTCTCCTTCGAGCAGCCGTTGCGCTCGCGCATCTTCGCTGCCGAGATGATGCGCGGCGCCCCGGTGGCGCGCGAGATGATGGGCAACAGCAAGCGCCGCACGCAGCAGGCGGTGGCGGTGCTGCAGAACTGGATCGCGCAAGGCCAGATGGGCCCCGCCGACCCGCAGTTGTTCCTGTTCCACCTGTGGGCGACGACGCAGTTCTATGCCGATCACGCGGCGCAGATCAACTACTTCCGCGAAGGCACGGCCGCCGACGCGAAAGACCGCGACTACCTGATCGAGCAGGTCACGCAGCAGCTGCTGCGCGCGGCGCAGGTGAAATAGACGCAAGGCGGCGCGAGACCCCGCGCGACATTGCGCACAATGGCAACCGATGCCGCCGATCACCGCCGAAGAACCCACCGCCTCCACCCGCCCGCTGCCACAGCGCATTGGTGCCCTCGAACCGCTTCGCCTGCCGGTCTTCCGCATGCTGTGGAGCACCTGGCTGATCGCCAACACCTGCATGTGGATGAACGACGTGGCGGCCGCTTGGCTGATGACCACGCTCGACTCCTCGCCGATCTGGGTGGCGCTGGTGCAGTCGGCCTCGACCCTGCCGGTGTTCCTGCTGGGCCTGCCCAGCGGGGCGCTGGCCGATATCCTGGACCGGCGCCGCTGGCTGATCGTGACCCAGTTCTGGCTGGCCGGCACCGCCACCCTGCTGTGCGTGGTGGTGGCGCTCGGGGCCATCAACGCGCCGCTGCTGCTGGCGCTGGTGTTCGCCAACGGCATCGGGCTGGCGATGCGCTGGCCGGTGTTCTCGGCGATCGTGCCCGAGCTGGTGCCGCGCACGCACCTGCCCGCCGCGCTGGGGCTCAACGGCATCGCCATGAATGCCTCGCGCATCGTCGGCCCGCTCTTGGCCGGCTTCCTGATCGCCGGCGCCGGCAGCGTGTGGGTGTTCGCGCTCAACGCGGCGCTGTCGATCGTCTCGGGCTTCGTGGTGATGCGCTGGCAGCGCGAGCACCGCATCAGCCCGCTCGGGCGCGAGCGCCTGTTCAGCGCGATGCGCGTGGGCGTGCAGTTCGTGCGCCAGTCGCCACGCATGCGCGCGGTGCTGCTGCGCATCTCGATCTTCTTCCTGCACTCGACCGCGCTGCTCGCGCTGCTGCCGCTGCTGGCGCGCGGCATGCGCGGCGGCGATGCCGGCACCTTCACCGTGCTGCTGGCGGCCATGGGCAGCGGCGCCATCGTGGCGGTGCTGCTGCTGCCGCGGCTGCGCCAGAACGTGGTGCGCGACCAGCTGGTGATGGGCGGCGCGCTGCTGCAGGCGCTGGCCACGGCAGTGATGGCGCTCACGTCCACCCTGTGGATCGCCGTGCCGGCGATGTTCTTCGGCGGCATGGCCTGGATCACCACCGCCAACTCGCTGTCGGTCTCGGCCCAGCTGGCACTGCCCGACTGGGTGCGCGCGCGCGGCATGGCGACCTACCAGATGGCGATCATGGGCTCCAGCGCCATCGGCGCCGCGGTGTGGGGCCAGGTGGCGACCAGCACCGACCTGCGCACCAGCCTGCTGGTGGCGGCAGCGAGCGGCGTGCTGATGATGGTGCTGGCGCTGCGTTTCGTGCGCGACCGGCCGGAGGAAGACGACGTCAGCCCGGCCGGCGAAGGCTGGGCCGCCCACCCACCGGACCAGACACCGGACGAAAAAGGCCGCGTGACGATCCAGATCCACTACCAGATCGACCCGGCGCGCATGGGCGCCTTTCGCCAGGTGATGGAAGAAACGCGCCGCGTGCGGCTGAGCCAGGGCGCGATCGACTGGACACTGCTGCACGACGTGAGCGATCCGGGCCACTTCGTCGAGCACATCGTCGATCCGTCGTGGACCGAGCACCTGCGGCGCTTTCACCGCGCCACCGCGGCCGACATCGCGCTGCGCGAGCGGCGCCTGGCCTTCCACCTGGGCGAAGGGCTGCCGGCGGTGACGCGCTACGTCGGCGCGCGATGAGCGGCGCGCGACGCCGTGCGTTTCAGCGCGCCGGCGGCAGGTACATCGTGGCCTCGACCTCGATCCACACGTTGTCGCCCGGCAGGAAGTTCGACACCTCCACCACCGTGCTGACCGGCGGCGTCTCCGGATAGAACAGGCCGCGCACACGGTTGTAGGCCGGGTAATGGTCGAGCCGGCGGAAGTACTGCACCAGCTTCACCACGTCGGCCATGCTGCCGCCGTGTTCCGCCGCCAGCGCGCGGATGCGCTCCAGCACGAACCAGCTCTGCGCCACGATGGGCGCCTCGAAGATGTCGACCGTCATCTGGCCGGTGGCGTAGCCCAGGCCCTGCAGCGCGCTGCGCGCCGCTTCGGGAATGTCTTCGTAGCTGGCGACGGCGCGGCGCGTGGCCGGATCGACCGCCACCACGCCGCTCATCAGCACCCAGTCGCCGACGCGCTTGGCGGCGGCGTAGTTGGCCATCGGTTTGCCCATGCTCATGGTGCGTTCTCCAGGATGTGTCCGTTGCGGATGACGGTGCGGCGGCGGCCGCGCCCGTCCAGCAGTTCATGTTCGTCGGTGGCGGCCAGCAGCACCAGGTCGGCCGGGCAGCCGGGGGCGATGCGCCCGTCCCACGCCAGCCCCAGCGCCTGCGCCGGGCTGACCGTGATGGCGTCGAGCCAGTCGAGCGCCGGCGCCAGGTGCGCCGCCTGCACGCCCAGGCCAAAGGTTTCCAGCAGGTCGTAGCTGCCGTAGGGATAGAAGGCGTCCTGCACGTTGTCGGTGGCCAGGCTGGCGCGCATGGCGTGTGCGGCGGCCTCGCGGATGCGGGTGATGCCGCGCGGCACCGGCGTCGCGTCCCACGCGCCCTGCAGGTAGAGGTTGGTGGTGGGCAGCGCCACCAGCCGGATGCCGGCTTGCGCGCACAGCGCCAGCGTCTCGCCGGCCTGCGCCGCATCCTGCATGGCCAGCGAGCACGCGTGGCCGCACACGATGGGCTGGCGCATGTTGCGCGCGATGGCCAGCTGGGCCAGGGTGCGCAGGCCGGTGGCATCGGCATCCAGCCCCTCGTCGACGTGCAGGTCGAGCGCCAGCCCGAACTGCTGCGCGATCTCGAACAGGCGCCCGAGCTTGTGCACGATGCCGTCGTTGCGGTAGATGAAGGCGCCCAGCACGCCGTTGGCGCGCCGCACTTCCTGCGCGATGCGCGGGCCGTTGTCGCCCTCGGCCAGCACATCGAGCGGCGTGAGCGAGACGAACTGCAATTCCATCCGGCCGTGCCAGGCCTCGCGCACGCGCTCGAAGGCGGCCAGCGAGGCCGGCGGTTGCGGCCCGGTCCAGTCGAGGTGGGTGCGCAGCGCGCGCGTGCCGTGCTGCCACGCGTCGTGCACCGCGCGCTGCATGCGCGCTTCGATGATGTCGCTGGTCCAGCCGGCCCGATGCGCCTCCATGCGCCCGATGGCCTCGAACAGGTTGCCCTGCGCGGCGCCCACGTCCTGCACCGTGTAGCCCTTGTCGATGTGGGTGTGCGCATCGACCAGCCCGCTCAGCAGCAGGCCGCGCGCGCCCCCGGACTCGCGCGTCGGCGCGATGGCGCTGACCACGCCGGCCTCGAGCTCGACGTCGAACAGCGCCAGGGCATCGTCGTTGCCCGCCCACGCCTCGCCGCGCAGGCAGCGCGGGATGCGCACCGAGGCGAGTTTCATGGCGCGGTGGTGGCGGTGGTGGCGCTGCGCAGCCAGCCCAGCCCTTCGCTGGTGCCGCCGGCCACGGCGCCGCGCGCCGGCCGGTACTCGCAGCCGACCCAGCCCTGCCAGCCGCACTGCGCCGCCACCTCGTCGATCAGGCCGAAAAGGTAGGGGTGGTTCAGTTCGCCCAGGTCCGGCTCGTGGCGCTGCGGCACGCCGGCAATCTGGAAATGGCCGACGCGGCCGGTCGGCAGGTACTTGCGGATCTTCATCGCCACGTCGCCCTCGACGATCTGGCAGTGGTACAGGTCCATCTGCACCTTCACGTTGTCCACGCCGAGCATCTCGATGATCTCGTGCGCGTGGTCCTGCCGGTTCAGGAAAAAGCGCGGCATGTCGCGCTGGTTGATCGGCTCGAGCAGCAGGTCGCGCCCGGCCTTGGCGGCCTCGGCGGCGGCCCAGCGCAGGTTGTCCAGGTAGGTCGGCTGCACTTCCTCGCGCTCCATGCCGTCGGGAATCAGGCCGGCCATGATGTGGACGCGCGGGCAGTCGAGCGCCTGCGCGTAGTCGAGCGCGCGCAGCAGGCCTTCGCGAAACTCCGCCTCGCGCCCGGGCAGGCAGGCCAGGCCGCGTTCGCCCGCGTCCCAGTTGCCGGGCGGCGCGTTGAACAGCACTTGCGCCAGGCCGTTGGCATCGAGCCGGGCGCCGATGTCGCGCGCTTCGAAGGCATAGGGGAACAGGTATTCGACGGCGCGAAAACCGTCGCGTGCGGCGGCCTCGAAGCGGTCGAGGAAATCCAGCTCGTTGTAGAGCATCGACAGGTTGGCGGCGAATCGGGGCATGGCTTCTCTTCTCGGGTCTCGGTCTCGGTTTCGATTTCGGTTCAATGGGGTCGGTGCTACCAGCGCGCGCCGAAGCTGCGGCGCAGTTCGTCGATCTGCGCCTCGGCCAGCGGCGGCGGCAGGGCGTTGCCGGCACGGCTGCCGGCCAGCCACCACAGGCGCGCGCTTTCTTCCAGTTCTTCCAGCGTGGCCATGGCGGCAGCCGGCGTATCGTGCCAGACGTTGGGCCCCAGGCGGGCCAGCATGAGCGCACGGATCGGCGTGCCGCGCGCGCCGTAGCCGGCAATGGCCTGCGCCGCCGCTTCGGCCGCTTCCGGCGCGCCGGGCCGGTGGTAGGCAATGAGGGGAACGCGGCCGACCTTCATCACGAAATAGGGCGTGACGGCGGGCAGCAGTTCACCGCCGTGCCCATCCGCCATGCTCAGCGCGACGCAGTGCGTGCTGTGCGTGTGGATGACGCAGGCGGTGGCCGCATCGAATTGGCGCGCCGCGTTGTAGATGCGCATGTGCAGCGCGATGGTCTTGCTGGCGCGGTCGCCGTCGGTCTGGCGGCCTTGCGCATCGAGCCGGGCCAGGCGCGCGGGATCGAGAAAGCCCAGGCAGGCATCGGTCGGCGTGATGAGAAAACCGTCGCCCAGCCGCACGCTGATGTTGCCGGCGGTGGCGTGCACGTAGCCGCGTTCGAACAGGCTGCGGCCGACGCGGCAGATTTCTTCGCGGGCTTGGGTTTCTGAAGTCATCCAAGCACCGCGAACGCCTTGGTAAAGAAATCGTCGCTGCCGAAATTGCCCGACTTGAGCGCGATGTGCACCGGCGCGGCATCCCTGCCATTGGCCACGTCGGTGCGCGCGTGGCACCACGGCACGCCGGGATCGATCTGCGAGCCGATCTGCATCTGTGCGATGCCCAGCGCCTGCACGCAGGCGCCGGAGGTTTCGCCACCGGCCACCACCAGTTGGCGCACGCCGCGTTCGACCAGGCCGCGCGCCACGGCGGCGATGGTGCGCTCGACCATCGCGCCGGCTTCTTCCGCGCCCAACTGGCCCTGCACCGATTTCACGGCACCGGCCTCGGCGGTGGAATAGACCAGCACCGGCTGCTTCTCCAACAGCGGCGCGGCCCAGGCCAGCGCTTCGGCGGCGACGTCCACGCCCGCGGCGATGCGCAGCGGATCGATCGCCAGCGCCGCACCGCCGCGCTGGATGAAGTCGTGCACCTGCCGGTTGGTGGCGAGCGAGCAGCTGCCCGACACCACGGCGCGCCCTCCTTCGGCCGGCGGCAGCGCGCTGGCTTGCGACGACGGCGCGAGGCCGAAGTTGGCCGGCAGCCCGATGGCGACGCCCGAGCCGGCGGTGACGAGCGGCATCTGCGCCAGCGCCGGACCCAGGCGCAGCAGGTCGTCGTTCGACACCGCGTCGACGATGGCGATCTGCACACCCTCGGCCTGGAGTTGCGCGATGCGTTCGGTGATGGCCGCGGCACCGCGCGCCACCACGGCGTGGTCGATCAGCCCCACGGTGCGCGTGCACTGCGCCTGCAGCACGCGCACCAGGTTCGGGTCGGTCATGGGCGTGAGCGGATGGTTCTGCATGCCGCTCTCGTTGAGCAGGACCTCGCCCGCGAACAGGTAGCCCTTGAAGACAGTGCGCTTGTTGTCGGGAAAGGCCGGCGTGGCGATCGTGAAGCCAGTGTTCAGCGCGTCCATCAGCGCCTCGGTCACCAGGCCGATATTGCCTTGCGGCGTGCTGTCGAAGGTGGAGCAGTATTTGAAGTAGATCTGCCGCGCGCCCTGCGCCTGCAGCCAGCGCAATGCCGCCAGCGATTGCGCGACCGCCTCGGCGGCGGGAATGGTGCGCGACTTGAGCGCGACGACGATCGCGTCCACCTCGGCCGCCGGCGGCTGCGCGGGCACGCCGATGGTCTGCACCACGCGCATGCCGGCGCGCACCAGGTTGTTGGCGAGATCGGTGGCGCCGGTGAAATCGTCGGCGATGCAGCCCAAACGTAAGGCCCCCACGCTCGGCACTTCGTGTCCTCGCTGCCCCCCGAGGGGGCGCTCGCTTGCTTGGGGCGGCCCGGCGCGGCGCTCGTTCATGGCGTGCTGCCCGACGGGAGATCGATGCCCGGGAAGATCTTGATCACGGCCGAATCGTCCTCGCGCGCGAAGCCGGCGCTGGAAGCCTGCATGAACATCTGGTGCGCGGTGGAGGCCAGCGGCAGCGGAAACTTGCTGGCGCGGGCGGTGTCGAGCACCAGCCCGAGGTCCTTCACGAAGATGTCGACCGCCGACAGCGGCGTGTAGTCGCCGGCCAGCACGTGCGCCATGCGGTTCTCGAACATCCAGCTGTTGCCGGCGCTGTGGGTGATCACCTCGTACAGCGCGGCGGCGTCCACACCCTCGCGCAGGCCGAGCGCCATCGCCTCGGCAGCGGCGGCGATGTGCACGCCGGCCAGCAGCTGGTTGATGATCTTCACCTTGCTGCCGGCGCCGGCGCTGTCGCCCAGCCGGTAGACCTTGGCGGCCATGGCGTCGAGCACGGCGCCGGCCTTGGCATAGGCCTCGGGCCGGGCGGCGGTCATCATCGTCATCTCACCGCTGGCGGCCTTGGCGGCGCCACCGGAAATCGGCGCATCGATGTAGAGCAGGCCTCTGGCGGCCAGCTCGGCCTC
>Ga0160472_100992_pt1 | contig 10340 bp, 8 predicted proteins | sample HID1973M_E11MG_FD_108267 | JGI IMG/M metagenome (GOLD analysis project Ga0160472, IMG submission 108267) | Enriched mosquito-associated microbial communities from UW Madison campus, WI, USA - HID1973M_E11 MG | ecosystem: Host-associated > Arthropoda: Insects > Digestive system > Unclassified ...
CTGTCAGTCTGCTGCTGATGGGCCGAGGTGGTCTGTTTGAAGCCGGTCTGGTCGAGTGGATGAGCGACATGACCTATCAGGCGGCCTCCGGTGCCGGCGCGCAGAACATGCGTGAGCTGATCAAACAGATGGGCGCCATCAACGCTTCTGTGGCTGATGAACTGGCGAACCCTGCCAGTGCAATTCTGGACATCGACCGCAAAGTGGCCGAAGCCATGCGCGGCGAGAGCTTCCCGACAGAAAACTTCGGCGTGCCGCTGGCCGGCAGCCTGATCCCGTGGAGCGACAAGGAACTGCCGAACGGCCAGAGCCGTGAAGAGTGGAAGGCCCAGGCCGAGACCAACAAGATCCTTGGTCGCTTCAAGAGCCCGATTCCGGTCGATGGCATCTGCGTGCGCATCGGCGCCATGCGCTGCCACAGCCAGGCGCTGACCATCAAGCTGAACAAGGACGTGCCGATTGCCGATATCGAAGGGCTGATCAGCCAGCACAACCCTTGGGTCAAACTGGTACCGAACAACCGCGATATCAGCATGCAGGAGCTGAGCCCGAACAAGGTCACCGGCACCCTGAACATTCCGGTGGGCCGTCTGCGCAAGCTGAACATGGGCTCGCAGTTCGTTGGCGCCTTCACCGTCGGCGACCAGTTGCTGTGGGGCGCGGCCGAACCGCTGCGCCGCATGCTGCGGATTCTGCTGGAGCGTTGATCGATTGATGTTGTGAAAGAGCCCGTGCCTTGAAAGAGGTGCGGGTTTTTTTATGGGCCTTAAAAGATCGCAGCCTTCGGCAGCTCCTACGGAGGAATGCGATCACTTGTAGGAGCTGCCGAAGGCTGCGATCTTTTGCGGCAAATTGCCGAACCGCCACCCACCCGGTAAAGTGCCGCTCCCCCCGTTTCGCCAGAGGCCAAACCATGACCCAGACCCTCGATATTGCCGTGATCGGCGCCACCGGTACTGTCGGCGAAACGCTGGTACAGATTCTCGAAGAGCGCGATTTCCCGATCGGCACCCTGCACCTGTTGGCCAGCAGCGAGTCGGCCGGCAGTTCAGTGCCTTATCGCGGCAAAAACGTACGGGTGCGTGAAGTCGACGAATTCGACTTCGGCAAAGTACAGCTGGTGTTCTTTGCAGCCGGGCCGGCGGTGACCCTGAGTTTCGCCTCCCGCGCCGCCGCAGCCGGTTGCTCGCTGATCGATTTGTCTGGCGCCTTGCCGGCCGATCAGGCACCGCAGGTCGTGCCGGAAGCCAACGCCCAGGTACTGGCCGGCCTGAAAAAGCCGTTTCAGGTCAGCAGCCCGAGTCCGTCTGCGACCACCCTGGCGGTGGTGCTCGCACCACTGATGGATTTGCTCGACCTGCAACGCATCAGCCTGACCGCCAGCCTGGCCGTCTCGGCACAAGGCCGCGAGGCGGTGAGCGAGCTCGCCCGACAAACCGCCGAGCTGCTGAATGTGCGGCCCCTGGAGCCGAAATTCTTTGACCGGCAAATGGCCTTCAACCTGCTGGCCCAGGTCGGCAAGCCGGACGAGCAGGGCCACACACTGCTGGAAAAGCGCCTGGTACGCGAGCTGCGCCAGATCATGGCGTTGCCTGATTTGAAGATTTCCGTCACTTGCATTCAAGCCCCGGTATTTTTTGGCGATAGCTTTACCGTGACCCTGCAATCGGCGAGCGCTGTCGACCTGGCCAAAGTCAACGCAGCGCTGGAGGGCGCGCCGGGAATCGAGCTGGTGGAAGCCGGCGATTATCCGACCCCGGTCGGCGATGCGGTCGGGCAGGATGTGGTCTACGTTGGTCGGGTTCGCCTGGGTATCGATGACCTGTCGGAACTTAATTTGTGGCTGACGTCAGATAACGTACGCAAAGGCGCCGCGCTCAACGCTGTGCAGGTGGCCGAATTGTTGATAAAACACCTGCTGTAAAAGATACTTGGCAACAATTTGTCGAATGATTCCGGGCAGGCCTATGCTTCCCGGAAAGCTGAAGGCGAGCCGCGGTTTGGGGCTTCCCAGGCATCAATGAAGTAATCGCGCGTGACGACCGTCCCGTGCAATGCCTTACGGCAGCGGTTATCAACACCTTCTCGCTGGCCGAGGAATGTTCAAACTAAGGATGAGCTATGGTTCAAGTTCGCAAACTGGTGTTAGCAATAGCGGCCGCTTCGGCGCTGTCCTCCGGTATGGCGCATGCACTCGGTCTCGGGGAACTGACCCTGAAATCGACGCTCAACCAGCCGTTGGAAGCGGAAATCGAGCTGCTCGATGTCAAGGATCTCACCGCTGCCGAAGTGGTGCCGAGCCTGGCTTCACCGGAAGATTTCGCCAAGGCGGGTGTCGACCGCCAGGCGTTTCTCAACGACTTGACCTTCACGCCTGTTCTCAATGCCAGCGGCAAAAGCATCCTGCGCGTGACTTCCAGCAAGCCACTCTCCGAACCCATGGTGAAATTCCTGGTTCAGGTGATGTGGCCGAACGGCCGCTTGTTGCGCGATTACAGCCTGCTGCTCGATCCGTCCAAATTCTCGCCACAGACCGCCGAGGCCGCTGCACAGCCATCGACGGCAACCGTGGCCGCGCCGGTCACCGGTGCGAGCAAGCCGGCGCAATACACCACCACGCCGCGCGATACCCTTTGGGAAATCGCCGCGAAGGCGCGTAATGGCGGCTCGATCCAGCAGACCATGCTGGCTATCCAGGCGTTGAACCCGGATGCCTTCATCGACGGCAACATCAACCGCTTGAAAACCGGCCAGGTGTTGCGCCTGCCGGATCAGGCGCAAAGCACCAGCCTGGCGCAACCCAAAGCCATCGCCGAAGTTGCTGCGCAGAACACCGCGTGGCGCCAGGGACGGCGTTATGTACCCAAGCCGGGGGCAGGGCAGCAACAGCTGGATGCCACCCGTCGCGGCACTGGCGAAGCCGCACCGACTCAGGCCGCCACGGACAAGTTGAGCCTGGTTTCTGCCGAATCCGGGAAAAAAGGTGGCAAAGGGCCTGCGGGTGATGCCAAGGCCTTGAACAACAAGCTGGCCGTGACCCAGGAAAGCCTCGACACCAGCAAGCGCAGCAACGCCGAGCTGAAAAGTCGCATGACTGATCTGCAAAGCCAGATGGACAAGCTGCAGCGCCTGATCGAGCTGAAGAACAACCAGTTGGCTAAGTTGCAGGCCGATGGCGCCAATGGTGCTCCAGCGGCAGTTGAGCCAGCACCTGCCGAGCTTGCGCCTGCACCGGCTATGCCTGCCGAGTTGGTGGCCAATTCCGGGCCCGCTCCTGCACCCGCCGAGCCGGTGCCAGCCGCGCCGACGGCAGCCACCCCTGAAGTGGCGCCGGCGCCGGTCGAGCCGCCAGTCGAGCCAACGCCGGTGGCGTCCGATGAGCAGAAGTACAACGAGCTGCTGACCAACCCGATGCTGCTCGGCCTGGTCGGAGGCGGCGCGGTCGTCCTGCTGCTGTTGTTGCTGCTGCTCGCTCGTCGCCGCAAAGCCCAGCAGGAAGCCGACAAGCACATGCGTATGGCCCGGGAACTGGCCGAGGAGCAGAAGTTTCCGAGCGAGCTCGATCTGCCGGAAAGCAGCTTCGAAGGCCTCGAGGTTCCGCCTCCGAGCGTGAAGCTGGCGGCCGCGCCAACGCCAACGCCGACCCCGGCGCCGCCACCGGCACCAAAGCCTGCGCCAGTGGTGACGCCGGTCGTGATGACGACGCCCATCGCCGCGCCGCTGGTGTCGCCGGCCGCAGAGCGTTCCGATGACGTGTTGAGTCAGGCACAGTCACATATCGCTGCCGGTCGCCTGAACCAGGCGGCGGCATTGCTCGAAGATGGCGTCAAGCGCGAGCCGCAGCGCAGCGATCTGCGCCTGAAACTGATGGAAGTCTACGGCCAGCAAGGTGACCGTGACGGGTTCGTCGGCCAGGAGCGTCAGTTGGTGGCCAATGGTGACAACTTTGCCAGGGTCGAGGCGCTGAAAAGCCGCTTCCCGGCGATGGCGCTGGTAGCTGCTGGCGGTATCGCCGCTGCAGCCGCCGCGGCCGAACTGGATGCGCAATACGTGAAGGACCTGCTGCTCGATGAGCCCGAGGCACCGTCACCTGCCGCCGACGACCTCGACAGTGCCTTCGACCTGAGCCTGGACGATTTGGACAACATTACCCCGGTGGCACCAGCGGCACCTGAGCCGGATATCACCACGCTGGAAGACCTGGAGGCCTTCCCGCTGGAGGATGACTTGAGCTTTGGCTCGGTGTTGCAGCAGCAGACCGAGATCAGGGACAACCTTGACGACCTGTCTGATTTCGACCTGGACATGGACCTCGGTGCCGACCCGTCGCCGGCGATGCTCGCCGAAGACGACTTCCTGCTGGACCTCGACGAAGGCGTGAAGGACTTCCCGCCTGCCGCTCCTGAAATCGCGCTGGATGATCTGGATCTGCCGGCTGACTTCGACCTGTCCCTGGCCGATGAGATGGCGGCCCCGGACACGTTCGCGGCTGAACTGGGCGACGTCAACGCGGAACTGGACAGCCTGTCCGGCAGCCTCGGCGAGCCGACGTTCACCGAAGCCGACGCGGCGCTGGGCGGCGATGACGATTTCGATTTCCTCGCCGGCACCGATGAAGCCGCCACCAAGCTCGATCTGGCCCAGGCCTACATCGACATGGGTGACAGCGACGGTGCCCGGGACATCCTCAATGAGGTGGTGACCGAGGGCAATGACGAGCAGAAGAGCGAAGCGAAGGAGATGCTTTCGCGTCTGGTTTGATCGATATCAGGTGGTAAACAAAGCGGCAGCCGGTGAGGCTGCCGTTTTTGTTTTGTTTTGTTCTTGAATTGATGCCGCGTGCAAAGCCGCCATCGCGGGCGAGCCCGCTCCCACAGTGTCACCCTGTGGGAGCGGGCTTGCCCGCGATGGGGCCCTCAGATGCACCGCGGAACCGACGGTTGTACTGGCATCCCGTCCACTCAGCCTTATAATGCCCGCCTTCGCGTACATCAGCAGGCTGTGTGTTTCCTTGGCAAATATAGATAACCCCGCCGCCGAAATGGCGGCCGACGGCTTTTTCCGGGTCGCCCTGGGCGTCGAGTACAAAGGCTCGCGCTATCGCGGCTGGCAGCGACAGGCCTCTGGCGTGCTCACCGTGCAGGAAACCCTCGAAAACGCCTTGTCGAAAGTCGCCGACTCGCCGGTTTCCCTGATGTGTGCCGGGCGTACCGACGCCGGTGTGCATGCGTGTGGTCAGGTGGTGCATTTCGACACCCAGGTCGAGCGCTCGATGAAAGCCTGGGTCATGGGTGCCAACATCAACCTGCCCCACGACGTCAGTGTCAGTTGGGCGAAAGTCATGCCGCCGCACTTCCATGCGCGTTTCAAGGCCATCGCCCGGCGTTATCGCTATGTGATCTACAACGACCAGATCCGCCCGGCGCACCTCAACGAAGAAATCACCTGGAACCACCGCCCACTGGACGTCGAGCGCATGGCCGAGGCGGCCCGGTATCTGCTGGGGATCCACGATTTCAGTGCCTTTCGCGCCGGTCAGTGCCAGGCCAAGTCGCCGATCAAGGAGCTGCATCACCTGCGGGTCACCCGTCACGGCAAGATGATCGTGCTGGACATTCGCGCCAGTGCCTTCCTGCACCACATGGTGCGCAACATTGCTGGCGTGCTGATGACCATCGGCGCCGGTGAGCGTCCGGTGGAATGGATGAAGGAAGTGCTGGAAAGCCGTGTACGGCGAACCGGCGGGGTGACGGCGCACCCGTTCGGCCTGTACCTGGTGCAGGTCGAATACCGCGACGAATTCCAGTTGCCCGAGCGTTACATTGGCCCACACTTCCTGACCGGGTTCTCGGAACTCGACGGCTGACGCCTTCGAATGCTTTTGTTACCATCCGGGACTTTCCCGGATTTGTCTTGGAGTTCTGTCGACATGTCAGCCGTTCGCAGCAAGATTTGCGGGATTACCCGCATAGAAGATGCGTTGGCAGCGGTCGAGGCCGGGGCTGATGCCATCGGGTTCGTGTTCTACGCCAAGAGTCCGCGGGCCGTGACGTTCCAGCAGGCGCGCGCGATCATTCAGGCGCTGCCGCCTTTCGTCACCACCGTGGGCCTGTTCGTCAACGCCAGCCGCTGCGAGTTGGGCGAGATCCTCGACGCGGTGCCCCTGGACCTGTTGCAGTTCCACGGCGATGAAAGTGTTGCCGAGTGTGAGAGCTGGCACCGTCCTTACATCAAGGCGCTGCGGGTCAAGGCCGGGGATGATATCGCCGCGGCCTGCGCCGCCTTCCCGAGTGCCAGCGGCATTTTGCTTGACGCCTATGTCGAGGGCATTCCCGGTGGAACCGGCGAAGCCTTCGACTGGTCATTGATACCGCAGGGCCTTAGCAAACCCATTATCCTCGCGGGCGGGCTGACACCTGATAACGTTGCCGACGCAGTTGCCCGGGTCCGCCCGTATGCCGTGGATGTCAGCGGCGGGGTAGAGGCGAGCAAGGGCATCAAGGATCACGCGAAGATCCGCGCATTCATCAAAGCAGTACGTTGATGTGACGGCTGGCAGACTGCCGCCGTCCACTGCTCTGTGTAAAACAGGCACACTTGCAAAAAGCAGGCGCGGCTGAGGGTTATCGGGGGGTACGCAGGTCGCATCACGCAGACCCGGCCATTCGATGATCATCGCCACACACATGAATTTAGCTCAAGGGCATACGCGGGGCTGCGAACCAGAGCGTTCGGGCCGCCGGTACTGGAGAAAGAAAGCATGAGCAACTGGTTAGTAGACAAACTGATCCCTTCGATCATGCGTTCCGAGGTCAAGAAGAGCTCGGTGCCTGAAGGTCTATGGCACAAGTGCCCGTCTTGCGAGGCTGTGTTGTATCGTCCGGAGCTGGAAAAGACCCTGGACGTTTGCCCCAAGTGCAACCACCACATGCGCATCGGTGCCCGTGCCCGTATCGACATTTTCCTCGACGTCGAAGGTCGTGCCGAACTGGGCGCCGACCTGGAGCCGGTTGATCGTCTGAAATTCCGCGACGGCAAGAAGTACAAGGACCGCCTGACCGCTGCGCAGAAGCAGACCGGCGAGAAAGACGCGCTGGTGTCCATGACCGGTACCCTGCTGGGTATGCCTGTGGTGGTGTCGGCGTTCGAATTCAACTTCATGGGCGGCTCGATGGGCGCCATTGTCGGCGAGCGTTTCGTGCGCGCCGCCAACTATGCCCTGGAAAAGCGCTGCCCGATGATCTGCTTCGCCGCTTCCGGCGGTGCGCGGATGCAGGAGGCGCTGATCTCGCTGATGCAGATGGCCAAGACCTCCGCGGTGCTGGCGCGTCTGCGTGAAGAGGGTATCCCGTTCATTTCCGTGCTGACCGACCCGGTCTACGGCGGTGTTTCCGCCAGCCTGGCGATGCTGGGTGACGTGATTGTCGGCGAGCCGAAGGCGCTGATCGGTTTCGCCGGCCCGCGCGTCATCGAGCAGACCGTTCGAGAAAAACTGCCGGAAGGCTTCCAGCGCAGTGAATTCCTGCTGGAGCACGGCGCCATCGACATGATCGTTCATCGTCAGGAGCTGCGTCCGCGCCTGGGCAACCTGCTGGCGCAAATGATGGGCCTGCCGACGCCGAAATTCGTCGCGGCACCGATCGAACCTATGGTGATTCCACCGGTACCTGCCAGCCTATGACCCAACGTACCCTTGGCGAATGGCTCGCCTACCTTGAGCAGTTGCACCCTTCGGCCATCGACATGGGCCTGGAGCGTTCGCAACAGGTAGCGTCCCGCATGGGACTGGGCAAGCCGGCGCCTCGGGTGATCACGGTCACCGGCACCAACGGCAAGGGTTCCACCTGTGCGTTCGTGGCATCGCTGTTGCGCGCCCAGGGCCTGAAGGTCGGCGTGTACAACTCTCCGCACCTGCTGCGTTACAACGAGCGGGTGCAGGTCAATGGTGTCGAAGCCACGGATACCGAGCTCTGTGAAGCCTTTGCCGCCGTAGAGGCGGGGCGTGGCGAGACGTCCCTGACGTATTTCGAGATGGGCACGCTGGCGGCGTTCTGGTTGTTCCAGCGCAGCGGTCTCGATGCCGTGGTGCTCGAAGTCGGTCTGGGCGGTCGCCTGGACACGGTCAACGTGGTCGACGCCGACATGGCGCTGGTCACCAGCATTGGTGTCGATCATGCCGATTACCTGGGGAATACCCGGCAATCCGTGGCCTTCGAAAAGGCTGGCATTTTCCGCCAGGACGCGCCCGCGCTCTGCGGCGACCTGAATCCTCCACAACCCCTGCTGGATAAGGCGCGCGAGCTCAACTGCCCGTTTTTCCTGCGTGGGCGCGATTTCGACTTGGGTGTCACCGATCAGTACTGGCAATGGCGCGGCCTGGACGCACAAGGGCGGGTGGTCGAGCTGCGCGACCTGCCGTTGCTCGACCTGCCGATGGAAAACGCCGCACTGGCCTTGCAGGCTTACTTGTTGCTGGATCTGCCCTGGGAGGCGGCGCAGATTGTCCAGGCGCTGCAGGCGACGCGGGTGGTCGGTCGTCTGGATCGCCGGCAGTTCGACTGGCAGGGCAAGCGTTTGAACCTGCTGCTGGACGTCGGGCACAACCCTCACGCGGCCGAGTACCTGGCCCGGCGCCTGGCCAGTCGTCCACCGGCAGGCCAGCGCCTGGCCGTGTTCGGATTGCTCGCGGACAAGGATCTTGATGGTGTTGTCGGCGAATTGAATGCTAGTGTCCAGCACTGGGCCGTCGCCCCGCTGGATTCGCCGCGGGCGCGTCCGGCGGCGCAGTTGCACCAGGCGTTGCAGAACCTTGGTGCGGCGGTGACGTCTTATGACAGTGTGGCGTCTGCCCTGGAAGGGCAGTGTGCCAAGGCTTCGGGCGACGATGAAATACTGTTGTTCGGATCATTTTATTGTGTCGCCGAGGCCCTTGAATGGCTGGCCCGGCGCTCCACGGAGGAAGCGGCAAATGGCATTGCTGGATAAAGCCTACAAACAGCGCATGGTCGGCGCCCTGGTGCTGGTGGCGCTTGCGGTTATTTTTCTGCCGATGCTGTTTTCCCGTCAGGACGAACAACGCCAGGTGACCGTCGAGGCACCTGCAGCGCCCCAGGCGCCGGCCATGCCGCAGGTGCAGGTCGAGCCGGTGGTGGTGCCCGAGCCGCAAGCCTTGCCTCAGGAGCCGGTGCCGAGCGACGAAGAAATTGCCCAGCAGGAGCTCCCGGTGGCGCCTGTGGCTCCGGCTCCGACGGCCAAGGCGGTAACGCCGCCGCCTGCGGCAGTCCTCGCACCGACCACGGCAGCCAAGCCGACGACCGCGCCGACTCAACCGATCAGCGCCGCGCCGGGCAAGCCGGACACCACGCAAAGCCGTGTCGACGCCAATGGCCTGTCGGTCAGCTGGTCGGTGCAACTGGCCAGCCTGGCCAACCGCGAAAGCGCTGAAAAACTGCAAAAGTCCCTGCGCAGCCAGGGTTACAACGCCTACATCCGTACGGCCGATGGTAAAAACCGGGTGTTCGTCGGGCCATTGATCGAGCGCGCCGAAGCCGACCGCCTGCGTGACTTGCTGAACCGCCAGCAGAACCTCAAGGGCTTTGTCGTGCGCTTTCAGCCAGAACGTGGCTAAAACTATCGCACCGATTTGAAATGCACAGGCAATCGCAGCTTACCGACAGGCAACGGCTCTGCTAAAATGCGCCGCCTTATCCGTCTGTAGGCTGCACTGTGCCATTTACCTGGGTTGACTGGGCGATCGTTGCAATCATCGCCATCTCCGCATTGATCAGTCTGAGCCGCGGCTTCGTCAAAGAAGCATTGTCGCTGGTGACCTGGATCATCGCAGGGGTCGTTGCCTGGATGTTTGGTGGTTCATTGTCCGAGTACCTCGGCGGATACATCGAAACGCCATCAGCTCGCGTGATCGCGGGGTGTGCCATCATGTTTGTCGCCACTTTAATCGTGGGCGCAATGATCAATTATCTTATCGGCGAATTGGTTCGCGTCACCGGGTTGTCCGGGACCGATCGATTCCTCGGCATGGCCTTCGGCGCCGCCCGTGGCGGGTTGCTGGTGGTCATCGCCGTCGGGCTGTTGAGCCTGGGGCCGGTACAGCAGGACGGGTGGTGGAAAGAGTCACAGCTCGTGCCAAAATTTCTATTGGTCGCCGACTGGTCCAAAAACCTGATCCTCGGGTGGAGCAGTCAGTGGCTAGCCAGCGGAATCAGCGTACCCGCTGATATTCCGTTCAAGGAACACCTCTTGCCGTCGGTCAAAATACCGCAGTGAGTCGTGTTCAGTTCAGATCCATTAAGTAGGGGTTGCGTCGCATGTGTGGCATC
>Ga0160472_100993_pt1 | contig 10338 bp, 10 predicted proteins | sample HID1973M_E11MG_FD_108267 | JGI IMG/M metagenome (GOLD analysis project Ga0160472, IMG submission 108267) | Enriched mosquito-associated microbial communities from UW Madison campus, WI, USA - HID1973M_E11 MG | ecosystem: Host-associated > Arthropoda: Insects > Digestive system > Unclassified ...
AACCGAAATTAACTTAATCGGCCATAGTCGCGGTGGTGGTTTAGCGATTATTGAGGCTGCAAATGATTTACGAATTAAGAAATTAATTACCTGGAGTGCCATTTCAGGCTTCAATAGTCTTTGGAAAAATGAGCAAGAGGAAGAATGGAAAAAGACAGGAAAAATCTATGTAACCAATGTCAGAACTAAAGAGCAAATGCCTTTAAATGTCACTTTACTAGAAGATTTTGAAAAGAATGCTGAAACACTTGATATCTTAAAAGCTACAAAACGTGTTAATATTCCGTGGTTAATTGTACAGGGCGATGACGATGTAAATGTTCCTTTCGAGCATGCGCAAAAACTAGCCGATGCAAACCCAAATAGCAGATTAGTAAAAATTGAGGGTGCAAACCATGTTTACGGCGCATCACATCCTTACGAAAACGAAACTTTGCCACCACTTTTGTTTAAGGTTTGCGAAAAGGTTTTAACTTTTTTAGGAGAGTAGGTAATATTACGACCGCCTTACAAAAACGCAAATTTATGCTTTTAGCTATATAAATTAGGGCGGTCGTCAAGCCGAATTTATTTACGTGTCTTATTAAATTAAGATGCTGAAATAAATTCAGCATGACGATTGCTCAGGTAAGCTCGCCAAAAAAAATAAATGACAACTTAATCATTCCCTCTTCCAACAAAGCCCCGCATATCGCTACCACTCGGACTTTGGAAAATCTCTAAATCGAAATATGGAACTGCAGCAAGTAAATGGTCGAAAATATCTGCTGCCACCTCTTCAAATTTCTTTAAGCCTTTTTCTTTCGAAAAAACATAAATTTCTATTGGCAGCCCGTTTTCAGTAGCCTGTAACTGGCGAACCATAAACGTTAAGTTGGTATTGATGTAAGGATTGCTTTCCAGGTATTTTTCAGCATAAACCCTAAAAGTACCTATATTGGTCATGTGGCGGCCGTTAACCAAATTGTTAGGATTTACGGTATTTTCAGCATTAAACGTTTCTATCTGAGCCTGCGTTTCACGCAGATAATCCTTTAGAAAATCGATGCTTTTCAGGCGGGTAATCAATTCTTCATCACAAAATTTAATGCTTGAAATTTTGATGTTGATGTGCCTCTTAATTCTTCGTCCTTCACTTTCTTCCATCGCCCGCCAGTTTTTAAACGACTCACTTACGATGGCATAACTTGGTACAATGGTAACAGTTTTATCCCAGTTCCGAACTTTAATGGTGGTCAAATTGATTTCCGTAACTTCTCCATCGGCACCGTATTTTTCAACAGTAATCCAATCTCCAACACGAACCAGATCAATGGCACTCATTTGAACGGATGCTACAAAACCTAAAATCGGGTCGCGGAAAACGAGAATAAAAACTGCCGTAACCGCACCGAAACCACCGAAAATATATAGTGGCGATTCGTTTAAGATTATCGACAAAATCAATACGAAACCAACAATATAGAATACGATTTTGGCAACCTGTTTGTAACTTCTTATCGGCTTGTCCGCATATTTTCTGGAAGATTCCATAATGGAGACCATAGCATTCAGAAAAGCATTTACAGCAAACATCACCGCAAGTACAATGTAAATTTTAGCTATAATAAGTGCATAAAAAAGCCAAACCTTAAAATCGATAAAAACGAATGGCACAGCGTTGTAAATGATGTAGGCACCAAAAATTAATGCAAAAGCCCTGAAAACCCTGAACTCGAAAAGTGCCTTTTGCCAATCAGGTTTTGTTTTGGCACTTTTAACCGCTCCGATAAAAATCTGCCGGGTTAAAAAAAGAGTGATGAACAGAAATAGCGTAACGCCAATTAATCCGATAAAAAAGTATGAATAAATTAGTTCTCCGTCAGCAAGTCCTTTGCTAATAAGCCAGTTTCTTAGTTCGCTAAAGATGGTTTGAAACTCAGGAATACTCATGGAGGTAATTTAGGTTTTAATAATTAGAAAAATATAAGATGATTTTTATTGTCCCGGCCGAAAAGGCTCTATTCTTTTTTTCAACAAACGAAGCAAAAATTGCCGGCTAAAATTTTATTATCTAAGTTATCAGTTTGGGGGGAAAATTCATCCCCAAAAATTTGTTAGGCCGGATTTAAGAAAAACGAGATTAATACTTTTCCCTAATCAATTGTTAAGTTTAAAGAGAAAACACAAAATCCCTTACACTTTTCGAATTCAACTTAAGCTTTCTCTACCCAGTTACCATCACCTTTTATAATGTCAATCAACTCATCTAAAGCATAGGCTGTATTTACATTTTTCTTTACCACTTCCTGTCCGCGATATAGTGTAATTTTATCAGGCCCGGTGCCTACATAGCCGTAATCTGCATCTGCCATTTCACCAGGACCATTCACAATACAGCCCATAATCCCTATTTTAAGCCCTTTTAAATGGTCTGTTCTGGAGCGAATAAGCTGGGTTGTTTCCTGTAAATCGAATAGCGTTCTGCCGCAACTCGGACAGGAAATGTATTCTGTTTTGCTGATTCTGGTTCTTGTGGCTTGTAAAATTCCAAAACTTGTTGCGTTCAGCAACGCCAAATTTTGCATCGGAGCATCAATCCACACACCATCTCCAAAACCATCGGTTAATAAGGCACCTAAATCTGTGGCAGCATAAAGCATTAAATTATCAGCATCCAGGTTTGCATAACTTCTTTTGATGGTAACGGGAATCTGAATATTTTTCTCTTGCAACGCCACAAAAAACGCCCTTTGTTCAGCCATTCCGTGAACTGCAGCTGTTTTCAAAACAAAAACTACGTTGATTAATTGGTGAAGAGACAAATGGCTGAAGTGCTCAGAATCGATTTCTACAAAGTTCAAATGCTCATCTTTGATTGCAGCATTGTTAAATTCATCTAGTGAGAATAAAGGGTGGCAGTTATTTTTATCCTTTAAACCTAGCCATGTATTGTAATTATAAACCTGTTTCAAATTCCCCGGAAAAGAAAACGATGGTAAATTATCACCAAGAAAAGCTAAATCGCAGGCCTGGTCGGCCAGATTATATTTATCTAAACCAGCGCTATAATTATACCCTACCGAACTTAAAAAGTACGGGTCTTTCAAATTTTCTTTTGAAACATCAATCATAACCAAAGGTTGATGATGACCGCCGATATGCTGAATAGGCTCTGTTATTCTACGGGAATAGGAATAAGGGGAATAAGTTTTAACCGAAGGTGTATCATGGAAAATGGAAGATGTACTTTCAGCTTCCTTGCTTTGAACGCCCAACTCCTGATTCCGTAATGAATACCTGTCAGCCAAAGCTTTTGCTACAGGCGCTTCAAATTCAGGGTCTTCGGTTAGCGAAACACGAATTGTATCGCCTAAACCATCTTCCAATAAAGTTCCGATTCCAACTGCAGATTTTATACGACCATCTTCACCATCGCCTGCTTCTGTAACACCTAAGTGTAAAGGATAATTCATCCCCTCTTTCACCATGGTTTCAACCAATAGGCGGTAAGCCTGAACCATAACCTGTGTGTTGCTGGCTTTCATCGAAATTACCAGGTTGTAATAGTTTTCAGCCTCGCACATGCGGATAAACTCCATTGCCGACTCCACCATCCCGCGGGGCGTATCACCGTAATGGCTCATAATCCTATCGGAGAGTGAACCGTGATTGGTACCGATACGCATTGCCGTACCGTACTCTTTGCATATTTTAATTAAGGGAATAAATTTTTTATTGATACGCTCAAGTTCTGCGTTGTAAGCGTGCTGCGTATACTCTAAATTTTCAAATTTCTTTTTATCGGCATAGTTACCAGGATTTACACGTACTTTTTCAACAATTCTTGCCGCCATTTCGGCTGCATTTGGTGTGAAGTGAATATCGGCAATTAATGGAACATTGTATCCGCGATAGCGTAATTCTTTTTTAATGTTAGCCAGGTTTTCGGCTTCCTTGATGCTTGGAGCGGTAATTCGAACATACTCGCTGCCCGATTCTACCATGCGAATGGTTTGTTCTACAGTTCCAATAGTATCCATGGTATCGGTCGTAGTCATAGATTGGATGCGAATGGGATTATGACCACCCAGAGCAATATCACCAATATTTACTTCGCGGGTTAAAAACCTTGAATAAGTAGTTAAACTATTGCAATAACCACCTGCCAAACCATGCTTTACTGATATATTTTCCATGCGATTGCAAAGATATAGATAGAATTTTGAATGAGAGAATTTTGAGTAAGAGAATGACTTAAAATCTATATCAACCTATCCTTAATGACTAAAGTATCGGCAGCAACATCATGCCAGCATTGATTTTTCTTATTAAGGAAGCTGTAAAAATAGCCGAAAAAAGCTGGTACAACAGAAAGTATTTTTGATAAATTTCTTGCCAGAGAGCGCCCGAAGGAAACTCGTGTACCTTCCAGATCAGTCACTTTGATGTTCACCAACCGCTTTCCAATAGTAGCTTGCCTTTTCGAAGATTCAGCAAAAATGCCATAAATTAATTTTGTGATGAAAATTGATGGAAGCGGAATAAGGAATGCCATTAGGCGCTGGTCTTTTCCTTCAATAAAAATAAAGCTGAGTAAAATTAGCAGGCAATAAATAACGAAGATTAAAAAATGGTCAATCGCCGAGGCCAGTAATCTTAAATCGAAAGCGGCGAAATATTGTGGAGCGGTTTTCTGAAAACTAAAACCAAGAAGCTCACGCAACTCTGGAATTGCATGAGCCTCTTTATAATCGTCCATTCCTGGTTTACGAATAAATGTGTTGGGCTTAATGTTTAAATCATTAAGTTCAGCTAAAGTATACGGACCTTGCGGCTTCCCGTTAATTACAACTGTATATTCCATTTACCTGTTGGTTTTAAGAGATAAGTTTAAGTGGTATTACCAGCAAGGTCGCCCAGCTAACTTATAACTTATTACCTATAACTTAGTACCTTGATACTTCAAAGTTACTCAATCCACCATCTAAATTTATAAAGATTTTTTTAGTAGATGTTTTGTAGTTTGATGTTTCATAAACACCATCACTCAGCTTTTCAAAGCCTTCGAAATCCTTTGCAGATAAACCGGTTTTCGTTTTAATCCGGCAACCTGAATTTGTAGGAATTTTAATTTTTACATCAGCAACGCCAGACTTTACAATCACATCGGTAATTGGCAATAAATCGCCCATTTTAATATCTAAAGAGGCAGCTCCACCATCAAAACGAAAAGTACGAACTTTGTAATCAGCGAAATCAAAATCGGCTTCGCCGGCTCCAAGCTTCATAATGATATCCCATTTCGGGGCTTTGTTGAGTTTAAAATCAACATCATTACCGCCATCTCCGAAATTCCATTTATTTTTTTTGTCGCCCATTTTAAAGGTGAGCATTGTAGCCGTATCAGTAGTTTGTTTTGTTAAAGAAAAATCACCATGCCTTTTCTTAACATCAGCTTTGATTAACTCATTTGTTTCACCGTCTAAATTGAAAGAAATGCCGCCACCTGAAATGTTCAAAACAGTTTTCTTTGCACTATCTACTGCTGCGAAAGGTTCTGATAAATTTAACTGATTAAATGCCGTATCGTTGTCATTATCATCATCGTTGTTATCATTGTCATCGATATTGATATCAACATCTTTTTTGAAATTATGCCCCCACCATGAGTTTCTGTCAGGCTCCTGCTGGCCTTTGAAGAACAGGAAGCCAAGCGTTAAAACCAACACCGCAATTGAAATCATGCTGCCTGTTTGCGAATTATTTTTGTTGAACAAAATATTAACACCCGCAATAATCAAAAACACAGGCCAAAAATGCCATACGTTACGCCAGTAAAATTCGATTACGCCAAAATTTTCGAGCAAGAGTACACCGCCAATAAAAAGCAGTAGAATACCCCAGATTAATCTATCTAGTTTCATAATATTTATACTTGAGGGTTAGTAGGTGTTGAATTGTTATCATTCTTGGTTTCCTCTACAATTATTGCATCGGTAACCGTTTCTGCTTTGGGCTCTTCTGCCGCTTGTTGCTGATTTTGAAATGCCGCCCAATCATTTTTTCTTTTAGATTTGGCAATGATGCTAATGCCAAGAACGATGAATATTACTGGCCAGAAATTTCTGAATCTAAACCAATCTGGGATAAAATCAAATTCACGCATTAAAAAGAAACAGCCTATAACCAGTAATAGTAATCCGCCGATTGTACGCCCGGTATCATTTGGTTTATTGAATTTACTAAACTCGGCCTGTGTTTCGAAAGGCGTTTTTTGGCTGTCGTTAAGTGGCTGCGACCAGTTGGTGTTACTGGAACCTGCCGGACCTGCAAACGGGTCGGCCTGACCGAAAGGTGTCGGGTTAGGATTATTCTTGTTAAAATAATCATTAAATTTTGAGAATTTCGCAGCCGGATCGTTATTTACCGGAACGATAATCCACATAATTATATAAGCTACCAAGCCTCCACCGGCAATAAAAATGGTAGATAATGCAAACAATAATCTAACTATGGTTACCTCTACCTGCATGTACTCTGCAAGGCCTGAAGCTACACCGGCAATCATCTTATCGTGTTCGTTTCTAAAAAGCTTCTTTTCCATAACGTTGTTCATTTTGTGTTTAAAAATCGAGCGGCGTAATCAGCACTTCATCAACGTTTACCCCTTTACTTAAGTTTAAAATGGTGAACAAAGTTTCTGCAATATCCTCGGGCTGAACAAATTTTTCATCCGGGATAATTGTTCCCTCCCATGATGATGTTTTGGTTGAACCCGGCAAAAAAGCAGTTACCTTAACATTGTGTGGCGCTAACTCTTGCCGCAATACATGATTAAGACTTAACATCGCTGCTTTTGTTACACTATAACTTCCACCATTTTTTACAGGTGCTTTACTGGCTACCGAGCAAATGTTAAAAATGTGCCCACGCTTAAGCAAACGCATTTTTCTCCCGAAAAATTTACTAATATAATAACTCGCGTTAATGTTTAAATTCTGCTGATGTTCAAAAGTTTCATCTGCTTCGTCGAGCATACTGCCAGGCAAAAAAGCACCGACATTATTCACTAAAACATCGGCGAAGCCAAAGTCTTTTTCAACTGCATTTAAAAAATCGTATAATTCTTCTTTAACGCTACAATCAACAGCGTAAATAAAAACCTTTCGTCCCAGAGTGGTTAATTCATCGCGGAATTTTACCAACGCTTCTTCATTTCGTGCCACTAAGGCTAAGTCGTAACCTGCTTTCCACAAATTATTGGCAATTGCCCTACCAATCCCTTTGGTTGCTCCGGTTATTACTGCTTTCATATTTTTATGGTTTAGTTTTTGTAAGCAAAAAACCATATTTATATTCAAAACCACGAATATTTTTGTAATTAACAAAGCGCTACAACATTTTTATCGTTTCTTTGTAGTATTATATATTAACATTTAAATTAAGCAACACATACGGAATGAATTTTACCAATTTCGGCAGGTACATACTGCTACTCAAATCTGTATTCAGAAAGCCGGAAAAACTGAAGATATATCTTAAGGAAATTGCCAAGCAGATGGATTATGTTGGCGTTGGTTCGTTAGGACTAATAGCGATTATCTCTACTTTTATTGGTGCTGTAATGACCTTACAAATCGCTTTCCAGTTGGTAAGTGATTTTATTCCTAAAACAATTATCGGTTCTGTAAACAGAGATTCGAGCATTCTTGAGCTTAGCCCAACCATTAGCGCAATCGTTTTAGCGGGTAAAATTGGCTCCGCAATCTCATCAGAAATTGGTTCGATGCGGGTTACCGAGCAAATTGATGCGCTTGAAATTATGGGTATTAATGCCCCGGGCTATTTAATTCTTCCAAAAATAATTTCAGGTATCACGATGGTACCAATGTTGGTTATCATTTCTATGTTTTTGAGCATTTCTGGTGGTTACATTGGTGGTTCTATATCAGGAGCTGTAACGCCGGCAGAATATATTCAAGGTATTACGACAGATTTTAACCCTTACACGATAGTTGTTGCATTGGTTAAGGCATTTGTTTTCGGTTTCATAATCACATCAGTACCAGCTTATGAAGGCTTTTATGTACGTGGTGGCGCACTTGAAGTATCGCAGGCAAGCACGAGAGCAGTCGTAATTAGTTGTATTTCTATTTTAGCTTGCGATTATATCGTAACCCAATTGTTATTGTAATGATAGAGATAAAAGATATTTATAAATCCTTCTCCGGAAATGATGTATTGCAAGGCATATCCGGCAAGTTTGAAGAGGGTGTAACCAATCTTATCATTGGTGGTTCGGGTTCGGGCAAAACGACTTTACTAAAATGCATGGTCGGCTTACATCAGCCTGATTCGGGTTCTGTTTTATATGATGGACGTGATTTTACACCCATGTCTTACGAGCAGAGAATTGAAGTGCGTAAAGAAATAGGGATGCTTTTTCAGGGTTCTGCCTTGTTTGATAGTATGACCGTTGAGGAAAATATTATGTTTCCTTTAAACATGTTTACCGACCAGAGCCGGAATGAAAAGATTGACCGTGTGAATTTTTGCCTGGAAAGGGTTAACCTTGCTGGCAAGAATAAATTGTTTCCTGCAGAATTATCTGGTGGTATGAAAAAGCGTGTAGGTATTGCCCGTGCAATTTCTATGAATCCAAAGTATTTGTTTTGCGATGAACCGAACTCTGGTTTAGACCCAAAAACTTCGATTGTAATTGATGAATTAATTCAGGAATTAACAGAGGAATATAAAACAACAACAATTGTTGTTACTCACGATATGAACTCGGTAATGGGCATTGGTGATTATATTTTATTCTTACATGAAGGAAAAAAATTCTGGGAAGGTAGCAACAAGGAGATTGCCCATACAGATATTAAAGAACTTAACGACTTTGTATTTGCAAGCCGATTTATGAAGGCTGCAAAAGATAAGTTTTAAGAAAATTCTTATATTTGAATATGACTACGGCTACAAAAAAAATTATCGAAAAATTGGAGACTTTACCTGAAAGTATGGTAAATGAGGTTGAAGATTTTATTGATTTTTTGAAAGCCAAACATTCTTCTAAGACGGATAATCAAGAAAAATTAGCAGAAGAACCTAAAAGTTTGTATGGTGCGGCTAAAGGACTTTTTATAATTCCTAAAGACTTTAATGCTCCTCTTGATGAGCTTAAAGATTATATGTGATGCGCTTTATAATTGACACCCATATTTTCATTTCATTGATTAATGAAGATGTTAGCATAGATAGCGAAATAATAAAAATCTTGGATAAACCGGAAAACCAAACCTTCATAAGCATTGTAAGTCTTTGGGAAATTGTAATAAAAATAAATATCGGAAAATTATCAATTACCAGAAGTTTACAAGAGATGTATGATTTGATAGAAAAGTTTAAAATATCAATCCTTAACATTCAAAAAAAACATCTTGACATCTACCTGCCACTTTCACATATACATAAAGATCCTTTTGACAGGATGATAATTTCGCAGGCAATTGCCGAAGATTTAACGATTGTAACTGATGATCAATACATCAGAAACTATCCAAATTTAAAGTTACTTTAACGATGATACAATTACTTGCCCCAACCCATTGGAAAGATTATGAACTAATTGATTGCGGGGATTTTGAAAAATTAGAGCGATTTGGAAATGTAATCCTCATCAGGCCTGAGCCACAGGCAGTGTGGAAAAAAACACTATCAGAACAGGAATGGAAGAAAACGGCCAATATCACTTTCAGAGGCCGCTCAGCAACATCTGGAGAATGGGTTAAGAAAAATCCGGCTTTACCGGACCGCTGGCATGTAGAATATAAAAATGACGAGGTTGCGATTAAACTTCGCCTCGGTTTGACCTCTTTTAAACATGTAGGTGTTTTTCCGGAACAAGCCGTAAACTGGGATTTTATATCATCATCAATCAAAAAATTTAAAACACCGCAACCCAAAGTTTTAAATCTTTTCGCTTACACAGGCGCCGCATCATTAATTGCAAACGCGGCAGGTGCAGAAACAACACATGTAGATTCGATTAAACAGGTAGTAACCTGGGCGAATGAAAATCAGGAACTATCTGGCCTAAAAAACACAAGGTGGATGGTTGAAGATGCACTGAAGTTTGTTAAAAAAGAACTCAAAAGAGGTAAAAAATACAATGGCATTATTTTAGACCCGCCGGCATATGGTCATGGGCCAAATGGCGAAAAATGGAAGCTTGAAGATCATATTCAGGAAATGATGCAGGATGTTGTTCAGCTTTTAGATGAAAAAGAGCATTTTTTGATACTAAACACTTACTCGCTTGGCTTTTCATCCGTTATCGTTGAAAACTTGATTCGT
>Ga0160472_100999_pt1 | contig 10217 bp, 7 predicted proteins | sample HID1973M_E11MG_FD_108267 | JGI IMG/M metagenome (GOLD analysis project Ga0160472, IMG submission 108267) | Enriched mosquito-associated microbial communities from UW Madison campus, WI, USA - HID1973M_E11 MG | ecosystem: Host-associated > Arthropoda: Insects > Digestive system > Unclassified ...
CGGCTCGCAGATCGTCGGGCTGGCCGACGGCGGCGTCGGCACCGACCGCGTGGTGCTCGAAGGCGCCGGCAGCGCCGGCAACGCCTTCGCCAATTTCGAGACGCTGCGCATGACCGGCACCGACTGGACCTGGTCGGGCAGCGGCAGCTTCAACGACACGCAGGTCGAGCGCGGCGTGCTGCGCGTCGACGGCACGCTGACCAGCCCGGTGACGGTGCAGGCCGGCACGCAACTGCAGGTGGGCACCGGCGGGGCGAGCGGCACGGTGGCCGGCAACATCGTCGACAACGGCGCGGTGGTGTTCCGCCGCAGCGACAACCTGGACTACGCCGGCGTGATCAGCGGCAGCGGCACGCTGACCCAGCAAGGCCCCGGTGTGCTGACACTGCGCGGGGCCAACACCTATGCAGGCGGCACGCTGATCGACGGCGGCGTGCTCAGCGTGGGCGCCGACGCGCACCTGGGCGCCGCGGCGGGCGCGCTGGCCTTCAACACGGGCACGCTGCAACTCACCGGCAACTTCGACATCACGCGTCCGGTCACGCTCCAGGGGGGCACCGGCACCATCGACACCGCCGGCACGCGCAACGTCTTCACCGGCGTCATCGCGGGCCCGGGCGCGCTGGCCAAGGCGGGCGACGGCACGCTCGTGCTGGCGGCCGACAACAGCTACGGCGGCGGCACCACGGTCAGCGCCGGCACCTTGCAGATCGGCAACGGGGCGAATGCGGGCAGCGTCGGCGGCGACATCCGCAACGACGCCGCGCTGGTGTTCGACCGGGCCGACACGGTGAGCTTCGGCGGCGTCATCAGCGGCAGCGGCAGCCTGACCCAGCAAGGGACTGGCCTGTTGATCCTGCCGGGCCAGCACAGCTATGCCGGCCCGACGACGGTGCAGCAGGGCAGCCTGTGGGTGAATGGCTCGATCACCTCCGCCACCACGGTGGCGCCAGCCGGCACGCTCGGCGGCACCGGCACCGTCATTGGCGACGTGCTGAACAGCGGCGTGGTGGCGCCGGGTCATTCGATCGGCACGCTGACGATCCGGGGCAACTACGTCGGCCAGGGCGGCACGCTGCGCATCGAGTCGCAGCTGGGCAACGACGCCGCGCCGACCGACAAGCTGGTGATCGCCGGCGGCAGCGCGAGCGGCGCGACCGCGATGCAGGTGGTCAACCTCGGCGGCAGCGGCGCGCTCAGCAGCGGCAACGGCATGGCGGTGGTGGAGGCGGTGAACGGCGCCAGCACGGCCGCCGGCGCGTTCTCGCTGGCCGGGCCGGTGGCGGCGGGCCCCTACGAATACCTGCTGTACCGCGGCGGCGTGACCGCCGGCACGGCCGACAACTGGTACCTGCGCTCGACCGCGCCACCAACGCCGGTGGCAACGGCGGAAGACCCGGTTCCGCCGCCGGCGCCCCAGCTGGCGCCCAGCACACCACCCGGCGCGCCGCCCGGCACGGTGGCCAGCCCCGCGCCCGTGCCCGCGCCCCAGGCCGCGGCGCCGGGCCAGCCGCCGACACCGCTGTACCGGGCCGAAGTGGCGGTGCAGGCGGCCATGCCGACGCTGGCGGCCGAGCTGGGCCTGGTGACGCTCGGCACCTTCCACGACCGGCGCGGCGAGCAGGAGCGCCTGCGTGGCAGCGGCGCGCTGGCGGCCGGCTGGGCACGCGCCTTCGGCCAGTCGAGCGACCTGCGCTGGAGCGGCAGCGTCAACCCCGCGTTCGACGGCAGCCTGTGGGGCGTGCAGCTGGGCACCGACCTGTACGGCATCGACCGCGCCGACGGCCACCGCGACCGCTTCGGCGTCTTCTACGGCCACGCACAGGCGAGCGGCGACGTGCGCGGCTCGGCGCTCGGCCAATCGGATGTGGCGGTCGGCCGGATCGAACTGGAAAACGACAGCCTGGGCGCCTACTGGACCCACATCGGCCCGTCAGGCTGGTACGTCGACGGCGTGCTGATGCAAAGCTGGCTCGACGGCAGCCCGCGCTCGACCCGCGGCGTGGGCACCGACACCGACGGCAACGCCTTCACCACGTCGCTCGAGGCCGGCTACCCGCTGCCGCTGGGCGGCAACTGGATGCTGGAGCCCCAGGGCCAGCTGATCTGGCAGCGCGTCTCGCTCGACGCCACGCAGGATCGCTTCTCCCGCATCGCTTACGACGACGCCGACGGCCTGACCGGCCGGCTCGGCCTGCGCCTGCGCACGACACTGGAGCAGGGCGGCACCGCCTGGCAGCCATGGCTCAAGGTGAACGTCTGGCATGGCGCACTGGGCACCTCGTCGGTGCTGTTCGGCGGCGTGCCGATCGACACCGACGGCAGCGCGACGGCACTGGAAATCGGCGCCGGGCTCGATGTGCAGGTGTCGAAGGCGGTGGGCCTCTACGCCACCGCCGGCTACACCACCAACCTCGGCGGCGAGCACCGGCGCAGCGTCAGCGGCAATGCCGGCGTGCGCATAGCCTGGTGAGGCATGACCCGCGCTCGCCGCCCGCTCCCCTATCTCTTCTTACTTCTTCTTATATTTTGAATAGTAGTAGTAGATAAGGGTCGCGCCCTGCTGTGGACAAGCCCACTTTCGCCTTGCGCGACAAGGACATGGCGATGGTCGGCGGCTGTGGGCACCCGCGTGTTCGTGCTGTCGCGCCGGCAGGGACAACTTGGGCGGCCGTGGCGCGCCTGTGGACAAGCGGCCAGTTGTTCCATAACTGTCCCCAGGGTTTTCAGGCGATGCGCACCATCTTGCGCAGCCGCAGCCCGGCAGCGATCTGCATCACGCCGTAGACAAGGGCGATGGCGCCGATCCAGAAGGTGGTGACGAGGGCGCCGATGAGCGGCTTGGCCATGAACATCGCGCCCAGCACGATGGCCAGCAGGCCGCTCAGGCCGATCATCCATTCGCCGTCGATCTGCTTGCGCACGCGGATCGCAAAGACGATGCGGAAGATGCCGCTGACCAACAGCCATGCGCCCAGGAAGATCACCAGCCCGGCCGCGGTGGCCAGCGGGTTCATCACCGCCAGCACGCCGAACACCAGCGAGACCAGCGCGTAGAAGGCCAGCCACCCCTTGGACACGGCGCCCTCGCCACTGAACATCGCCACCACACTGATGACGGCCTCGGCGATGGCCATGACGCCGATGGTCCAGGCGAGCGCCAGCGCCGCTTCGCCCGGCCGTGCAATGGCAACCAGGCCGAAGATGACCCCGATCACGCCGTACAGCACGAGGATCCACCAGCTGCGGGCCATCTGGGAGGGAAGGGTGGTTGCCATGAAGAGATCTCCTTGAGTGAAGACTCCAAAGCTACCCGCCTGCTCTGCGCGGTGTTGTGTGCAAACGATGCAGGTTGCAGGCTTGCCACAGATTGGCCCGAAAACCAGCACCAAGGTACTCGTTTTCGGGCGCCGACGGGTTCAGTCGCTCAGGACTTGCCTCGCGCTTTGCTGCATGCGCGGGGTCCGCAGCGGCCCGGTGGGGGCAGCGCCCGTCAGAAGGGCGCCGACGAATCCGATGCCGCGGCGTTGCGCAGGTCGCGCAGCTGGGCCTGCAGGCTGGCCACTTCCTGGCGCAGCGCGGTGTTCTCGGCGTTCAACCGGGCCACGCGCTCGCGCAGTTCTTCCGGGCTGGCGTTGTCGGCCGGCAGGTCAGCGGCCGGCGGCGCTTCCTTTTCGGCGCGCGGCTTGCGCTTGTTGGCTTCGCGCACGCGCTTGGCGGCCTGTTTCAGCTCGTCCGCGCCGGCGCTGGCGGCGGCCACCTGTTCCTCGGCCGGCAGCGTGGCCACCGCAGCGGCGGCATTGAGCGAGATGGCGCCCGAGCGCACGGCGGCCACCAGTTCGGGCGCCGCCTGCTTGTGGATCTTCTCGATCATCACGACCTGGCTGTTGCTCAGCCGCGCCGCTCGTGCCAGCGCCTCGCGCGTGTCGAGCGGGGCCGAAGCGTCGGCACTGGCCTGGGCGTAGCCGCCCGAAGTGCCGGCATGGGCCGCCGATTCATCGCTGGTGGCGGGCGTGCCGCTGTCGTCCGGGGCGCTGCGGCCGCGCCGGGCCGAGACGATCTCGCGCTTGCGCAGCGCCAGCACGCCGCGCTGGAAATCGGAGATCGAGCGCCGGCCCAGGTGCTGGTCGATCATCCACAGGTGCACGTCTTCCATCGACTGGAAGCGCGTGTTCTGCACCGTCTGGAACGGAATGTCGTGCTTGCGGCAGATGCCGTAGCGGTTGTGGCCGTCGACCAGCACGTCGCCCCACAGCACCAGGGCGTCGCGGCAGCCTTCGGCCAGGATGCTGCGCTCCAGCGATTCGTATTCCTCCGCCGTCAACGGGTCGATGTAGGCCTTGAGTTCTTCGTTGACGACGATGTCCATGGGGTGCGCGCTTCAGTCTGCAGGAAAGGGCCCGCATTGTAGGGACCGGCGCTCTGGCCCCCGGGCCGTACTCAGTCCGCGTAGTCGTGGTAGCGGCGCGCGCTGCCGCGCCGCATGGCGGCCTGCAGCACCATCGCCAGCACGGCGCCGCCGGCAGCGGCATACAGCGCGCCCTTGACCGGCTCGCGCCGGACGTAGTCGGTGCAGTCGTCCTGCAGGCTGGCGGCGCGTGTCTTCCAGTCCTGCATGCGTTGCGCCGTGGCGTCGGCAGCCTGCCGCGCATAGGCTTTGCCGGTGCGCCCGGCTTCGCGCGCCGAATCCCGCAGGTCGGCGGCAACGCCTTGCGCGGTGCCCATGGCCTCGCGTCCGGTCGCACGCGCGTCGGCCCATTCGCCGCGCAGCGCCTGCGCCGTGTCGTGCCCGATGTGGGCGGCTTCGCGGGCGTGTCCACGCATGGCTTCGGCGGCCTCGCGCCGCGTTTGCTCGAGTTCCTGGGCAAGCTGATCGGGGGTCTTGACGGTGTCGTTCATGGCGAGGTTCCTTTGCGCTGGCAATGAGGGAGAAGCTGGACGCCGCCTGCATGGCGGCGGCGGACAGGACACCTTGGGCGCCACGGCGCGCTGCCGCTGTGGGGTGGCGACACCTTCCCCGGTAGGCCAATGCGCCATGGCGGCACGAGCGCCTTCGGCCTACCTGCGGCGTCGCCTTTGGCGCACGGCGGCGGCGCGCCGGGCGCGCCACGGTCACGCCCAGACCTCCGTCGTGCCCATCCGCCATGACCACCTCGCCCCTCCGATCCGCCGCGCAGTTGCTGCGCCTGTGCAAGGACGCCGTGATGGCCTGGATCGACGACCTGGCGCCCAGCATGGGTGCCGCGATTTCCTACTACACGATGTTTTCGCTGGCGCCGCTGCTGGTGATCGTGATCGCGGTGGCTGGCGCGATCTTCGGCGCCGAGGCGGTGCAGGGCCAGATCGCCGGCCAGCTGCAGGGACTGATCGGGCCGGAGGCGGCCACGGCGGTGCAGGGCCTCGTAAAGAGCGCGAGTGAGCCGGCCAAGGGACTGGTTGCCGGCGGCATCGGGCTGGTGGTGTTGCTGGTGGGCGCGACCACGGTGTTCGCCGAGCTGCAGAGCGCGCTCGACCGCATCTGGCACGTGCCCGAGCGCGCCAAGCCGAGCGGCGTGTGGGGCGTGCTGCGGGCGCGCGTGCTGTCGTTCGGGCTGATCCTGGGCCTGGCCTTCCTGCTGATGGTGTCGCTGATCGTGAGCGCCGGGCTGGCGGCGCTGGGCAGCTGGAGCGTGGGGCTGTTCCCGGGCTGGGAATTGCTGCTGCAGGCGATCAACCTGCTGTTTTCCGTGGCGGTCGAGATCCTGCTGTTCGCCATGATCTTCAAGTTCATGCCGACGGCGCCGATCGGCTGGCACGACGTGTGGGTCGGCGCCATCGTCACCGCCGTGCTGTTCGAGGTCGGCAAGTTCGGCATCGGCCTGTACCTGGGCAAGAGCGGGGTGCACGAGTCGTATGCGGCGGCCGGGTCGCTGGTGCTGCTGCTGGCGTGGGTGTATTACGCGGCGCAGATCTTTCTGCTGGGGGCCGAGTTCACCAAGGTCTATGCCGATGCGCACGGCTCGGTGGCGGCGGGCCGGGCGCAGGCCGCGACGCAGGCGGCGGTGCAGCAGCAGAAGAACGGCACTGACCGCACGGCGGTGGTGGCGGCGGCGCCGTCCGGGCCGAACGAGGGGGCCGAAACGACGGGACTGGGCGAGGCGCAGCAACGCGTGGCGCGCCGTCTCGACGCGGCCACCACGCAGCTCATCCGCCAGGTCCTGACGCTGGCCGCGGTGAGTCTGGCCAGCAGCCTGCTGGCGCACCGCCTGCGCAAGGCGCGGCAACGCGCTTCACAGCTGCGGCGCCAGTAGCGCGCTGGTGTGCTCGAACAGCTTTTCCTTCAGCGGGCGCTGTTCCCACGCCTGCAGCGTGACGCGGCGCGCGCGCTGCAGGTCGGCCTCGAACTGCGCGCTCTCCTGCGCGGCAAAGCCTTCGTCGTAGATGTTGAGGTTGGCCTCGTCGTTGAGCCGGAAGGAGCGGTTGTCGAAGTTGGTCGAACCGACCGAGACCAGCAGGCCGTCGACCACCATCACCTTGCAATGGAACATGGTCGGCTGGTATTCGCTGATCTGCGCGCCGGCGCGCAGCAGCGGGCCCCAGCTGGCGCGCGAAGCGGCGCGCACCACCGTCGAGTCGATGGTCGTGCCGGGCGTGATGATGCGCACCCGCACGCCCCGCTGCAGCGCGGCGACCAGGGCGCCGACAGTCAGGTCGTCGGGCACGAAATAGGCGCTGGACAGGTCGATGCTGCGGCTCGCCGCGGCGATCGACAGCAGGTACATCAGGTGCATGCTTTCGCTGCCACCGCTGGGCGAGCTGCTGAACATCTGGGCACGGCCCTCACCCGCCGGCACCACCGGCGCCAACGGCGGGAAATAGCGCTCGCCGTGCAGTACGTCGCCCGAGACCTTGATCCAGTTGTTCATGAACACGGCCTGCATCTGCGCCACCACAGGGCCTTCCACGCGGTAGTGCGAATCGCGCCAATGGTCCGGGTCCTGCGCATCGCCGGTCCATTCCGGCGCAATCCCGACGCCGCCGGTGAAGCCGATGCGCCCGTCCACCACCAGCAGCTTGCGGTGCGTGCGGTTGTTCATGCGCGCCAGGTCGTACCAGGCCGGCTTGTGAAAGCGTTTGATCTCGACGCCGGCCTTCTCCATCTCGGCGATGAATTCGTCGTCGACCTTGGCACTGCCGACCCAGTCGAGCAGCACGTGCACGCTGACGCCGTTGCGCGCGCGCTCGGACAGGGCGTCGGCAAACGCGCGGCCGATGTCGCCCGACCAGTAGATGTAGGTCTCGAAGGAAATGCTCCGCCGGGCCTGGCGGATGGCGGCCAGCATCGAGGGGAAGATGCGGTCGCCGTTGTAGAGCGCCTCGAAGCGGTTGCCGCCGGTGATCGGCGGGCCCAGCATCACGCCCAGCGCACGCTGGTACTGGCCGTCGTGCAGCGCGTATTCGCGCCGCACCTGCTCCTGCAGCCGGGCCTCGCCGCCGCTGAAGTTGAGCACCAGCAGCGTGGCCGCCAGCGTCAGGATGAACGTCAGGACGACCGCCATGGGCACGCGCGAGCGGTGGGGCGACGTGCGCGGCGGCATGGGGGCCGGCACGCGCTGCTCAATCGATCAGCTGCGTCTTGAGCGCGTAGTAGGTCAGGTCGCTGTTGGACGACAGGCCCATCTTTTCCATCAGCCGCGTGCGGTAGGTGCTGATGGTCTTGACCGACAGCGAGAGCGCCTCGCCGATGGTGCTGACCGATTCACCCTTGGCCAGCTTCAGGAAGACCTGGAACTCGCGCTCGGACAGCAGCTCGTGCGGCGGCGCGTTGTCCTTGCGCTCGAGCTGGCCGGCCAGCAGTTCGGCCACCGAGGGCGAGATGTAGCGCCGGCCCAGCGCCACGGTGCGCACCGCCTTGGCGATTTCCTCGGGGTCGCACTCCTTGTTCAGGTAGCCCGATGCGCCCTGGCGGATCAGGTTCACCGCGTAGTGCTCTTCCGGATAGCCGCTGAGCACCAGCACGCCGACGTTGGGTGCCTTGGCGCGGATCATCGCCAGCGCGTCGATGCCGCTCTGGCCCGGCATGGACAGGTCCATCACCAGCACATCCAGCTCCGTGGTGCGCACCATGTCGATGGCTTCGCGGCCGGAGCCCGCTTCACCGACGACACGGAAATCGACGTTGCTGGAGAAAAAAGCCTTCAGGCCGCTGCGTACGACCGCATGGTCGTCGACGATGCCGATCTTGATCATGGTGGTCCTCTCATGGTGAATATTTGTCACCCAACGCGGGTGAGGAAGTGGACGATGCCACAGCGCCGGGCCGTTTTTTCGCGCTGCGCGGCGGTCGCGCGCTTGTCCTGCACGGGCTGTGGCGCACGCCTTGCAGGCGTGTAGGACAGAGCCGGCGTAAAGGCCCCGGTGCCGCGCCGCGCGGCCACAATCGCGCTTTTTCCGAGGCACACCATGTCCGATACCGCCATGCTGCTGGCGCTCAATGCCGGCTCCTCGTCGATCAAGCTGGGGTTGTTCGACGTCACCGACGGCAGCGCGCTGCAGGTCGGGCGCGGCGCGCTCGACCTGCAGAGCCCGGCGCTGGCACTGCAGCTGACCATCGGCGAGAAGCACAGCGAGGTCCCGCTGCAGGCGCCGCGCACCGAGACGCTCGACGAAGTGGTCGACGCGATGCTCGGCGCGCTGGAGGAGACCGGGGCGCTGGTCGGTCTGCGCGCCACCGCGCACCGCGTGGTGCACGGCGGCAACCACTACAACGCGGCCGCCGTGGTCGACGACGCGATGCTCGCCACGCTGGAAACGCTGACGCCGCTGGCGCCCCTGCACGAGCCGCAGAGCCTGCGCCTGATCCACGCGCTGCGCCGCCTGCGCCCGGCGCTGGCGCAGACCGCCTCCTTCGACACCGCCTTTCATGCCCACCAGCATCCGCTGGCGCGCCGCATTGCGCTGCCGCGCGCGCTGCACGACGAGGGCGTGCAACGCTACGGTTTCCACGGCCTGTCCTATGCCTTCATCGCACGCCAGCTGGCCGCGCTGGCGCCGGCCGTCGCGCGCGGCCGGGTGGTGGCCGCGCACCTGGGCAGCGGCGCCAGCCTGTGCGGCATGCTGGACGGGCGCAGCGTCGATACCAGCATGGGCTTTTCCGCGCTCGACGGGGTGCCGATGGGCACGCGCTGCGGCGCGCTCGATCCGGGCGTGATGCTGTATCTGCTGGAACAGCGCGGCAAGACCGCACGCGAGCTGGAAGACCTGCTGTACCGCGAATCGGGACTGCTCGGCGTGTCCGGCATCAGCGCCGACGTGCGCGTGCTGCGCGCCAGCGACGACCCGCATGCGCGCGAGGCGCTGGCGCTGTTCGCCTTTCGCTGCGCTGGCGAGACGGCGCGGCTGGCGGCCAGCCTGGAGGGCATCGATGCGGTGGTGTTCACGGGCGGTATCGGCGAGCACGACGCCGCCATGCGGCGCGCCATCGCCACGCGCCTGGGCTGGCTCGGGCTGGAACTGGACGAAGCCGCCAACGCGCGCCACGCCAGTTGCGTCAGCACCCCGCAAAGCCGCGTCGCGGCCTTCGTCATCGCCACCAACGAAGAGCAGACCATGGCCGACGAGGCGCTGCGCCTGCTGAACTGAGCTCGGCGCTACTTGTAACAGATCCATACGGGGTTTTCACCCTGACTGTCAAGTATTCATTCGGGGTACAACCGTTGTACAGACTGACATTGTTGCTACATATTTGATAGCTAATATGTAACAGTGATTCACGTGTGCCCAAGTCTTGCAAGGGCCGGTGACCCAGTCTTTTTTCTGACACGGAGGACCCGACGCCATGAACTCTTTCGCCCCACGTTGGCGCGCGCTGCTGCTCGCAGCCACCCTGGCAGGTGCCGCCGCCGGCGCACACGCCCTGGTCAATCCGCCGATCCGCATGACGGCGCAGGGCATCGAGTACATGTGCGGTGGCTCGGGCGCCGCCGAAGCCGCCTTCATGGACATGGTGGCGCCGCAGTGGGCGGCACGCTTCCAGTTCGCGGTGAACCAGGCCAGCGGCCGCAGCGCGGCGGCCGGCGTGAAGCTGCGCGTGCGCAACAACTACACGGGCGAAACGAGTTTCGAGGCCTTTGCCGACTCGCCGACCCTGCTGGCCCGCCTCACGCCGGGCAGCTACACGGTGGAGGCCACGCTCGACGGCCTGACCCTGATCACGCCGATTTCGGTGGTGGCCGGGC
>Ga0160472_101000_pt1 | contig 10216 bp, 10 predicted proteins | sample HID1973M_E11MG_FD_108267 | JGI IMG/M metagenome (GOLD analysis project Ga0160472, IMG submission 108267) | Enriched mosquito-associated microbial communities from UW Madison campus, WI, USA - HID1973M_E11 MG | ecosystem: Host-associated > Arthropoda: Insects > Digestive system > Unclassified ...
GAAAATACGGCTCAAGCCGCGCCATCTGCTCGTCCGTCAGCCAATACAGATTACTCAAATTCAGTCTCCTCGCGAAGCCTGAATCAGATCGCGCCGATCATATCAATGGGTCCTGACCCTAGTTGGATGGACCGAGGGAAGCTCGATAAGTGAGCGCGCGATCAATGGCGTCGCGCGCTAACGGGGTCATAGCCTCGAAACCAAGGCGATTGGGGTGCAAACCGTCGTTAGATAAGCCGTCCTTTATTCCAAGCTTCGCGTCCAGAAGCGGGCTGTGATAATCGACATAGATCAAGCCATTTTTGTGGGCATACTCGCGCAATCGCTGGTTGAGCCAAACGATATGCGGGCCGGGCACAAAGCCGGGAGAACCTTGGAAAAAGGAAGACGGCGTGACCGCCCCCAGAATCACGGTGATGCCATGCGCTCGCGCCAGTTCGCTCATGGACTCGATATTCGAACGGGTGAGCGCGGTTCCGGCCGGCGTGTGGATGTCGTTAATACCGCCCATGATGTGAACGACCGCTGGATGGAGATCGATCACATCCGTGCGGAAACGCGCCAGCATCTGGGTGGTAGTTTGGCCGGAGATGCCGCGATTGAGCACATCATGGGTAAAGAGCGCGGGAGCGGATGGTTTCCAGGACTCCGTTATCGAATCTCCCAAAAAGATGACGCGACGGTCCGTGGCCGGCAACAGGGCTCTGTTCTCTTCCCGATAGCGGCATACACCGTTGGGATCGAGGTTTGACCACCGGACGTAGTTGACGCGGTCGCTCTCGCTCGCAGCGGGGGTCTTGGTGATGTGTGGCTTCGGCTCGACAATCAGTGCCATCCGGTCCGGACCGACGACGGGCATAGCCGGACACGGCACGTCATCCAGCGATCGCGGCTGTGCATTGGATGAATTTTTTTGGGCATAGATTGGTGCAACCGGGATCGCTGCTAGCGCCGCAGCCAGACCCAACAATAGGACAGCGATTTTCATTTTCACTCCGCTGCAGCTGAGCCCCGATCTTCTCAATTTCTCATTGGAATACAAGCTGTTTCACGCGAAGCGCTAACGTCGCACGCTCACGGCCCGCTCTCGGAATGCGCTCTGACCACTCCCGGAAAAAGGCATCTGAATTATCATCCGCTCCGCGCCCTGAAATCGGACGCCGAACCCAATCGCTCACCGTCCTAAAAGCGCCACTGGTTCACATGCTGACCCGCGGTCGCACTGCCGGGCCCCATCTGCCAGCCGGAACGGCGCCACCGGCTGCTTACTCTCGTAGGGTGTTTTCCCGGAACGTTTCTGCCAGTTTGCCGTTCGGTTCCCGAGTTCCCGCGAGAAAGCGGCGAAGCGGATAGAGGAGATACTGGCTTGTTCCAATTTAGCATTCCGCGGCTCAGCGACTGCTCGACGCACGCCCTGTGGCAGCTGATTCTAACCAATCCGGTCTGAATATTTCGGTGCGGGACGAACCGATTATGGGGGCGCAGACTGGCGTCCAGGGTCTAGATGACATTCTAGGCGGAGGTCTTACACGCGGGCGTCTGTTCCTTCTCGAGGGAAGCCCGGGCACGGGAAAAACGACGATTGCAACACAGTTTCTGATGGAGGGTATGCGACGCGGGGAGCAGTGCCTCTATATCACACTCTCCGAGACTGAAGATGAAATGCGCGAGAGTGCACGGTCGCACGGTTGGGACCTTGCAAATGTTACGCTGTACGAGCTGTTGCCACCTGAGAGCTTACTCGACGACGAGCAGCAGCAAAGCCTCCTATATTCGTCGGATCTCGAACTTGGCGAGACGACAAAGCGTATCTTTACTGCTTTCGAAGCCCTAAAGCCCGACCGCGTTGTCCTCGACAGCCTGTCGGAGATCCGGCTTCTTGCACAGAGCTCATTGCGCTATCGGCGGCAAATTCTTGCGCTCAAGCATTTCTTTTCCACGCAGCAGGCAACAGTCCTGATGTTGGACGACCTGACAGCTGATGTCGCCGACAAGACGGTGCATAGCGTCGCCCACGGCGTGATCCGGCTTGAGGAACTATCCCCAAATTACGGTCCGGAACGGCGACGCCTTCGCATTGTCAAATTTAGAGGCCGGCGTTTTCGCGGCGGCTATCATGATTTCGTGATCAATACTGGAGGCGTTCGCATCTTTCCGCGGCTGGTCTCGGCCGAGCACAAAACCGCTTTTTCGCGCGACATGATGAAAAGTGATTCTGCGGAACTCGATTCCCTATTGGGTGGCGGGGTGGAACGCGGGTCTAGCGTGCTGGTGCTCGGGCCCGCGGGTACGGGCAAGTCACTGCTCGTACTGATTTTTGTAGTGGCTGCGGTAGCGCGCGGTGAGCGCGCAGCTATGTTCATATTTGATGAGGAGATTGGACTGCTTTTCTCGAGAGCAATCGGGCTTGGAATTGACATGCAAAAGATGGTGGATGATGGCAATCTGCTAATAGAGCAGGTCGATGCTGCCGAACTCTCACCTGGCGAGTTCTCGGAGCGGGTGCGCACTTGTGTTGAAAGACACGATGTGCGGACTATCGTAATCGACAGTCTCAATGGCTATCAGGCCGCTATGCCGGAGGAGAATGCGCTTGTTCTGCATATGCATGAACTCCTGCAGTACCTGAACCGACAGGGTGCGACGACATTTCTTACCGTGGCTCAGCATGGCCTAGTCGGCGACATGAAGACGCCGGTCGACGTCACCTATCTTGCAGATACAGTAATATTGTTGCGCTACTTTGAGGCCTCCGGTCGTGTCCGTCGTGCAATGTCGATCATCAAGAAGCGCACCGGCTCCCACGAGGATACCATTCGGGAGTTTCGGATCGGCTATAATGGCCTTCGCTTCGGTAAGCCGTTAGTGGGCTTCCAAGGTGTGCTTCGTGGCGTACCGACATTCACGGGCGAAAAGCCCACGCTGCTTGAAGACATTCCGTGATCCCGCACCTTTCGGAGCGCGCGCTCGTTCTCGCGCCGCATGGCCGCGACGCGCGCATTGCTGCCTCTATTCTTGCCGAAGCTCGCATACTTACGGATGTCTGCGATTCGTTAGGCTCACTTCGGCAGGGGCTGGAGCGAGGCGCAGGTTTTGCGCTTGTCACAGAAGAAAGCCTGCGGTCTGCAGATCTTCATCCACTATCGAAGTGGTTGCAAAGCCAGGCCGAATGGTCAGACCTTCCGTTCATTCTCCTGACTCAGAAGGGGGGTGGGCTAGAACGCAATCCTTCCGCACAGCGCTTCCTCGACTTGCTCGGCAATGTCACTTTCCTCGAACGGCCGTTTCACCCCACGACGCTGGTAAGCCTCGCGCAAGCTGCCCTCAGAGGCCGGCGGCGCCAATATGAGGCTCGCTCACGCCTTGAGGAACTTCATAGCGTCGCCAACAAATATCGCTCGCTCTTTGAATCGATCGACGTGGGTTTTTGCATCATCGAGTTGGTCCTCGATGACGCCGGAAAACCCGTCGACTATATGTTCACGGAAGCAAATCCGGCGTTCGAGCGCCAGACCGGTCTGGACCATGTAGCCGGTCGGTCGATGCGATCGTTGGTACCGGGTCACGAACAGCGCTGGTTTGATACTTTTGGCGAGGTTGCTTCAAACGGCGAAAGCGTTCGTTTTGAGGAACATGCAGGCGCGCTCGGAGATATCTGGTTCGACGTTTATGCCTTCCGCACAGGTTCGCCAGGGCAGCTAGCTGTATTGTTTAACGACATTTCTGACCGCCGGCGGATGGAGCAGACGCTGCGCGATAACGAAGATCGTTTGCGGCGACTCAATGAAACGCTGGAAGAACGCGTGGTCGAGCGCACCCGCGAACTGGAGCAGGCGCAGGGGGCGCTACGCCAGTCCCAGAAACTTGAATCGATCGGCCAATTGACCGGCGGAATCGCACACGACTTTAACAATCTGCTGATGGCGATCATGAGCAGCGTCACGTTGCTGCAGAAGCGTGTGCCAGACGATCCCATCCTGCATCGCCTTATCGACAATGCGTTGCAGGGTACGCAGCGCGGTGCGGCATTGACCCAACGCATGCTCGCATTTGCAAGGCGCCAAGACCTATCCTCGGTCCGCATCGAGCTCGCTAGGCTGGTCCAGGACATCACCGATTTGGTGGAGCGCACCATTGGTCCATCCTGGTCTCTCGACATCCGCATTCCCGATGGGCTGCCACCGGTGATGGGCGATGCAAACCAGCTGGAAATGGCGCTGCTTAATTTGGCGGTCAATGCACGCGACGCGATGCCAGATGGCGGAGCGATCATCATTGCAGCGGAACGACGCAATTTCAGGGCGCAAGAACTCGACAGCCTGGGGGCGGGTGCCTATGTGGGATTGTCAGTCGTCGATACGGGCTTCGGCATGGATGCCAGAACCCTCGCGCTCGCTACCGAACCTTTTTTTACGACGAAGGGGATTGGTAAAGGGACCGGCCTTGGCCTGCCAATGATCCATGGGCTCGCCGGTCAATTGGGAGGAACCTTCACACTGGAGAGCGCGCCGGGGGCGGGTACAACTGCAACATTATGGTTGCCCGCCGCTGACCCTGATGGGGATCTCACTGTCGCTCCTAAAGATCAGACCAGCCAACATCGTGATATCGGCCACCTGAAGGTACTGGCCGTTGATGACGACGTTCTGATCTTGATGAACACTTCCGCGCTGCTGGAGGATCTGGGTCACTCTGTTCTGCAGGCCAGCTCAGGGACTGAAGCACTCGCTCTCTTGAAGAAATATCCTGATATTGATCTGTTGATCACGGACCAAGCTATGCCTAACATGACTGGCACTCAACTCATTCACCATGTGTCCGAACTTCGTCCAGATTTGCCGATCATTCTAGCGACCGGATATGGGGAAGTGCCGGAGGGTTTCGAGAAGAGCGTGATCAAGCTCGGCAAGCCTTTCGCGCAGAGCCTTCTCATGCAAGCTGTAGCGGAAGCAGTAGGCAAGGTGACGGCACCGCGGCCCGAGTGAACGACACGAATGTCGTTCTATTCAGGCTTTGGCGCCGAGCGTCCACCATAAAGCGGCTTCCCCCCTTACAGACGTTCGCGCCAAATTCAGCCTCACCCGAACGCGGCCCTTTGTTCAGCCGTCGGCTACGGCCAGCCCATCAAGCAATTGTGAGGGCCACCGCTGGCCATGTATGTGACTTATGAGATGGCCTTGGTCAGCATTCGGCTCAGCCTCGATGCGAAGGCGCGCGGGTTAGCAGGCAGTTCGCCATCGGCGATCCGAGCTTCATCCAGAAGGAGCCAAGCTGCGTCAGTTTTAAGATCCTCATCGCTGAGCTCACCGAGCTTGACGATAAGCTGGTGACGAAGATTGAGTTCAAGAATGGGCTTCGTCGCCGGGGTAGACCGCCCAGATGCGGACAGAAGCTTTTCCAGCTGCCTGTCCATCCCATGTTCCGACGCCACCAGGCAGACCGCGCTCTCGGTCAGTCGCTCTGAGGGCCGAACGTCAGACACGTCATCCTTGAGCACCTCTTTCACAAAGCTGATAAACCCTTCTGAGGCCTGCGTCGCCGCTTCTTCCTGCTTGTCACCTTCGGGAAGCGCAATGAGACTGAGATCCGCCAGCCCCTGCGTCACGGATTTGAACGGCTTACCCTCGTAATCGGCGCCGGCCGTCACCCAGAAACTGTCGACCTGGTCTGTCAGCAGCAGGACTTCGATGCCGCGGGCGCGGAAGCCTTCCAACTGGGGTGAGGAAGCAAGCCGGTCAAGATCCAGGCCCGTCGCGTAATAGAGCGCGGTCTGGTTGTCCTTCATCGCACCGGCATAATCCTTCAGCGACCGCCATCCCTCACCGGACGTCGTTGATTTGAAACGGGTAAGACCAAGCAGGGTCTCGCGGCGGCCATAGTCCTCGTAGAGGCCCTCCTTCAGGACTGCTCCGAAATTGTCCCAGAATTTGAGATAGGCCTCCTCATCATTGGCCGAGAGCTTCTCAAGTTCGGAAAGCACCCGGTTCGCCACGCCTTTCTGGATGGCGGCGAGGACCGGGCTCTCCTGGATCATTTCGCGCGAGACGTTGAGCGGGATGTCGCTGGAGTCGACCAGACCGCGCACGAAGCGCAAATAGCGAGGCAGGATCTCAGCTTCGTCCGTGATGAAGACACGGCGCACATAGAGCTTCAGGCGGCCATGACGATCGGGGTCGAAGAGATCGAACGGCTTCATCTCGGGTATGAAGGCCAGCACCGAATATTCGTGACGCCCCTCCGCCCGATAGTGAAGCGTTAATGCAGGCTGATCGAACTGACCGGCCACGCTGCGATAGAAGTCGGCATAGTCCTCGCTGCTGATGTCGGCCTTGGGCTTCATCCAGAGAGCGGCGCCATCTGCAACCTGCTCGGCCTCGCTGTCCGGCTTGCCCTTGAGGAGGATGGGCACGGGCACATGACCGGACTGGGACTTGATGATGCGCTGAGTTGTGAAGCGCTCGGTATAGGACGCTGCCTCCGCCTTCAGATGGAGCGTCACGCGTGTCCCATGCTCGGGTGCTTCTACGATATCGGCTGGCTCCACCGAATAGGTGCCTAGGCCGTCCGAGGACCACCGCGCGGCCGTTTCTTCGCCAGCACGCCGCGAGATTACGTCCACCTTGTCGGCAACCATGAATACTGAATAGAAACCAACGCCAAACTGGCCGATTAGCTGGGTGCCTTCAGCGTCTTTCGCAGAGGCGATCCGATCCATGAACGCTTTTGTGCCCGATCGCGCGATCGTGCCGAGCGCTTCGATCAACTCGGCTTCGCTCATGCCGATGCCGTTATCCTCGATGGAGATCTGTCGAGCATCCGGATCAAGGGTCACGAGGATGCGCGGTGGCTCGCCGCTTACAAGGGCCGCATTGCTCAAGCTCTCGTAACGCAGCTTCTCGCAGGCATCGGCGGCGTTCGAAATGAGCTCTCTCAGGAAGACATCCTTGTCCGAGTAGACCGAGTGCACCATGAGGTGCAGCAACTTGGCGACGTCTGCCTCGAACGAACGGGCCTCAGGCGCGGCATCGGTCGTGGTCATGGTTTCCTTCATTCTCTCCAAGGTTGAAACGCGCCGAGACATGGTTTGACCCGCAAAGCGATTCAAGATGTGATTGGGGCTGCGACGTCCTAAATCGCAACCCCAATCAGCGTGCTACGCCGCGATGGCACAGTCGCGCTGCCACTGGGCAATCTGGTCCTTCACGGCAAGTTTTTGCTTCTTGAGGCGTGCAATCGCTGCCTCGTCCGGGACCCGGCTTGAGCGCATGTTGCTGATCGCTGTTTCCAGACGGTCATGTTCGCGTTTGAGGTAGCTGAGGAACCGGTCGCTCATGAACCGAGGCCCTCCTCACGATCCAGATTTTGGAGGGCAGTCAGAATGTCGCGAACGGGGATGGGCCGCTTGAGACCTCGCGGTCGGCGCAGTTCGGGTCGGTCCTTTACGGCCGCTCTGTCGGATATCCAGGACGCCAGGATGGCGCGCTTTACCTCGGGTTCGAGGGTCGGATGCTTGACCACATCATAGGGTCGTCGAAATTGGTCGAGAGACATGGATTTTGCCTCCTTTCTTCCAGTCACTCCTTCCAGCTGGCGAGAATCGCCGGGGCAGAATTTTGGAAGACGGCTTACGATCGTCAAGAGGTAAGATGATGATAAGCGGCTCCTAAACTGTCGCCCTCCCACGCTCCGCGCTGCACATACCCCGCGCAAATTTTGCTGCGAGGGCTCTTGAACCCAAGCCGAGCCTAACTAATTTTTGTCCGCCGGACGCCGTTTCGGGTCCGGTGGGACATTGAGGGCGCCGGCTCTCTCCGGTGCTTCTCAGGCCCAAATTGCTTCAAAAGGAGGATTTGGAAATGAGAACGACTTTCGACTTTACGCCCTATCGCCGCTCGACCGTTGGCTTCGACCGGCTGTTCAATCTGCTGGAAGCGGGCGTGCGCGAGGATGATGGCCATCCTCCCTTCGACATCGTGAAGGATGGCGAGGACAGCTTCCGCATCTCGATCGCCCTCCCTGGCTTCCAGCCTGAAGAGATAGATGTGGTCGCCCAGCAGAACCAGCTCATCGTCAGCGGCAAGCGATCAGAAGGCGAGGCGCATGACAACTACATCCATCGCGGCATCGCGACACGCGCGTTCGAGCGGCGCTTCCAACTGGCGGATTTTGTAGAGGCGGGCGTTGCGACCTTCGAACATGGACTGCTCACCATCGCGCTCAAGCGCGTCGTGCCCGAGGCGATGAAACCGCGGAAGATCTCCATCGCCAACGGGCCTGCCGCACCGTCACGGCTCGAAGGACCCAAGGATCAGGCGCCCGAGGCGGCCTGACATCATTGAAGAACCGCCGGCCCGCACTCGACGGGCCGGCATCCATGAAAAGAACAACACAGCCGACGCTTCAGGCTGAATGGAGATGTCTCGTGCCCTGGTTGAGGACAAAGCAGATGCCGGTCGCCGAGTGGCCGGAATTTCGAACTCGTTTTGAGAGCCTTTTCGCTGACTTCAACGATGATCCGGGGTTGGCGATGCAGGTTGCCGACGGCCCTGACGACGAAACCATCACTGTATCCATCCCGTTTTTTCGATCCGGTCTCATCGAGACCTTCTCGCCCGGAGGCTGGCAGGATCGCAAGACGCCGTCGCTTGCGCTCACTAGCTGAACGGCGCCGGAGAAGCGAAACGCGACATTGCCGAGGATGTGAAACTCGTAATTGATCGCTTGCCGGTCACGGCTCCGCTGGAACGTTGGAAGGCCCCATCGGAGCTATCCCCGTACCCGCGTCTGAATAGTACGGAGATCCGGACTGCATGCTGGCTTGGCGGACCGTAGTTAATGTTGAGCGTGAAACCTTGGATAACCGTGGTCGTTCTCTTGGAAGTTAGGAAAAGGAGGGGAAGTTGCCGCGACAATCCGCTGCCATACCTTATCGACGAGGCGACGATGAACGGCTGGAAGTGCTGTTGGTCACGGCACGCCGAAGTGGGCGCTGGGTGCTGCCCAAGGGCAGCGTCAGGCCGGGCTTCCTGCCCGACGCCGTCGCCGCGAAGGAAGCGTTCGAGGAAGGCGGTGTTGTTGGGGAAGTATCGCGCACGACTCTGACGACATATCAGCAGACGAAGCGCCAACCGACGGGCGATCCTTTGCCTCTCTACGTCGAAGTTTATCCGCTCGCGGTGACCACCGAGGTTATGACCTGGCCTGAAATGTCGGTGCGCAAACGCGCTTGGTTCCCGATCGACAAGGCCATCAAGCGCGTCCGCAATGATGAGCTACGCCGGACGCTGAGGGTGTTTCGCGAGAGCATGAAATGAGCGCCGGCAAACCTCCTAGGCGTTATGCTAGAGGCTGAAGAGGGTGATCATACGCACGGTGCACCTGCCGAATGGGCGCGAACATGTGCAATATTGAACTGTATGGCGCTCGACCCGGTGCTATAATTTCGAGGATCAATTTAGCCGTTACCTGCATGAGTCGACGTCTGGCTTCTGCATCGAAACCGGGCTCCCCACTGCGCTAACGGCTGTGGAGGCACGCCCCATGTCCATAACCGAAGAACAATGTGCGATGATGGCAGCTCGGATGCTCGATGAGGAGCTTTTGGCGATCACCAGAAAAATTGAAGACGAAGACAATCTTACGCCCTTTGAACGGGCCGTCGTGCGGGAATGGCACGAACGCCAACGTGCTCTGATACGTTCAGCTCACCGGCAGACAAGTTGACCGCATCGCCGGTCACCGTGCCGGGGCGGGATGTGGGATCCCGTCCCGGCACCTCATTTGCGACGAATATCTGCCGCTACGTGCCTTTCAGCTGCCCCGCGCGCCATGCGGTCTCCTCGCGGAGCCTGAATCAGATCGCAACGCTCACATCGATGGGTCCTGACCCAAGCAACTGCCACTGGTTGTGACCTCGGTCTTCCTGTGGCCGGTGCCGCTCGTCCCGGGTCTATCGCTTCGCAATCCCACGATGGTCTTAGTCGAAGAAATCGCGCGCCATGTCCCATTCGTTGAGTCCGACGATGCATCGTTTTCGACCGGTTCGGAGTTCATCGCTGATAGCCGCCTTGCATTGGCCTTATCGCCTGATCCCATCTCATGCACTCGCTGCGCATGAAGGAGAAAGTTCATGAAAGTTCGCAAGATCGCCATCGCCGATGCCTCGTTCGAAAAATCGCCGGGACAGGATGGTGAGATATTTGCCGGGAATGTGATC
>Ga0160472_101001_pt1 | contig 10215 bp, 3 predicted proteins | sample HID1973M_E11MG_FD_108267 | JGI IMG/M metagenome (GOLD analysis project Ga0160472, IMG submission 108267) | Enriched mosquito-associated microbial communities from UW Madison campus, WI, USA - HID1973M_E11 MG | ecosystem: Host-associated > Arthropoda: Insects > Digestive system > Unclassified ...
GTGGCGCTCATCGGCGGCGCCCTGCCGGGCGTGCTGTTCCTGGCCAACGCCTACGTGCCGGGGGCGTTCCGGCTGCTGCTCTACGGGCTGGTGCTGGTGGTGGGCACGCTGGTGGGGCTGGAGATCCCGCTGGTGATGCGCATCCTGCGGCGCAACGTGGCGCTCAAGAACCTGGTGTCGCAGGTGCTGACCTTCGACTACCTCGGCGCACTCGCGGTGTCGGTGGCCTTCCCGCTCATCCTGGTGCCGCAGCTCGGCATGATCCGCACCGGCCTGCTGTTCGGCTTCATGAACGCGGCGGTCGCGGTCTGGGCGCTCTGGCTGTTCCGCCACGAGATGCGGCGCATCGGCGCGCACGCGCTGGCCTGCCTGCTCGCGCTGGCCGCGCTGGCCGCCGCCTTCGCCGGCGCCGAGCGCATCACCACGCTGGCCGAGGACAAGTTCTACCAGGACCGCATCGTCTTCAGCGCCACCTCGCCCTACCAGCGCATCGTGGTCACCCGCGGCCAGCTCGGGCACCGGCTCTTCCTCAACGGCAACCTGCAGTTTGCCGAGCGCGACGAATACCGCTACCACGAGGCCCTGGTGCATCCCGTGATGGCTGCGCACGGCGCGCCGAAGAAGGTGGCGGTGCTCGGCGGCGGCGACGGCATGGCGGTGCGCGAGATCCTCAAGTACCCCTCGGTCGAGTCGGTCACGCTGGTCGAGCTCGATCCGAACATGACGAAGCTGTTCACCGACCACGAGACGCTGGCCGCGCTCAACGGCCATTCGCTCTCGTCGCCGAAGCTGAAGATCGTCAACACCGACGCATTTCAATGGCTGCAACAGCGCGGCGACGACCCGAGCGCCGCCGGGCCGCCCCAAGGCGCGAGCGCCCCCTCGGGGGGCAGCGGACCACGCGCAGCGGGAAGCGTGGGGGCCGACGATCTCTTCGACGTGATCGTGGTGGACTTTCCCGATCCCACCAACTTCGCCATCGGCAAGCTCTACACCAGCAGCTTCTATGCGCTGCTCGACAAGCGCCTGTCGGCCAGCGGCTATGCGGTGATCCAGACCACCTCGCCGCTGGTGGCGCGCAAGAGCTTCTGGACCGTGGCGCAGACGATCGAATCGGTGGGCCTGATCGCCACGCCCTACCATGTGCACGTGCCGAGCTTCGGTGAATGGGGCTTCATCATCGCGAGCCACCGGCCCTACCGGCAACCCGATGCGCTGCCCCCGGGGCTGCGCTTCCTCTCGGTGCCCACGCTGCCGCTGATGTTCGATTTCCCGCTCGACATGGCGCGCGTGCCGGCCGAGGTCAACCGCCTTTCCAACCAGATCCTGGTCACCACCTACGAGCAGGAATGGGGCAAGGTGATGGCGCATTGAGCCGCCGGAGGATCGGGATGCAGCGGCGCGAATTCCTCGGTGCGGCGGGTGTGGCCGGGGCACTGGCGCTCGCCGGCTGCGAGCCGCCGCCGCCCATCGAAGGCGGCTTCACCGGCATCGACGTCGCACGTGGCCATGCGTTGCGCGACGGCGCGCTCGAGGCGCAGCAGCCCTTGCAGCGCAGGAAGACGCGCGTCGTGATCGCCGGCGGCGGCGTTGCCGGATTGGCCGCCGCGCGCGCGCTGCGGCTGGCGGGCATCGACGACTTCGCGCTGCTCGAACTCGAGGACACGCCCGGCGGCAACGCACGCGGTGGCGAGGTGCAGGGCATCGCCTGCCCGTTGGGCGCGCACTACCTGCCGGTGCCGGGCGACGACGCGCGCGAGGTGCAGGACCTGCTCGAGGAACTGGGCCTGCGGCGCCGCGTCGCCGGCCGCTGGGAATACGACGAGCGCCATCTCTGCCACAGCCCGCAGGAGCGCCTGTTCTTCCGCGGCGAGTGGCAGGACGGTCTGCTGCCGGTGCATGGCGTGGGCGAGGACACGCAGGCCCAGTACCGGCGGTTCGCGCGGCGCGTCGACGCGCTGCAGCATGCGGCGCACTTCGCCATCCCCACGCTGCGCTTCGAGATCACGCCCGAACTGCTCGCGCTCGACGCCGTCTCCTTCGCGGGCTGGCTCGACCGCGAGGGCTTCGGCGATGCGCACCTGCGCTGGTACCTCGACTACTGCTGCCGCGACGACTACGGCGCGGGCATCGCGCAGGTGTCCGCATGGGCCGGCATCCATTACTTCGCGAGCCGGCACGGCTTCCATGCACCCGGCGAGGCGCCCGCGCCCGGCGACGAGAGTCCCGAGCGCGACGGCATCCTGACCTGGCCCGAAGGCAACGGCTGGCTCACGCGGCGCCTGGCCGCGCCGCTGGGCGAGCGGCTGCACGGCGGCCAGGTCGTGGTGCGCATCGCCGAGGTGCGCGGCGGCGTCGAGGTCGACGCCTGGGACGCGACCTCGAAATCGCTGGTGCGCTGGCAGGCCGCGCACTGCATCGTCGCGCTGCCGGTGTTCGTCGCCGCGCGCGTGGTCGAGAATCCGCCCGCTCTGCTGCGCACCGCCGCCGAGCACATACGTCATGCGCCCTGGCTGGTGGCCAACGTGCACCTGCGCGCGCCGCTGGCCGACCGGCCCGGTGCCGCGCCGAGCTGGGACAACGTGATCTACAACACGCGAGGCCTCGGCTATGTCGATGCGCGCCACCAGGCGCTCGACCCCACGCCGCGCGCCACCGTCCTCAGCTGGTACCGCCCGCTGGGCCCGAGCGGCTACGACACCGGCGACGGCCGCCGCCTGCTGCTCGAGCGGCCCTGGACCGGCTGGCGCGACGACCTGCTGGCCGAACTCTCGGTGCCGCATCCCGACCTGCCCGCGCTCGCCACGCGCATCGAGATCACCCGCTACGGCCATGCGATGGCGATCCCCGCGCCGGGGCTGCTCGATCGCATCGGCCCGCACCGCATGGCGCCCGACGACGGCGCCCGGCGTGGCCGGGTGACGGCCGGGCGGCTGTCGTTCGCGCACGCCGACTGGTCGGGCTACTCGATCTTCGAGGAGGCATTCACGCGCGGACACTTGGCGGGGACGGCGCTCGCATGACGAAGACGCTGGTGATCGGCGGCATGGTGGTGCGCGTGGAGGGCATCGACGCGCAGGGCGCAGCCGTGCGCCGCGCCTGGCCGAATCCGAGCCCGAGTTCGCGCGCTGGGGCATGGTCTGCGACGTCCTGGAGGGCGAGGCCGCACGACGGCGACCCTGCCCGGTGATCGTGGCCGTGCGGTTTTCACGCAGACTTCACACGCCGCGCCATGCCTTCACGATCCGGCAGGACACTCGCGGGCGTCCACAAGAACACTCCTGGGGAGTCTCCATGCTTCAAGCCGCCAATCGACAACTCGCGTCGCTCAGCGACATGCTCTTCGCCGCGCTGGGCCGGCTGCTCGGCTTCCTGGCTCCGCTGGCGCGCGGGCTGGTCGGTTCCTGGCGTCCGCCGGGCTGGCTGCGCATCGTCGGTGCCTTCGCGGCGCTCGGGCTGCAGTGGCTGCAGCAGCGCCTGGCCTGGCTTGCGCTGCTCGTGCTGCTGGCGCTGGCCGGCTGGCTCGCGAGTCCGCACTTCCTCAAGTGGTGGCACGGCCTCACGCCCGACCGCGTCGAGCCCGTCGTGGCCACCGCGAAGATCGCGCCGCCGGCACGCACCCAGATCGAGAACGACCGCGGGCCCAATCCCGTGGCCATCGACTTCTCGGCCTCGGTCGCGCCGATCGCGCGCGTGGGGCAGGAGGCCGTCGGCGTCGCCATCGAGCCCGCGATCGCCGGACGCTGGGCCTGGACCCGGCAGAACCGCCTCGAGTTCCTGCCCGCGCAGGACTGGCCCGTGGGGCAGCGCTACAGCGTGCGGCTGGCCAAGGACGCGCTGGCGCCGCACATCGAGATGGAGCAGCGCCAGTACGAGTTCGTCTCGCCGGAGTTCACCGCCCAGATCGCAGGCGCCGAGTTCTACCAGGACCCGGTGCAGGCCAACGTGCGGCGCGCGATCTTCTCCGTGCGCTTCTCGCACCCCGTCAACACGGCCGAGTTCGAGAAGCGGCTGCAGCTCAACTACGACCAGGCCTGCACCGCCTCGGTCTTTGGCGGCTGCGGCAGCGAGAAGTTCACCGTGAGCTACGACAAGCTGCGCCTGGTGGCCACGCTGCAGTCCGAGGCGCTGCCGATTCCCGAGAAGAACCGCCCCATCGTGCTGCGCCTGGCGGCCGGCGCGGTGGCGCAGAAGGGCGGCCCGGGCCTGCGCGCCGACGTGTCGCGCGCGGTCGACATCCCCGGCCTCTACAGCCTCGGCGTCGCGAGCGTCGAGCCCGCCATCGTCACCGGCGAGAACGGCGAGCCCGAGCATGTGGTGCACGTCAGCGCCTCGATGCCGGTGCACGAGCGCGAGATGGCGCGCGCGGTGCAGGCCTGGCTGCTGCCCGCGGCGCAGGATGCCAAGGGCGACCCCGAGGAGAAGTTCGACTGGTCGGCCGATCCCTCGGCCGTGACCGACGCGGCGCTGCGCCGCGCCACGAAGATCGCACTGCAGCCGATCGCGAGCGAGCTCGAGGTCACGCCCACGGTGAGCTTCCGCCTGCCCCAGGCCGAGGGCGGGCGCTATCTGCTGGTGCGCGTGGCCAAGGGCCTGAAGACGCCTGGCGGCTACCAGCTCGGCAGCGCCTACCAGAGCGTGCAGCTGCTCAAGACCTTCGCGCCCGAGCTCACGATCATGAGCCAGGGCTCGCTGCTCGCGCTCTCGGGCGAGCGCAAGCTGCCGATCCTGGTGCGCGACCTGCCCGGCGTGCGGGTGGAGATCGGCCGCCTGCTGCCGCAGCAGCTGCAGCACCTGGTCACCCAGAGCAGCGGCGACTTCGCGCATCCGCGGTTCTACGGCAGCCTGCAGCCGGACAACCTGGTCGACCGCTTCCAGAAGGAGATCCCGCTCGCCATCCCGCCGGGCAAGGCGCATTACGAGACGGTGGATTTCGCCGAGTACCTGCGCAGCGATGTCGCCGACCGGCGCGGCGTATTCCTGCTCAAGGTGCAGGGCTTCGATCCGAAGGCGAAGAAGAAGGAGACGACCGGGGACGATGCCGGGGCCCAGCCGGCGCAGGCCGGGGACGAATCCTCGGAAGAGGAGGAGAACCCGTCCTCCGGCGAGGACGAAGGGGATGCCGACAGCGGCAACCCCGAGGACCAGAAGGACGAGCGCCTGGTGCTGGTCACCGACCTGGGCATCGTTGCCAAGAAATCGCTCGACGGCACGCGCGACGTGTTCGTGCAGAGCATCGCCAGCGGCGAGCCCGTGGGCGGCGCGCTGGTCGAGGTGTGGGGGCGCAACGGCATGATCGTCGCGTCGCAGGCCACCGACGCCACCGGGGCCGCGAAGCTGCCCAACCTCGCGGGCTTCCAGCGCGAGAAGGCGCCCGCGGTGCTGGTGGTGCGCAAGGACGGCGACCTGAGCTTCCTGCCGTTCAACCGCAGCGACCGTACGCTCGATGTCTCGCGCTTCGACGTCGGCGGCCTGCGCGCGGCCGGCGTGCCGAACCAGATGACCGCCTACCTCTTCAGCGACCGCGGCATCTACCGTCCGGGCGACACCATGCACATCGCGATGATGGTGAAGGCCGGCAACTGGGGCACCTCGCTGCGCGACCTGCCGCTGGAGGCCGAGATCGTCGACGCGCGCGGGCTGAGCGTGCGGCGCGAGAAGCTGCGCCTGGGGCCCGGTGGCGCGGCCGAGATCGCCCACGCCACACAGGACACCTCGCCCACCGGCAACTACACCGTCAACCTCTACCTGCCGCGCGAATCCTCGCCCGGCGCGCCGGAGGTGCAGGGGTTGCTGCTCGGCAGCACCACGGTGAAGGTGCAGGAGTTCCTGCCCGACCGCACCAAGGTCACGGCGCGGCTGAGCAGCGAGATCGCCGAGGGCTGGGTCAAGCCCAAGGACATGAAGGCATTGATCGACGTGCAGAACCTCTTCGGCACGCCCGCGTCCGACCGCAAGGTGGAAGGCACGCTCACGCTGAGCCCGGCCTTCCCGGTGTTCCGCGCCTTCGCCGACTACGCTTTCTTCGATCCGCAGCGCGCGGCCGAGAAACAGGTGGACGACCTGGGCAGCGTGCAGACCAGCGCCGAGGGCCAGGCCGAGTTCGACCTGCGGCTCTCGCGCTTCGAGGCCGCCACCTACCAGGTGCACGTGCTCGCCAAGGCCTTCGAGCCCGAGGGCGGCCGCAGCGTCTCGGCCGAGGCGCAGACGCTGGTGAGCGACCTGCCCTACCTGGTGGGCGTGAAGGTCGACGGCGACACCGGCTACGTGAGCAAGGGCGCCGCGCGCAATGCGCAGTTCATCGCGATCGACCCGCGGGCGAAGAAGACCGCGGTGGACGGGCTCGCGCTGCAGCGGGTGGAGCGCAAGGTGCTGTCGGTGCTGGTCAAGCAGGACAACGGCCTGTACCGCTACGAGTCGCGCCGCAAGGAGATCGTGCTGGACGAGCAGCCGCTGGCGATCGCCGCCGCAGGCCGCACCGTGGCGCTCGATACCTCCTCGCCCGGCAACTTCGCCTACGTGGTGCGCAACGCCGGCGGGCTCGAGCTCAGCCGCGTCGAGTACAGCGTGGCCGGCAACGCCAACGTCAGCCGTTCGCTCGACCGCAATGCGGAGCTGCAGCTCACGCTGGACCGCAAGGACTACGAGCCCGGCCAGGAGATCGAGGTCAGCGTCCGCGCGCCCTATGTCGGCGCCGGCCTCATCACCATCGAGCGCGACAAGGTGTACGCGCATGCCTGGTTCAAGACCGACAAGACCGCCTCGGTGCAGAAGATCACGCTGCCCAGGGACTTCGAGGGCACCGGCTACGTCAGTGTGCACTTCGTGCGCGACCCGGCCTCTGACGAGGTCTACATGAGCCCGTTGTCCTACGGCATCGTGCCCTTCGCCACCAGCCTCGCGAAGCGCACCGCCCGCATCGAGCTCACCAGCACCGAGCTGGTGAAGCCCGGGCAGACGGTGAAGATGAAGCTCAGCAGCGACCAGCCCACCCGCGCCGTGGTGTTCGCGGTGGACGAAGGCATCCTGCAGGTGGCGCGCTACAAGACGCCCGATCCGCTGAAGCACTTCTTCCAGAAGCGCGCACTGGAGGTCGGCACCCTGCAGACGCTCGACCTGATCCTGCCCGAGTTCAAGAAGCTGATGCAGGGCGCCGCGCCGGGCGGCGACGGCGAAGGCGAGCTCGGCAAGCACCTCAACCCCTTCAAGCGCAAGCGCGACAAGCCGGTAGCCTACTGGTCGGGCCTGGTCGACGTGAACGGCAGCCGCGAGTTCAGCTACACCGTGCCCGAGAGCTTCAACGGCAGCCTGCGCGTCATGGCGGTGGCGGTGAACGACGAGGCCACCGCGGCCGCCAGCACCCGCACCACGGTGCGCGGCGACATGGTGATCCTGCCGAATGCGCCGCTCGCGATGGCGCCCGGCGACACGGTCGAGGTGGGGGTGGGCCTGGCCAACAACATCGCGGGCTCGGGCAAGGAGGCGCCCATCGCGCTCACGCTCGCGGCTTCCGGCGGGCTCGAGGTGGTGGGCGATGCCACGCAGACGCTCAAGGTCGGCGAGCGCGGCGAGGCCAGCACCAGGTTCAAGGTGCGCGCCAAGGCCGGCGAGCAGGCGGTGCTCGGCTCGTCCGCGCTGGTGTTCACTTCCACCTACGGGAACTCCAGCGCGCGGCTCTCCACCGAAGTGAGCGTGCGGCCCGCCTCGCCCTTCGTCACGCTGGTGCAGGCCGGCAGCCTCCAGCGCGCCGGCGAGCTCGCGAGCCAGGGCGACTTCCATCCGAACTTCCGCCGCAGCGACGTGGCGGTGTCGGCCGCGCCCTGGGCCTTCGCCGCCGGCCTGATGCAGTACCTCGAGGCCTATCCGCACGGCTGCACCGAGCAGATCACCAGCCAGACCTTCCCCGCGGTGCTGCTGGCCGGGCGCCCCGAACTGCTGAAGGAGATGGCGCGCGGCCGCACGCCCGAGCAGGGGCCGCTGCCCGAGGCGCGCAAGACGCTCGAGCGCTACATCGTCCAGCTGCGCGCACGGCAGGCCGCCGACGGCGGCTTCTCGCTGTGGCCCGGCGCGGGCGCCGATCCCTTCGCCACGCTCTATGCGGTGCACCTGCTGGTCGAGGCGAAGGACCACAAGCTGCCCGTGCCGCAGGACCTGCTGCAAAGGGCAGACGCCTACCTGCAGGGCTGGCTCGGCAGCGGCGACAGCTCGCTCGACGGCTGGCGCCAGCGCGCGCAGGCAGCCTACCTGCTCACGCGCCAGGGCATCGTGGTGCCGGCCGCGCTGGCCAACCTGCGCGAAACCCGGCGCAGCCAGCAGGCGCGCCAGGTGCAGGGCTGGAGCGACGACCTCGGCGCCGCCTACCTCGCCGCGAGCTACCAGCTCGTGAAGCAGGAGCAGGTGGCCAGCGAATTGCTCGAGCCGGTGTGGTCCGACCTGCTCGCGCGCAGCGAGAAGAACCAGCGCCACAACGCCTGGGGCGCCTACTACGACCCGCTGGTGCACGACAGCATGGTGCTGCACCTGGTCGGCCGCCACTTCCCGTCGCGCCTGAAGACGCTCAAACCCGCGGTGTGGGACGGCATGGCCGGCATGGTGCGCGACGGCTGGTACAACAGCCTGTCGTCGGCCTCGATGCTGCTGGCGGTCGATGCCTACTTCGACGCGGTGGCGCAGAACGTCGACGGCAGGCTCACCGCGCAGGCCGTCGACGCTCAGGGCCGGGCGGCGGCGCTGGCACTCGGCGCGGTCGACCCGATCGCGCGCGCCGCGGTGCCGGCCGGCACCGCGAAGCTCAGGCTCTCGAACGACAGCGACTTCAACCTCTACTACAGCTGGGCCGAGCAGGGCTTCGAGCGCAAAGTACCCGATACACCGGTGAATCAGGGTCTTGAGGTCTTCCACGAGGTGCTCGATGCCAAGGGCAATCCGGTCACTCAGGCGAAGCTCGGCGATGAGGTCACGGTGCGGGTGCGCGTGCGCAGCCTCGAGCGGCCGCGCATCGGCGACGTGGCGCTGGTCGACGTGCTGCCGGGCGGTCTCGAGCCGGTGCTTCAGGCCGCGGGCGACGATGCCGAGGGCGAGGACGCCGACGCGCCGATCTGGAAGAAGCGCCTGGGCGGCGGTGGTTCGTGGCAGGTGCAGTACGCCGACATCCGCGAGGACCGGGTGGTGTTCTACGGCGCGGTCGACAGGAACCTGCTCGAGGTGACCTACAAGGCGCGCGCCACCAACGTGGGCGACTACGTGGTGCCGGCGGCCTACGGCGAGGCGATGTACGACCGGCGCGTCCATGCGCGCTCGGCGGGTGCGCGATTCCAGGTGGTGGGGAATTGACCATGGCGCGTCTGCGCGGTCCTTCTCCCTCTCCCGCAGGCGGGAGAGGGAGAAAGAGAAAGGCGCTCGCCGCCCTGGCGTGGCTCGCCATCGTCTGCGCGATCGTGCTCGCATTGCTGCGCCTGTGGCCGCATGCGCCGCTGAGCGAGGCCGTCGGCAGTTCGCGCGCCGTCTACGCCAAGGGCGGCGAGCTGCTGCGGCTCACGCTCGCGGACGACCAGCAGTACCGGCTGTGGGTGCCGCTGGAGCGCATCTCGCCCACGCTGGTCGATGCCGTGCTGCTGTACGAAGACCGGCGCTTCCATGCGCATCCCGGCGTCAACCCCGCCGCGCTGCTGCGCAGCGCCTGGCGCATCGCGCGCGGCGAACGGCGCCAGGGTGGCTCGACGCTCACCATGCAGCTCGCGCGCCGCCTCTACGGCATCGACAGCCGCACCGCCGGCGGAAAGATAGCGCAGATCGGCGCCGCGCTGTGGCTCGAGGCGCGCTTCGGCAAGCGCGAGATCCTCGAGGCCTACCTCAACACCGCGCCCTATGGCGGCAACATCGAGGGCGTGCAGGCCGCGAGCCTGATCTACTTCCGCAAGGACGCCGCGAAGCTCAGCCTGCCCGAGGCACTGACGCTCGCGGTGATTCCGCAGAACCCCGTCAAGCGCATTGCCGAGCGCGGCCGCAACACCGAGCTGCAGGCCGCGCGCGAACGCCTGTGGGCGCTGTGGGCCGAGCGCGATCCGGCCGCGCGGCAGCATGCGCCCGATGCGCAGCTCGCGCTCACGGCGCAGTCGCGCGGCAGCCTGCCCTTCCTCGCGCCGCACCTCGCCGACATGCTGCTCGCGCAGCCACGCGGCGAACCTGCCGAAGCATCGAACGAACTGCGCACCA